>FUFK010044281.1_pt1 | contig 18423 bp, 20 predicted proteins | sample 1021851 | NCBI WGS metagenome assembly FUFK01 (sample SAMEA51879418, study PRJEB19060) | metagenome
ATGCGGGCATAGCTCAGTGGTAGAGCGTCTCGTTGCCAACGAGAAGGTCGTGGGTTCAAGTCCCATTGCCCGCTCCATTACAGGAGGAAAATGACTGATTTATCAGAAAAAAAATGTATACCTTGCGAAGGTGGAATACCTAGCTTTGATTTAAATGAAATACATAAATATTTAAAAAAAGTAGACGGGTGGGATGTAAAATCCGAAAATAACGAAAGTTATTTTTTAATAAAAGAATTTAAATTTAATGATTTTTTAGAGAGCCAATCTTTTATAAATAAAGTAGGAAACTTAGCTGAAAAGGAAGGACATCATCCCGATATTTGGTTTGGATGGGGATACGCTAAAATAAAAATATTTACTCATGCTATCAATGGATTACATGAGAGTGATTTTGTCCTTGCTGCAAAAATTGACAGAATGGCCTAACAATTAATGTTTGAAGTGCCTAGTTTTTGAAAAAACTAGAATAACACCTAACTTATCTGCAAATTTTATAATTTCTTTATCCCTTATAGAGCCAGATGGTTGGATAATTGCGCTTACTCCATTTTGAACCAAGATTTCTATTCCATCCACGAAAGGAAAAAAAGCGTCTGATGCTCCAATGATTATGTCTTCATCATTAATCTTCTGAAATTTTTTCATTTTATCTATTGCTATTTTGCAACTATCTAATCTACTTGGTTGACCTGATCCAATTCCAATGGTTGAACTATTTTTTGTTAAAACGATTGCATTAGATTTTACATTTCTACATACATTGAATGCGAAAAGTAGATCATCGAAAATCTTTTTTGATGGCTTTATTTTAGATACGACTTTAAAATTATCTTTACTAAAAATCTTGTTGTCCGCATTTTGCAGTAATAAAGAGTCAAAGTTACTTATTATATTGCTTAAAATATCCCCTTTTAATTTTGATGCATCAATTAATCTCAAATTTTTTTTTTTTTTTAAAATTTTAAGTGAATTTTTATCAAAACCGAGTCCAATGATTACTTCTAAAAATGTCTTGCTTAATTCCAAGGCTATTTTTTTATTTACTTTAAAATTACATGAAACAATTCCTCCGAATGCACTTATTGGATCACATGCTATAGCCTCTCTATAACTTTCTATTTCACTCTTATTTACTGACACACCACAAGGGTTAGCATGCTTAACAATAACAGTACCAGTATTTTTTGGGAGTGTTTGTGATATATTTAATGCTGCATAAATATCATTATAGTTATTATAACTTAATTTTTTTCCGCTTAACTGGAATATATCTAGGCTATTACTTTTGCTATAGATTGCTGATTGTTGATGGGGGTTTTCACCATACCGCAAAACTTCAACTAAATTTCCATGAATAGTTTTCTTTTGAGGAAAATTATTTTTATTTTCAATATTCAAATATTCTGAGACTACAGAGTCGTAGTATGCCGTTAAATTAAATGCTTCTTGAGATAGTTTTTTTCTGAATTCTAAACTTGTGGAACCTTTATTTTTTTCTAAATCTAAAATAAATTCTTTATACTGACGTGGAGAAGTTAGTACAGTTGTATACTTATAATTTTTAGCTGCTGCTCTAACGAGAGTTGGACCACCAATATCTATTTGTTCTAAAATTTTATTATGATTTTTTGTATTTTTTAATGTCTCTTCAAATGGATAAAAATTAGCTATAACTAAATCTATTTCCTCATAATTATTCTGTTTGAGTTCCCTTTTGTGGTTTTTGTTTTTTCTCTTACTCAAAATACCAGCATACAACATCGGATGAAGAGTTTTTACTCTACCATCCAAAATTTCTTTAGTATTTGTATATTCAGACACTTCTGTACACTTGAATCCTAATTTTTTAATTTTTTTAGACGTACCTCCGGAGCTTAAGACATCCACTTTATATTTTTTAAGCGTATTTAATATTAATTTAATTTCAGACTTATCCGAGAGCGATATGATTGCTTTCTTAATTTTATTACTCATATTTTACTAATCTTCCATTCAATTATCTGTTCATTATTTTGAGTAACACCTGAGATAAAAATATTTTGGTTCTCAATATATTTATTTTTATTACCGAAGTATAGCCCAGTTTCAACCCCTATTAATCCATCATTTGAAAAGAACCTCCAACCAGAGTTATCTAACTCAATTAAAACAGATTTATTATCTTGTAGTTTTGTTACTTTAATATTTGGAAGAAGATGAAATCTTAATTCAAAATTTGTAACCTTAAAATTTTTTTTTTTTATAAGTTTTTCTTTTCCGAAAAGAATATTTTTATCAGTATCAAATTCTAAATTTCTTTGATGTATCACTCCATATCTTGACAAATATCCATCATGCGAGCATTTAATACTCCAGTAGTTTTTTTCATAAGCTACTTGATTATTAAATGTCTTAAATCCTTTATTAACTGTACTTGGTCCCTTGCCATTTTTTTTAAAATTACAAGCAGAGGAATTATCTAATATTAATGTTGAGTGAGTTGCAGTTGATTTCGAAATTGAATTTAATTGATGATTATAATCTTGAAAATAACCAGAGTTTGTAATTAGTTTTGTGTTTTTAAAAAAAAATTCAAATGATAATGGTCCACTTTGATAGTTTTCGGAATAATTTTTTGATGGGTTACTTCCTGTATCCATTGCAAGGATTGCAGTTTTGTTTTTTAAGATCGTGTACCCTGAAATATCAAACTTATCATTTTTAAATTTATATCTAAAAAGAGATAAGTATTTATCAAAGTCTTTATTGTCTGAACTACTATTACCATTAAATAATAAGTTTTGCTTTATTGATCCCCAAATAAAATCATAAGATTTGCCAAGATAGTGAATTATTTCGTCTAAGTATTCTGGAATATCATTTAGAGAGTCTTTTAGTAGCTCTCTAATTAAAATAAAATATTTTAAGTAAAATATCATCTGTCTTATATTTCTTGATTTTGGAAAGTAATTATTATCAAAAGAAGTATTAATAATTTTTTTAAGCAAAACTAAGCCATACTCTAAAAATCTTCTATTTTTGTATGCTATTCCTGTAAGAGTTATCGCTGTACACCCTATCATTTTATCATTTAAATCAGATGATCTGTCAATTTCATTGATCAAATGATTTACTTGTTTGCTAATTATTTCGTTAAAACTATTTTTATAATTATTTTCTGACTCGTCATAGGTTATTTTTGAATTTGAAATCCAAGCTATTACTCTTTTAGAAAGAATATCTATTTCCCAGCTTTTTGTCTCATAATTTTGATTTTTTTTAATCCAATTTTTAATAATTGACTGAGTAATTTCATTTGAAGATTTAAGATCTATTGAAAATAGCCAATAAAAACTGTGAAGTTTTTTAAAGTCATTATGATTTAAAAATTTATTTTCCCATATGGATTGAATATGAAAATCTTCAATTTTATTTTTTTGTTTTTCGTATTTTATTAATGAACTAAGTATGTTTAGGCTTGGTTGATAAACTAATATATTTTCATCAACTTTTGAAATTTTCTTATTATAAATAGATGAATTTAAATAAATTTTTCGTATTTGGTTTTTGAGGATAAAGTAAAATTCATTGATATAACTAAGAGAACTTTTCAAAAACATTTTACATTGATTTAAGTTTATCAATATTAATTTTGATGTTACCGTCGTTTTCTTTAAAAACTGTGGTTCCAGACACTAAAATATCAGCCCCAGCCTCTAAGACTATTTTTGAATTACTAAAATCAATTCCTCCATCAACTTCAATATCAAAGTGATATTTGCTTTTGTCTTTTATTTTTTTTAATTCTCTTATTTTATCTAATACTTCAGGCATAAATTTTTGCCCACCAAAACCAGGATTAACACTCATAACTAAAACTAAATCAATATTTTCTATTTCATCTATTAAAGTTTTTATTTCAGTCTTTGGATTTAAAGACACACCAACTTTTTTACCAAATTTTTTTATTAAATTTATAGATTCATTCAAGTTTTTAGTAGCTTCAGGATGAATAGTTATTATATCAGCCCCAGCATTTGCATAATTTTCAATATAATCATGTACTGGAGAAATCATTAAGTGTACATCAAATGGAAGCTTAGTATATTTTCTTAAGTTTTTAATTACTGGCGGTCCTATTGTTAAATTTGGAACAAAGTGTCCGTCCATTACATCGACATGAATTAAATCAGCACCACCTTGTTCTAGCTTCTTAATTTCATTACCAAGCTGGCTGAAGTCAGCAGATAATATAGATGGAGAAATTCGAATTTTTTTCATTTGATACTAAAAATATTAGTATCAATTTTTTGTTTTATTTGAATTAGTTTTTACTAAATATTCTATATATTTCTCGAGCAATTTCACTCTCAAGAGGGAATGAAAGCATGCCCATAACTGAATAACCAAGTAAATAAGGCATTAAATAGAAACGACCCATGTAAAAGAACCATGCCACATAAAGTGGTACCAAAGGTCCTATAATAAAACTTGGAGTAATTGGTTTAAATATTTTTATAAGTGGGTTTGTTAATTTAACAAATACTTTCATAAAGAAAAATTGTGAATCTTCTTTCTGAAATATGTTCATCGCAACTCGTCCAATTAGAGTCCACATTATAACACCAAGGATATAATCAATTATATAAACTAAGGGATGAAAGTTTGCTGACATTTTAGATCTTATCTAGGGGCGAAAATTTCGCCCCTAAAATAATATATTTTAATTAATGTTGTTTTCCAAGTATGGTTTTACCACTTGGTACACGGACATCATCAACCATCTTCTGAGTAGCTGCATCTGGTGCTGCAGTTATTAAACTGACAACAATCATAGAAACTAAACTCACAGCTGCTCCAACTATTCCAAAAGTAAGTTGAGTTATGCCTAAGAACCCAGATCCACCACTTCGTACCCAGACTAGATACGCAGTTCCTGAGATCAGTCCTAATAGCATTCCTGCAACAGCTCCTGGTGCATTAGCTCTCTTCCACCATACACCAAGTACAAGTGGGAAGAATAGTCCAGACATTGCAAAGTCAAAAGCCCAAATTACCGAACCTAGAATACCTTGTATTTCTAGTGCAGCAATTGTAGCTCCTGCAAAACCAATCAATACAAGTAATACCCTTGCAACAATTAATCTTTTTGCAGTCTCAGCTTTTGGATTAATGATTTTGTAGTAAACATCATGTGATAACGCATTTGAAATAGCTAAAACTAATCCGTCTGCAGTTGACATGGCAGCAGCCATTCCTCCAGCAGCAACTAGTCCCGATATTACATATGGTAATCCAGCAATTTCAGGTGTTGCTAATACAACAGCACTACCTTTCATGAAGAACTCATTAAGTTCTAGAGTTCCATTGCCGTTAAAGTCACTTACAAACATCAACTTCGCTTGGTTCCAGTTTTGATACCAGTCAAGAGCTTGAACTTCAGTTATTGACTTACCAATAATTCCAGTAGCCAAGTTAGGATCCATCAATGAAATTTTTGATAGAGTAGCTAACATTGGAGCAGAAGAATAAAGAAGGAATATAAAGAATAACGACCAACCTACTGATCTTCTNGCTGTTCTTACACTTGGAGTAGTAAAGTATCTCATCATAACGTGAGGTAACGAAGCTGTTCCTGCCATCATACATACTGCTAATGAAATAAACGCCCAAGGTGTTGCATTAACTGAAGAGTGCGCTTTAGTAATTGCAGACAATCCTTTTGGAACTGTAGCTAAATCTGCAGCTGAGTTTTTAACAAATCCAAATTGACCTTCAAGTTCTGCAATTCTTGCTACTTCGTCAGCTAACATAAAGTGTGGGAAGAAACCTGCACCGATATTATTACTTATCCAGAATACTGGAAGTAAATAAGCAATAATTAAAACGATATATTGAGCAACCTGTGTCCAAGTTACCGCTCTCATTCCGCCAAGCATTGAGCACATCAGAATACTAGCTAGTCCAACGTAAACTGCAATTTCAAATGGAATATCTAATGCAACAGAAGCAATCGTTCCCGTAGCATTAATTTGAGCAGTCACGTAAGTGAATGATGCAATAGTTAAGACTATAACAGCACTAAATCTTGCTAAGTTACCACCATACCGAGTTCCTATAAAATCTGGAACAGTATAACATCCAAATTTTCTAAGATATGGCGCTAATAAAGAAGCAACCAATACATATCCACCAGTCCATCCAACAAGCAGTGCCATATAACCATAGCCCTTGAAGTAAATACCACCTGCCATGGCTACAAATGATGCACCAGACATCCAGTCAGCTGCAGTTGCCATTCCATTAAATACAGTAGGTACTTGCCTTCCAGCTACNTAATAAGCATCTGTTTGAAGTGTTCTNGATAACCAACCAATTAAAGCATAAATCAAAACTGTAAACGATACAAAAAAGATACCAATCATTTTTGCTGTCATTCCTGCTTGTTCAGCTATTGCCATTATGATGATAAATACAAGAAATCCTCCAGTATATATCCCATAGACTTTAGGTAAGTTNTCTATAAATTTACCTTTTATCATTGATCACCCTCTCTTTCAGTAAATCCGAATTCATCATCTATTTTCTCTTGTCGACCGGCAAACCAGAAAATTAGAATGACGAAGATTGCAAGCGATCCCTGACATGTAAACCAATACGTTAAAGGATATCCAAATGGTCTAATGCTTGATTCTTGCATTTCGGCTCCGAAAAGAAAGATGCCAATTGAGAAAACAAACCAAATTGCTAGTGTAATAAAGAGCAAGTTCCTGGTTTTTTCCCAGTGTTGTTCTTGTTTTGACATTTTTTCTCTCTCCTATAGGTTAAATAAAGAACCATACCGATAATCAAACATATTTAAACCCCTAAAAACACTCGATATTGTGTCATTTTTACATTATACATCAACATATTAGGTAGATAAATGGCCCTTAAATACAGATTCAACTTAAAAGATATAAAACTTGAAGATTTCAAAGTTTATTTAGTTGCGATGTTCAAAGGTATTCTACCAAAGAAAAAAATAAAGAATATTGAGGATCTTGCAGAATTTATACAGCAAAAATCAGCATGGGTATCACAAGTTACTTTATATAATTATTTAAAAACAAGAATGGGCACTAAATGGGTTCTCCATTTTGATGATGAAACGTTTTTAAAATCAATTAACACTGCCAAATGGAACATATATGCAATTTCACTTCAAGATTTATCTTTTTATACTATCTCATATTTAAATGTTTTTTATAATTTCCGAGAAACTAATAAAGCTTCTGAAATTTATAATAATATTTTAGAGAAAGAATTAGGAAATGGCATGCCTAAAGAAATTGTTGATGAAGCAAGAGCTAGTTTTCAAAAAAGACTAGATCAAATTAAATGGGATGACTATTATAAGTCTTGGCCATTTAATGAAAGTGCTTTAGCATTGTATAATTGGGCTCCAGTAGCTACTGAACTAAAATCTATTGATAGAAAAATAGTCCTTAATTCTATGATTTTGAAATGGGATAATATTAAAGAAGAGTTTTCTAAACTAATAAAGATCTAGATATTTTTTCTATTATCTACCAAGCTTTCAACAACCGAAGGATCAGCTAAAGTAGTTGTATCTCCTAATTGACCATGTTCATTAGCAGCAATTTTTCTAAGAATTCTTCTCATTATTTTACCTGATCTTGTTTTTGGAAGTCCTGGAGCAAANTGAATTAAGTCNGGAGTTGCTATTGGACCAATNTGTTTNCTNACCCAAAGTTTTAAATCTCTCTCTAAATCAAGAGTACTTTTTTCTCCNNCATTTAAAGTTACATAACAGTAAAGNCCGTTTCCTTTTATATCATGTGGGTAACCAACTACTGCTGCTTCAGCCACTTTTGGATGAGCNACAAACGCACTTTCTATTTCTGCNGTACCTAAATTATGNCCNGAAACAATAATTACATCATCTACTCTTCCNGTAATCCAATANTANCCNTCNTTATCTCTTCTGCAGCCATCACCCGTAAAGTACTTCCCATCAAACTGTGAAAAATAAGTATCTATAAATCTTTGATGGTCACCATAGACACTTCTCATTTGTCCAGGCCATGATTGTGAAATACAAAGTCTACCTTGTGCTTCTCCCTTTAAAACCTTGCCATCTTTATCTAGGATCTCTGGTTTAATTCCATAAAATGGTTTGGTTGCAGAACCAGGTTTTAAATCTATTGCTCCAGTTTGAGGACTGATCAAAATTCCACCTGTTTCTGTTTGCCACCATGTATCAACGATTGGGCATCTACTATCACCAACAATTTTATAGTACCACTCCCAGGCTTCAGGATTAATTGGTTCACCAACAGTACCTAAAAGTTTTAGAGTTTTTCTAGATGTTTTCTTTACAGGTTTATCACCTTCTCTCATCAAGGCTCTGATTGCTGTCGGAGCCGTGTAAAAAATATTTACTTTATATTTATCAACTATTTGCCACCACCTAGATGTATCAGGATAAGTGGGTATTCCTTCAAACATAATTGTAGTTGCACCATTAGCAAGTGGACCATAAATAATATAACTGTGTCCTGTAACCCAGCCTATATCAGCTGTACACCAGTAAATATCTTTAGGTTTATAATTAAAAATATATTGGTGAGTCATAGATGCATAAACTAAATATCCACCAGTTGTATGTAGCACACCTTTTGGTTTTCCAGTTGAGCCAGATGTGTAAAGAATGAATAATGGATCTTCAGCATTCATTTCCTCAGGCTCACATTTTGCTGAGACTTTACTTGTCATTTTGTGATACCAAACATCCCGATCATTATACCAATCAATTTTTTTGGTACCTGTTCTCTTTACAACTATACATTTCTTTACGTTGGGACAGCTTTCTAAAGCCTCATCTGTAATAGATTTTAATGGTATTGTTTTTCCACCTCTTACTCCTTCATCTGCAGTGATTACATAATCAGATTCACAATCATTAATTCTACCTGAAATACTATCTGGTGAAAAACCTCCAAATATTATGGAGTGAACTGCACCTATTCTTGCACATGCAAGCATTGTGTAGGCAAGTTCTGGTATCATGGTAAGATAAATTGTTACTCTATCACCCTTTTGAACTCCCAAATTTTTTAATCCATTTGCTACTTTTGAAACCTCTTTATGAAGTTCTTTATATGTAATTTTTTTTTGAACTTTAGGATCGTCTCCTACCCATATAATTGCAGTTTTATTAGCATTTTTTTTAAGATGCCTATCAATGCAATTCGCTGATGCATTTAAAGTACCATCATAAAACCATTTGATATGAACATCATCTTTACTATATTTAACGTCTTTAATTTTTTTATAAGGTTTAATCCAATTAATTCTTTTTCCTTCTTTTTTCCAAAATCCATCGTTGTCTTTAATCGACTCATTATATTTTTTTATATATTGAGATTTATTAACTGTAGCTTTACTTATCCAGTCTTTCTTAGTTTTATAAATTATCTCTTTAGGTTTTTTAGTGATTACTTTTTTTTTAACTTTTTTTTTCTTAGGCATGAATTTTTTTTTAATTAATTTTACCCATCTTCAAAATTATTTTCCAGCTTTTAGTGTCAATAGGCATGACAGATAGTCTACTTTGCCTAATTAGAGATAAGTTCTCTAAAGCCTTAGTTTTTTTGATGTTTTCAAGTGTTACAGGATATTGAAGTTTGTTTTTAAATCTAACTTTAACTGCAACAAACCTTTTTTCCTTATCAGTTGGATCAATGAATGCCGTTTTAATAACTTCGACAATACCAACTATCTCTTTTCCAATATTAGAATGATAAAAATAACAAAGATCTCCTTTTTGCATTTTTTTTAAGTTACTTGCAGCTTGGTAATTTCTTACGCCATCCCAGTCAGCTCCTTTTTCTCCAGCTTTAATTTGTTGATCAATTGACCACACATCTGGTTCTGATTTAAGTAACCAATACTGCATTTAATTTTTTTTCTTTTTCTTTTCTTTTTTAAGTTTTCTTTTTTCCTTTAAAGAAAGTTTAGCTTGTTTCATTACGCTAGCATCCTTAAATGATTTACCACTATATCTTTTTGACATTTATAATCTTACTCCTGCTCCTTTTAAAAACTTTGCTTTTTCGTCAAGTGGTAGTCTTGGACTTGCAGGAAGATCTAAATTATCAAATTTTTTGATTTTATACTTTTCAAGACCAACAAGTGCAATCATGGCTGCATTATCTCCACATAATTTTGGTTCAGGGAAAATTGTCCTAAAATCATTCTTCTTGCATACTTTTATTAATTTTTTTCTAATACCTTTATTGGCAGCAACACCTCCAGCAATTACAAAAGTTTTATTTTTCTTTTTACTTATCTTTTTGAACTCATCAAATGCAATTTGTGTTTTTACTTCTAAAATTTCTTCAATAGTTTTTTGAAAAGATGCTGCAAGATCATATTTTTCTTGTTTAGATTTTATAGTGCTTGATATTCTTAAAATCGCAGTTTTAAGACCTGCAAATGATAAATTACATCCCCCTTTATTTATAATTGGCTTAGGAAGTTTAAATTTATTTGCATCTCCCTGCTTTGCAAAACCTTCTAACTTTGGTCCTCCTGGAAATTCAATACCTAAGAGTTTTGCAGTTTTGTCAAATGCTTCTCCTAAAGCATCATCAATTGTTGTTCCTAATCTTTTATATTTTCCAAGTCCATTCACACTAAGATATTGCGTATGTCCTCCTGAAATTAATAATAATAAATATGGGAAATCTAAGGTTGCACTTAGTTTTGGACTTAAGGCATGCCCTTCAAGATGGTTTACACCAATAAAAGGTATATTTAAGCTTGCAGATAATGCTTTACCAAAATTCAAACCAACAGTAAGGCAAACAATTAAGCCTGGTCCAGATGTTGAAGCAATTGCAGAAACATCATTTAAATTCACGCCGCTTTCATTAATTGCTTTTTTTGCAATTAAATCAATTTTTTCAACATGAGATCGTGCGGCAAGCTCAGGAACCACACCTCCAAATTCTTTATGAATATCAAATTGACTTGAAATTATATTAGATAATATTTTTATCTTACCGTTTTTATCTTCTTCTATGATTGAAACTGCTGTTTCATCGCAACTTGTCTCAATTCCAAGTATTATTTTTTTTTCATTCATAAATATTTATAATTAATACAATTAAACTATAAGAATGTAATAAAAATAAGAATTATGAAAAGGGATAAATTTATTATTGGTACTCGAGGAAGTAAGTTAGCTCAAATTTATACCGAAAAAGTGATAAACAATCTTAAAAAAGTTTCATCGACCCGCATAGAAACAAAAAAAATAGTCACAAGTGGAGATGAAAACCAAAAGGATAGGCTGTCAAACATTGGAGGAAAAGGATTATTTTCAAAAAAAATTGAAATAGAATTAATTAATAATAATATTGATATAGCTGTTCATGCTTTAAAAGATATGCCATCAATTGAAACAGCGGGTCTAATAACAAATTTTTATTTAAAAAGAAATTCGCCCAATGAAATTTTTATTAGCAACGACAATATAAATTTTCAAGACCTTAAACCTTATTCTATAATAGGCACTTCTTCTTACAGAAGAGAATATCAATTAAAAAGTATTAGATCAGATCTGAATTATAAATTAATAAGAGGAAATGTGGATACCAGGATAAAGAAATTAGAGAGTGGAGATTACGATGCAATTTTACTTTCTAAAGCTGGCATTGAAGCTTTAGGTTTGACAAATAAAATTACACATGAATTTAATACTGAAGAACTAATACCATGTGCTGGACAAGGTATTATTGCCATACAATGTAGAGAAAACGATCAAGAAATAATAAATATCTTGGAAAAAATCAATGATGATCAGTCGAGAATAATTGCAAATGCTGAAAGAAAAATCTTAAAAATACTCGAGGGTGATTGCGATACAGCAGTTGGTGTATTTGCAAATATTGATAAAGATCTTGTAAATATAAAAGCTGAACTTTTTTCAGTAGATGGCAAACAAAGATTTTTTGTTGAAGAAAGTGAAAATAAAAAAATGGTTAAAGATTTAAGTATTAAGATTGGAGAAAAATTAAAATCAGAGTCAAAGGGATCTTATAAAAGGTAAAATGCATATTTTATTAACAAGACCATTAGAGGATAGTAAAGAATTAATATTAAAATTTAGTTCTTTGGGACATAAGGTTTCTCATTTACCTGTAATAAGAGTTGAACCAATTAAATACGATGAACCTGACTATAGCCAATTTAAGGGAATAATATTTACAAGTTCAAATGCGATTAAGAATTTAGATTTAAATGGAGTTGATAAAAAAATTGAATGTTATTGTGTTGGCTCTGCAACAGAAAAAGTTGCAAAATTAAATGGTTTTCAAAACATCATCTGTGCAGAAGGAAACGTAAATAATTTAAAAGAATTAATATTACAAAACTTTGACCCAAAGAATGGATCACTTCTTTATGTAAGTGGTGAAATAGTTTCTACTAGGTTAGATAAAGATTTAATTTCTGAAGGTTATTCTTTAAAGAGATTGATTAACTATACGGTTTCATCAACTCAAGAAATAAAAGAGGAATTTAGAGCACAATTAAAAGCCTCAATCCCTGATATAATTTATGTTTACTCAGAAAATAGCGCTAAGAGTTTATTAAATTTACTTAAAAAATATGATCTTTTAGACACTTGGATGGATACCAATTTGATGTGTATGGGTGAAAAAGCATCAGCAATTTTAAATGTGATCAAGTGGAAAAAAATTTTTCTATTTAACTCTGGTGAAGAAGAGTTTTTACTATATAAAATTTAGCCATGGATGTTTTTGAGAATTTTTCAGGACTTTTTTCGTCTGTATGGAAAAAGGGAATTTTAGGTGTAAACTTTGTTGAGATCTTAATAGGTCTTGGAATATTCTTTATATTCTTAGTTTTTAGAGGGTTAATCAGTAAATTAATCATTAAAAAATTAGAATTAATTACTAAAAGAACGACAAATAAACTTGATGATACTTTCGTTAAGGCAATGGAGGGGCCAGCCAGATTTCTTCCAATTGTTCTCGGAGTATTTTTTGCAAGTTACTACATGTCTTTTGCAGAAGACACGAGGTTATTTTTAGACAACGTAAATAGAACGTTGATTACAATTTTACTTTTTTGGATTATTCATCAAATTATTGAACCAATTTCTTACATACTAAGTGGATTTGATAAGATTTTAACTAGAGAACTAATTGGCTGGATTATCAAATCATTAAAAATTTTAATTTTAATTTTAGGAGCCGCAGCTGTTTTAGAATTATGGGGAATTAAAATTGGTCCAATTATTGCAGGACTTGGTTTATTCGGTGTTGCAGTTGCTTTAGGAGCACAGGATTTATTCAAAAATTTAATATCAGGAATTTTAGTACTTGTTGAAAAAAGATTTAAAATGGGTGATTGGATTGAAGTTGAAGGAATAATCGAGGGTGTAGTTGAAAAAATAGGTTTTAGATCAACTGTTATACGAAAATTTGATAAGTCTTTGGCAATTATTCCAAATTTCCAGTTTGCAGAGAATGCTGTAATTAATAAAAGTCAAATTACAAATTGGAGAATTAGTTGGACGATAACACTTCAATACGACTCTACCGTTGAACAATTAAAAACCATACGAAATGAGATAGAAGATTTTATAAATAGTTCAGAAGATTATGATACTAAAGTTGGTGTTTCTGTTAGGGTTGATAAATTTGCTGATAGCTCAATAGATATGTATGTAAGATGTTATACAAAAACAAATAGTTGGAGCGAAATGTTGTTGGTTAAAGAAAGACTAGCAATTAAAATTAAAGAAATTGTTGAGGGTAATAAAGCATCTTTTGCTTTCCCAAGCACTTCTGTATATGTAGAGAAGAAATGATAGCTATTTTTTATTTAGCTTTACAATTATTAAAATTGTATTCTTATGTAGTAATAGCTAACGTTGTTATAAGCTGGTTAATAGCTTTTAATGTCTTAAATACTTCAAATAGATTTGTATATTCAATATTAGAGTTTACTTATAAGCTTACCGATCCAATACTTAACAAAATAAGGGGTTTTTTGCCAAGTTTAGGTGCTTTTGATATTTCACCTATCATTCTTCTTTTGTTGATCTGGTTTGTAGAAATGTGTATGAAACTATACATAGCACCACTTATTTTTTAATAATCATGATTTTAATAGACGGAAAAAAACAATCTGCTGAACTTAGAGAAGAATTAAAAACAGAAGTAGATGGCCTTAGAGAAAAATATAACAAAGTTCCAGGACTAACGGTCATTCTAATTGGAGACTTAGCTCCAAGTCAGATTTATGTAAGAAATAAAGAAAAATCAGCAACGCAAGTTGGTTTAAAATCTGAAGTTATTAAATACCCAGATACTGTAGATGAAAAAACAATCTTACATAAAATTGAAGAACTTAATAATGATAAAACTGTTTCAGGAATTTTGGTTCAATTGCCACTTCCAAAACATATTAATAAGCAACATGTCATAGAAACAATTTCACCGCATAAAGATGTTGATGGCTTACATCCTATGAATGTTGGTAATCTTTCATCTGGATATCAAGGTTCAATTCCTTGTACACCTCTCGGATGTTATTATTTATTAAAAAAAATAGAACCTAACTTAACAGGAAAAAAAGCTGTAATGATTGGGCGGTCAAACTTAAATGGTAAAGCGATGGCACAACTTTTACTTCAAGAAGATTGTACAGTAACAATTACTCACTCTAAAACAAAAGACCTTCAGCATGAATGTTTAGAAGCAGATGTTATTGTTGCTGCAGTCGGAATTCCTGAACTTATAAAAGGTAATTGGGTGAAAAAAGATGCAATAGTTATTGATGTTGGAATAAACAAAACAGAAAATGGTTTAGTAGGTGATGTTGATTTTGAAGAAGTTTCTAAAATTGCAAAAGCTTTAACACCTGTTCCAGGTGGTGTTGGACCTATGACAATTGCATGTCTTTTAAAAAATACAATTGAGTGTTTTAAAAGAACATTAAATAACTAAGTTTAGTGCCAAAGTTAACAATTTTAATTATTGTATTTTTTATCTATAATTCTTTTACCTTAGCTATGCAAAAAATACCTTATCATCATTTACCAGACGGTAGTTTTAGAAATCCAGAAGGTTCACCTGAAAGAAATTCTAATTTCAAATGGTCATTTAAAGTATTTAATCAGGAAAAGAAAAAACTCGACATGACCGTTCCTAAGGATCATGTCATTGATAAAGAGAAAGTAATTTCAGATTTAGAAAATTTAAAAAATGGTGATTATATCGGGTGGATTGGTCACGCCACGTTCCTAATAAAGCTTGGAAATACAACAATTATAACCGACCCAGTTTTTTCAAAAAATGCAGGACCCTTAATTTTTGGACCAAAAAGATTTGTAAAAACAGCAATAAATTTAAATGAAATTCCAAAAACAGACTTATTTCTTTTAACTCACAATCATTATGATCATCAAGATATGACTACTATTAGAAGATTTCCTTTTAAAGATGCAAAAGTTTTACTTCCATTAAAGCTTGGAAAATATTTCACAAGAAACAGCTATAAAGATGTGAATGAAATGGATTGGTATGATGAAATTAAAGTTAATGAGGATCTAAAAGTAACATTAGTACCCGCAGTTCACTGGTCAAAAAGAAGCTTAACAGATACAAATAAAACTTTATGGGGAAACTTTTTAATTGAGTACAAAGATAAAAAAATACTCTTTGCTTGTGATACTGGAGTTGGTAATATTTATAAAGAATTAGGTGAAAAATATGGACCTATTGATTTAACACTTATTAACATTGGGGCTTATAATTTTTATCCATTATCACCTAACAAAGATAAATCCTCTTACCATACTAATCCTGAAGAGGCTTTAAGTATTGCAAGAGATCTTAAAAGTAAAAAAGTTTTAGGGATGCACTGGGGTACTTTTGTATTATCTTTGGAACCAATAATGGAGCCACCAGCTAGATTTAAAGATAATGCAAAAAAATATGGTTTTAAAAAAGAAGATGCAATTATTTTTAAAATTGGTGAATTTCAGTCTTTAAAAAATTTAGGAATTTAACAACAGCCGCAAGTTTTTTTTGACTTGCTTTTTTCTTCTTTTAATAATTTTTCTTCAGCTTTTGCCATTTCTAGCTCTCTTGCATTTTCTTCTAAAGCAGTTTTTTCTTGCAAAAGTTTGTTTTCAAAATATGCATAAAGAGAGTTAAAGCCTAGCTTAGAAGCTTTCTTTTCTTCGTAGTTTCTTCTTCCCTTTAAATTTTCAATTAATTCTAATATTTGTGGGTTCTGCATATTATTTTTATCTCATAAATTAAAAAAATTTCAATTATAATTTATTCAAGGTTTTCAACTATTTTAGGAATATATTTTTTAAAGTTAAAAAAACCTTTGTTACAAAACTTCCATGAATTTTGATCTAATTTTCTATAAAGAAACTCAATATTTTTTAGCGAGTTTTGATTTATGTAATCTAAATTTTCTCCAACAGTTGGATAAAGGCAGTAACAACTGTCCAAGTTTTTAATTTCGTTTATATCAATAATCTCACAATTAATTGATTTTTCCTCTAACCTTTTCTTTTGTTCCTTAATCAAACTATCTTTAAAATTCACTACATTTTCACTGAGTTTAATATTTCTATTTTCATTTTTATTATTAATAAGAAGAATTTTTTTGAATTTTTGAATTGTAAAGTCAGTGATTTCAAATGCTAAGTTATTTTCAAAAACTAGTAAGTTTTTCTCTTCAATATTTATTGGATTTTCAAAAGTTTTATGAAGAATAGTATAATTTTTATCACTTATTATTGGGGGTACATTTTCGTTAAGTTTTATATTTTCAAATCTATTATTAGTGAATTTTTTAATGTTCCATTCACTTGCAAGATAATGTTTTCCTTGAGTTTGAATACCTGCGACCCAACGCCAACCTAAAGTATTTGATGCAGTATCACCATCATACAAGTGTTGCATAAAAAATTCTGCACCAAGTTGCCAAGGTAGGTCTAGTGTAAATATCCAAATGCTCGCGAACCACATTCTGGTATGATTATGCAAATAATTATAAGTCTTTAATTCATTTACCCACTCATTAAAACATTCAATTGATGTGTTGCCCTCAATGGCATTTAAGTAACTTTTATTATCTTTAAACTCTTCTTTTATTCTTTTTAAATCTAATAAATAATCATCCCATACTCCAGATCGTAGTTCCATCCATCCTTTCCAATAAGTTCTCCATAGAACTTCTTGAATAAATTTTTCATTTTTTGAAAAAGAAAATTTTTCCAGTGACTTACTAATCACCTCCTTTTCATTAATTACCCCGTGTGTTATGTATGGTGATAGGCAAGATGTATTTGATCTTTTATTGGGACCAAAATCAAAATTTCTTAATTTTGAGTATTCTCCAAGATTATTTTTAATAAAATTATCTAGGTTCTCAATAGCCGAAGCTCTTGTAGTTTTAAATTCCATTTTTTTATTATCTTAATTTTCTTTTATGAAAGTTAATAAATCTTTCTACATTTGATTTATTAAAAGTTTTATTTTCTTCGAAAGAAACTTTTTTCATCGAGTAAGCATTACTGGAAGTTTGTCTTGATTGAATTGTAATATTNCCTTTATAAAGTTTNAGTTTTACTGATCCATTTACTTTATTTCTCTTTGAATCAACAATTTTTTGTAGTTTAAATCTTTCCTTTGAATACCAATAGCCATTGTAAACAAGTTCTGCATACCTTGGCATAATTTCATCTTTTTTATGCATTGTGTTTTTATCTAAAGTTACAGATTCAATAGCTCTGTGAGCCACAAGCAATAATGTTCCTCCAGGAGTTTCATAAACTCCTCTAGACTTTATTCCAATAAATCTATTCTCGACTAAATCCACTCTTCCTATTCCATTTCTTCCAGCTAATTGATTTAATTTATCCAAAACTTTTGCTGGAGATAATTTTTTTCCATTTAAACCAACAGGGTCACCATTTTTGTAATTAATAGTAATAAAGCTTGGTTTATTTGGAGCCTTTTCAGGAGAAGTTGTTCTTTGAAAAATAAATTCAGGTGCAGAATTTTTAGGATTTTCTAAAACTTTTCCCTCTGTTGAAGTATGAAATAAATTATCATCAACTGAGAAAGGTGGTGCACCTTTTTTATCTTTTGGAATGGGTATTCCATGTTTTTTTGCATAATTAATTAGGTCTGTTCTTGATTTTAATTTCCAAATTCTCCATGGCGCAATTATTTTAATTTTAGGACCAAAGTAATGATATCCCAATTCAAATCTAACTTGATCATTTCCTTTTCCTGTCGAACCATGTGAGACAGCATAAGCATTAAATTTTTTAGCAACCCTGATTTGATCTTTTGCAATCAGTGGTCTTGCAAT
>FUFK010044678.1_pt1 | contig 18417 bp, 17 predicted proteins | sample 1021851 | NCBI WGS metagenome assembly FUFK01 (sample SAMEA51879418, study PRJEB19060) | metagenome
AAAGAGAAAGCTAAAGATATTTCTGGAATAAATAATATTTATTGGACAAATGAATTTGAAAATATTCTAATTCAGATAATCAAACAATCAAATAATGTATATATAAATACCAATGAACACTACAGGCAAAATGTAGAGACTCAAACAAGAGAAGATAGATTTATTGAAAAGCTTAAAAAAATTGGTGGTATTAATTTTAAAAAAAGTAACCCTATTCTTCAAAAACAAAGATCCATTAAAGATGAGATTGAAATTAAGTTAATCGAGCATGCCTGTGAAATAACTCGGAAAGGCTTTGAAAGAATTTTAAAATTTGTGAAACCTGGTGTTTGGGAGTATGAAATAGAGGCTGAATTTTCACACGAATTCTTAAAAAATAGGTCTAAAAAATTTGCCTACAGCCCAATTATTGCTTCTGGAAGAAATTCAAATTTTTTGCATTATATCGACAATAACAGGCAATGTCTAGATGGAGAAATCATATTGATGGATGTTGCTGCTGAATATGCAAATTATTCAAGTGATATGACTAGAACTATCCCTGTAAATGGAAAGTTTAGCGATAGACAGAAAATTATTTATAATGCTGTTTTAAATGTTAAAAATGAAGCTACCTCGTTGTTAAGACCAGGAATTTTGTGGAAAGACTTTCATTTAGAGGTTGGTAAAATTATGACCTCTGAATTATTAAGAATTAAACTTTTAGATAAAGCTGACGTACAAAATCAAACTAAAGAGAAACCAGCTTATAAAAAATATTTTAGTCATGGAACATCTCATCATTTAGGCTTAGATACTCATGACTATTGTGATTTAGATATGCCTTTTGAAAAAAATATGGTATTAACAGTTGAACCTGGAATTTATATTAAGGATGAAGATTTTGGAATAAGATTAGAAGATGATGTAGTTATTAATAGTTTAGGAGATCCAACTAACTTAATGAAAAACATACCAATTCAGATTGAAGAAATTGAAGCAATCATGAACAATAGTTAAAAAGATTTCCAACCCAAAGATTCTATCATTATATTTCTTCCTGATTTTTCNATTAAAATNATCTCTTTGGACGAAGTAATATGTCCAATTACTGAAAGGTTTAAATTATTTTGAATTTTTTCTAAATTTTCTTGACCAACTGTAAATAATAGTTGATAATCCTCCCCGCCTGATAATGCAATTGTTGTAGGNTCTAAATTAAATTCTTTACAAGCCTNNAAAGAATCATCACTTATTGGTATTTTATCTTCATAAATTTTACATCCTTTATTTGAACTTTTACATAGGTGAATGATTTCTGATGAAAGTCCATCAGAAATATCAATCATAGATGTTGGTTTAATTTTACATTCCTGAAAAAACTCAATAATATCATTTCTAGCTTCAGGTCTTAGTTGTTTTTGAATAATATTTTTATAAGCTGTNAAATCAGGCTTATTATTTGGATTTACTAGAAAGACCTGTTTTTCTCTTTCTAATACTTGCAGCCCCAAGTAAGCTCCTCCTAGAGTGCCAGAAACAACAATTAAATCATTGGTTTTTGCTCCTGACCTTTTTACATATCCATTTTCACATGAAAACCCTATTGCAGTTACAGAAATTATAAGCCCTTTATTTGATGAGGTTGTATCTCCCCCAACTAAATCAACATTATANTTTTCACAGGCTACTTTAATACCTGAATAAAGATCTTTCAGTGATTCAATTTTAAACCTATTAGANATAGCTATAGAAACTGTTACTTGGCTACAGATACCATTCATTGCACATATGTCCGAAATAGATGATGTTATGGCCTTATAGCCAAGATGTTTCAGTGGGAAATATGACAGATCAAAATGAATCCCTTCAACCAACATATCAGTTGAAATAAGTGTATTTTTTTTATCGAAAGCTATTACAGCAGCATCATCACCAACAGAGAGATGGGTAGAAGTATTTTTTGAAGTAAATTCTTTAGTTAACAGCTCAATTAGTCCAAATTCACCTATTTCCGCTATATCAGTAAGTTTTTTTGTTTTTTTGGGCATTTAGATTCGCAATTGAATTTCAAATTTAGAGTAATAATTATTTTTTAAAGGTTTATATTTGCAAAATATGATTAAAGTAGCAGATACCGCAAAAAATCAAGTGTCAAAACTAATGAAAATGGATGGTTTTAGTCCAAGTAAAGATTTTATCAGAGTTGGTGTAAAAAGTGGTGGATGTTCNGGACTATCTTATGAGTTAAATTTTGATAAAAATAAGCTGGATAATGATAAGGTTTTTGAGCATAATGGTATAAAAATTGTAGTTGATAANAAAAGTTTTTTATACTTGATAGGAACNACACTTGAATANTCNGGAGGTTTGAANGGAAAAGGNTTTATTTTTAAAAATCCTAATGCTTCNCGAACTTGTGGTTGTGGTGAAAGTTTNTCNTTATAANAANATAATATGGCNTATACAGAAGAAGAATTAAAAAAAGAANTAGAACAACAAGANTATCAATACGGTTTTACAACTGANATTGAATCTGAGACTTTTCCNATTGGACTTAATGAAGATATTGTTCGTTCTATCTCNAAGAAAAAAAATGAACCAGAATGGATGACCAATTGGCGNCTTGATGCATATGCAGCNTGGAAAGAAATGGATGAACCTGAGTGGGCAAACATTCATTATAAAAAACCTGATTTTCAAGCCATTTCATATTTTTCAGCTCCAAAAACTAGTAATAAGTACAAAAGTCTAGATGAAGTTGATCCTGAACTTATTAAAACCTTTAATAAGCTTGGTATTTCGATTGAAGAGCAAAAAAAACTTTCTGGAGTTGCTGTCGATATTGTAATGGACTCAGTTTCTGTTGCNACTACATTTAGAGAAACTTTAGCTAAAGATGGAATTATTTTTTGTTCAATTTCTGAAGCAATTAAAGAATATCCTGATTTAGTAAAAAAATATATTGGTAAGGTAATCCCTAAAAAAGATAATTATTATGCTGCATTAAATTCAGCTGTTTTCTCTGATGGATCTTTTTGCTATATACCTAAAGGGGTTAAATGTCCTATGGAATTATCTACTTATTTCAGAATAAATCAAGCTGGTACTGGCCAATTTGAAAGAACCTTAGTAATTGCTGATGAAGGAAGTTACGTAAGTTATCTTGAGGGTTGTACCGCACCAAGTAGAGATGAGAACCAATTGCATGCTGCCGTAGTTGAATTGATTGCCCACGATAACGCAGAAATTAAGTACTCTACTGTTCAAAATTGGTATCCAGGAAATAAGCATGGCAAGGGCGGNGTTTTTAACTTTGTAACAAAAAGAGGTTTATGCCATAANAACTCTAAAATTTCATGGACACAAGTTGAAACTGGATCTGCTGTAACATGGAAATATCCATCATGTATTTTAAAAGGTGACAATAGCATTGGTGAATTTTATTCAATTGCTGTTACAAANAATTATCAGCAAGCAGATACAGGAACAAAAATGATTCATCTTGGCAAAAACACNAAGAGTACAATTATATCTAAGGGAATATCTGCTGGAAAATCTCAAAACAGCTACAGAGGTCTTGTTCAAATTGGAAAAAATGCAGAAAATGCTAGAAATTTTTCCCAGTGCGATTCTCTATTAATGGGAAACAATTGCGGTGCACACACTTTTCCATACATAGAGGCTAAAAATAAATCTGCCCAAATTGAACATGAAGCAACAACGAGTAAGATTGGAGAAGATCAAATTTTTTATTGTAATCAAAGAGGTATTGATGTAGAAAAGGCAATTGCTTTGATTGTGAATGGTTTTAGTAAGGAAGTATTAAATAAACTTCCAATGGAATTTGCTGTTGAAGCTCAAAAATTATTAGAAATNTCTCTNGAGGGATCTGTCGGTTAAAATTATATTATGTTAAAAATTGAAAATTTACATGTAAGTATTGAAGATAAATCAATACTAAATGGCTTAANCNTAGAAGTAAATCCAGGAGAGGTTCACGCAATTATGGGNCCTAATGGATCTGGAAAAAGTACTCTTTCTGCAGTAATTGCTGGAAATGAAGATTATGAAGTTACAAAAGGAAATATTTTTTACAAAGATGAAAATATCGAAGATTTATCAGCTGAGGAAAGAGCACATAAGGGAATTTTCATGTCATTCCAATATCCTGTNGANATACCAGGAGTGACAGTAACTAATTTTATAAAAACTGCAATTAATTCTAATCTAAAAGCAAGAGGTCAAAAAGAAATGCCTGCCAATGAAATGTTAAAAAACATAAGNGACAAAGCNGCTCTTTTAGAAATTGATTCTAAGTTTTTNTCAAGATCCTTGAATGAAGGATTTTCTGGGGGTGAAAAAAAGAGAAATGAAATTTTTCAAATGGCGATGCTAAATCCGACCCTAGCTATTCTAGATGAAACAGACTCTGGNTTAGATATTGATGCATTGAGAATTGTAGCAAATGGTGTTAACAAACTTAGAAATGAAAATAATGCNATAATTGTCATAACTCACTATCAGAGACTATTNGATCATATTATNCCTGATTATGTNCATGTATTGCAAGATGGAAAAATTGCTAAATCAGGNGATAAAAACCTAGCTCTTCAGCTTGAAGAAAAAGGTTATGATTGGATTTAAATTATAATTTATGTCTTTAAAAGAAAAATTAGTATCATCATTTTTAGCATTTGAATTGGATGCNGATATTAATTCTGATGTCCATGATATTAGGTCAAAATCAATCAAAGAGTTTGAGAAAATTGGTTTCCCTGACAAAAAACATGAATATTGGAAATACACTCCAATTAAAAAAGTCTTAAATGAGAAATTAACAATTTTTAAAAAGAAAAGACACCTAATCGAATTTGAAAAAGTTAAAGATTTCTTTTTAGGAGGCATCGAGTCTTATAAAATTGTATTGATAGATGGAATGTACGATCCTCTTTGGTCAAATACCACCCACAAAGGAGCAGATATTTGTATTCTTTCCTCTGTACTTGAAAATGAAAAATACTCTAATGTCATATCAAAATATTTTAACCAAATTATCGATGACAAAGAATCTTTTAGTTTGCTTAATAGCTCATTTTCCAAAGAAGGCGCATATATACATGTTCCAAAAAATGTTGAACTAGATAAGCCCATTGAAATAATTCATATTAATTCTGGTGGTGAATCCTCATTAATGCTTCAACCAAGAAATTTAATAATTCTTGAAAAAGGATCAAAAGCTCAAATTGTTGAGAGTCACTATTCCTTAATTGGAAATAATATTTCACCATATACATTCCCTGGATATATTGACCCGCTTACAAATACACTAACTGAAATACATTTAGAGGAAAATGCAAATCTTGATTACTACAAGATTCAAAATGATTTAGAAACAACTTCAATTATTGATAACACATATATAAATCAGAAAAAGAATAGTACTGCGAGTTGTCATACATTCTCTTTTGGAGGCAATATTGTTAGAAACAATCTTAATTTTTTCCAGAATGGTAAGAATATCAACTCCATTATGAAAGGAATTACTATTCTTGGCTCTAATCAACATACAGATCATCATACTCTTGTTCATCATGCNAGTCCAAATTGTGAAAGTTATCAAGAATANAAGGGAATTTACAATGATAAATCTACTGGGGTTTTTAATGGAAAAGTTGTAGTCGATAAAATTGCTCAGAAAATTAACGCATTTCAACAAAATAATAATCTTTTAATTGGAGATCATTCATCTGTTAATACTAAGCCTCAATTAGAAATTTTTGCTGATGACGTGAAATGTTCTCATGGATGCACCATTGGTCAATTAGATAAATCTGCCCTGTTTTATTTAAAAACAAGAGGAATTGCTGAAAAAGAAGCTAAAGGCTTACTGACTTATGCATTTGCTAATAATGTCTTAGAAAATGTTAAAATGCAAGTTTTAAAAACAAAAATTAAAAAAATTATTGCTAGAAAGATTGGTGTTAATCTTGGTTTTGAATTGTAATGAATTTTGATGTAAATAAAATCAGATCTGACTTTCCCATTTTAAAAAAAAAAATTAATGGAAAGCAATTAATATATTTCGACAATGCAGCAACATCACAAACACCGNGTTGTGTAATTGATTCAATCTCTGATTATTATAAAAATTACAATTCNAATATCCACAGGGGNGTTCATTCATTAAGCGAACAGGCAACTGAATCATACGAAGATTCAAGAGAAAAAATTAGAGCACATTTTAATGCAAAACATAAAGAAGAAATAATATTTACATCAGGTACAACTCATTCGATTAATATAGTATCTAACGGATTTGTTAAACTGATTGGTAAAGGTGATGAAATTATTGTATCTGGCTTAGAACATCATTCNAATATTGTTCCTTGGCAAATGATGTGTGAGAAAAACAATGCAAAACTTAATGTAATTCCAATAAATGATGATGGTGAGTTAGACCTTGATGAGTTTAAAAAAATAGTTTCTAAAAAAACTAAGATTGTTTTCCTTAATCATGTATCAAATGCATTAGGAATAATTAATCCAATTGAAGAAATAATTAAATTNTCTCATGAAAATGGAGCATATGTACTTATTGACGGAGCACAAAGTGCAGCTCATTTTAAAATTGATTTACAACATCTTGATGTAGACTTTTTCACTGCATCTGCACACAAGCTCTGTGGTCCTACTGGAATTGGATTTTTATATGGAAAAAAAGAATTATTAAATAAAATTGAGCCATTAATGGGTGGAGGTGAAATGATTTCCGATGTAACATTTGAAAAAACATCATATGCTGATCTTCCTCATAAGTTTGAAGCTGGAACGCCTAATATTTCTGGTGTTATCGCCTTTGGAGTTGCTATTGATTATTTGAACAAAATTGGTTTTAATAATATTGAAAAATATGAATTGGAACTCCTAGATTACGCTACGACAAAACTTAAAAAAATTGACGGTCTGAAAATTTATGGTGATGTAAAAAACAAAACCTCTGTAATTTCATTTAATATTATTGGAATACATTCTTANGATATTGGATCAATTTTAGATAAATATGGAGTTGCTGTCAGAACTGGTCAGCATTGTGCCCAACCTATTATGGATTATTTTAATATTCCTGGAACTGTAAGAGTCTCATTATCATTTCTAAATACATTTGATGAAATTGATATTCTTTGTGAAGCTCTATTAAAAGCAAAGTCAATGTTAAGCTAATTCGTATCTTTGATTAGGTATGACAATTGAAAATTTACAGCAAAACTTAATTGAAGATTTTTCATTTTTTGAGGACTGGACTCAGAGATACGAGTATATGATTGAGCTTTCAAAAGGTCTTGAAAAAATGGATGAGCAAATGAAAAATGATAAAAATATAATAAAGGGATGTCAAAGTAAAGTTTGGTTACATGCTGAGTTGAATGAAGGAAAAATTAAATTTTTAGCTGATAGTGAAGCTATTATTACCAGAGGAATTATTGCAATACTTCTTACAATTTTTAATAATAGAACACCCAATGAAATTATTGAGTCTGATACTAACTTTATAGAAAAGATTGGGCTTAAAGAGCATCTATCACCAAATAGAGCTAATGGATTATATTCAATGATAAAGCAAATAAAATTTTATGCAATTGCATTTAGTAAAAAATAAATAATGAGTGAAAAAATTATAGACCCAAATAAATTAGGTGAAGAAATTGTAAAGGTTTTAAAAACAATTTTTGATCCAGAAATACCAGTTGATATATATGAACTTGGATTAATTTATGATGTATTTGTAAATGAGGACAATGATGTAAANATTTTAATGACCTTAACAACACCTAATTGTCCTGTAGCTGAGAGTTTACCTTTAGAGGTTAAAAATAAAATTGCAGANATCGAAGGTGTAAAAAGTTCAGAAGTTGAGATGACTTTTGATCCACCATGGACAAGAGATTTAATGAGTGAAGAAGCCAAACTAGAATTAGGTTTTTTATAAATGAGCTTTGAGATAGAAAATANAGTTTCAAAAAGTCCTATTCAGTCAATTGATTTATCAGATTTTCTANTAAATAAAGAATTTGACACTTTTGATATTAGGAACTGGTTAAAGGATGATCTGATTTTAATTGAAAAAGATTTTAGAAATCATGTTAAATCGTTTGATTGGTCAATTTACAAAAACAAACTTGTTTCAATAAGTTGTTCAACTGATGCTATAATTCCTGACTGGGCATTTATGTTGATTTCATCAGAATTAAATAAATTAAATATTAAAAATTTCATCGGATCAGTAGAAGATTTTGAAGACATATTAATGATTGAGTCTATTAATTCTCTTGATTTATCCATGTATAAAAATAAACCAGTTATTATAAAAGGTTGTACAAATAAGAAATTCAAAAAATATTTCTATTCACTATTAATTGATAAGATTCAACCTGTTGCTAAAAGTATTATGTTCGGAGAAGCATGTTCATCAGTACCCATATTTAAAGCAAAAAAATGAGAATTTTATTATTTTTTTTTACGCTGATTTTATATATATCTCCTGTTTTATCTCAAAATGATGAAGTCAAAGATTCTNTGAATTTAAACTGGTCGCTTTCAGGAAAATTTACTTTTTTAGGTAACCAATCAAGTTATAGTTATTGGACTGCGGGAGGCCAAACAAGTGTTTCTGGAACAGTAAAAATTGATTATGATTTTAATTATGAAAACAATGGATGGAATTGGGATACTAAATTAATTACAGCCTATGGACTCAATAGCATTGGTGGAAGTAAATTTTTAAAGAAGACTGATGACAAGCTTGAAATTAACTCCCTTTTGGGAAAACAATTTACTAACAATCTTATTGGAAACTGGAGCTATTCTAGTTTTATAAATTTTAAGACACAATGGACCAAAGGATACAGATTTAGAAAAAATAGTGAAGGGCAAGAAGAAAGAACTGAACTAACAAGATTTTTATCTCCTGCATATCTCCAAATTGGTGTAGGTTTATATTGGAAAAAAAATAAAGATCTTTGGATAAATATTGCACCAGTTACTGGACGATTAATCATTGTAAATCGATTTTTTACTAATAACCTACAGCCTAACAAAGAATATTTTGGTGTTAAAAAAGGACAAAATAGCAGATTTGAGTTAGGAGCTTCCATAAGATCCTTTTTTAAATTTGAGCTACTAGAAAATGTAGATGTTACAAATAGAGTAAGTTTATACTCTGATTACCTAAACAATCCATCTAATATTGATCTCGATTATACCATTAACACCGTGATGAAAGTTAACAAGTATCTTACGACTAATTTGATTATTCAGTTTATCTATGATGATAACTCTGTTAAAAGACTTCAAGTAAGAGAAGTAATGGGGATTGGAATTAGCTTGGATATCTAATCTATCTCAGGATATAAGAAATTATTGTAAGGAAATCTTTTGACATGGATGTTTCTTACATATTTATAAATTTTTTCTTTCAANTCATTAATATTTATTTTTTTTTCAGCTGATATATATACTCTGCTTTTTAACTTATTTGATTTTATGAATGAATCATCTTCTAATCTGTCTATCTTGTTAAATACTAAAATAGAAGGCTTATCAATACTATCAATTTGTCCTAATATTTCATTTACAGAATCGATATGTTCTTCGTAATTAGGGTGTGAAATATCCACAATATGCAGCAATAAATCGGACTCTGTAATTTCATTAAGTGTGCTTTTAAATGATTCGACGAGTTGGGTTGGCAATTTTCTAATAAATCCAACGGTATCTGTTAACAGAAATGGAAGATTACCGATTACCATTTTTCTAACTGTTGTATCAAGAGTTGCAAAAAGTTTATTTTCAGCAAAGACATCGGATTTAGTAATTAAATTCATCAATGTTGACTTGCCAACATTTGTATAGCCAACCAATGCCACACGAACCAAACTTCCTCTGTTTCCTCTTTGAACTGACATTTGCTTATCTATACTTGATAGTCTTTTTTTTAGTAGACTAATTTTATCNCGAACAATCCTTCTNTCNGTCTCGATTTCAGTTTCACCAGGTCCTCTCATGCCAATACCACCTTTCTGTCTTTCAAGGTGAGTCCAAAGTCCTTTCAATCTTGGCATTAAGTACTGATATTGAGCCAATTCTACTTGATTTTTAGCATAGCTAGTTTTTGCTCTTTGAGCAAAAATATCCAAAATTAAACCTGTTCGATCAATTATTTTTGAACGTAAAATCTTTTCTAAGTTTAATTGTTGAGTAGGCGACAGCTCATCATCAAAAATGACTGAACCAATATCGTTTTTAGTACAGTAGTTTTGAATTTCAATTATTTTTCCAGACCCAATAAAGGTTTTTGGGTTTGGTTTATCTACCCTTTGTATAAATCTTTTAGATACATAACCACCGGCAGTTTCAGTTAAAAATGATAATTCATTTAAATATTCATTTACAATTATTTCGCTCTGAACACTATTGATTATTCCAATCAAAATAGCTTTCTCATAGCTGATTTTATTAGTTTCAATCAAATTTTAATTTTTGAAATATTTAAGTTGAAGTGAATCATCTTTGAAATGAAGAAAGGAGTAATGATTTATCCAATCACCTGCGTTAAAATAGTAGGAATTATTGCCTAATTCAATTTTTAAAGGCAAATGCCTGTGTCCAAATACAAAGAAATCGTAATGTTTAACATTTAACTTTTTCTTACAGAAATGATATAGAATTTCATTTTCTTTAGATNTAAATTTTATATTATTCCCGGANAGAATCTTATTTTTNCTTGAAAAAAAGTTNCCTAATGGAATACCAAACCATGGATAATTTATTCTAAAAAGAAAAATAAATAGTGGATTTCTGAAAATTCTCTTTAAGAATTTATATTTAAAATCTCCAGGACCCAAGCCATCTCCATGGCCAATAAAAAATAACTTATTATTAATTTTAAACTCAGTGGGCTTTTTTAATACTTCCATGCCAATCTCTTTTTGAAAATAATCCCTAGTCCAATAATCGTGATTACCAACAAAAAAATAAATTTTAATTCCTGAATCGGAAAGTTCAGCAAGTTTTCCAAGAACTCTAGTGAAGCCTTTAGGAACCGATTTATAATACTCAAACCAAAAATCAAAAAGATCCCCTAATAAAAAAATTACTTGAGCATCAGTTTTAATTTTGTCTAGCCATGATATAAATAACTTTTCTCTTATTAAGCTATCTGAATAGTTAGGGGCTCCAAGATGATTATCCGATGAAAAATATATACTCTTACCCTTATTTAATTTAATATTGATCATTAAGATTCTAAGTCAATTTTTTCCCACTTATCATTTGAATCTAACCTGAAAGAGCCAATATATACCATGTTCCATTCATCTGGGCTAATAATTGATAAAAAAAGTTTTTCATCTTTTCTTTGATATAAATGATAAATTTCACCCTTCTCAGGCTTAAAACTAAAGCTAGAGTTATAGATTAATTTATTCCATTCATATGAGTCAATTAAATCTTGATACTCTTTTTTTATTTCTTCATACTTAGACTTAAAGTAATTATTTGTTTTTAAGATTTTTTCTTGTTTAAAAGATGTAAGATCAGTTGGCTTAATAACTGGTGCCCCAACATTTGAAGCGTATGGAAGAATATTCGGATTATCTGCTACTTGATCTGGTTTTTTTTTAGCCATAATTATAAAACAAAATTAAACAATCTATTTTAAGCACTTTTCATAGCAATTAAAAGGCATATCACTTTGGTCTCTGAAATATATTTGTCCTAACTTTTCATAACCAATGTTAGAATAAAAATTATTATTTTTTTTGTTCATGCTGAACGTATCTAATCTAATAGAATCACAATTATTTTCAATTGNATCATTTTCAATATGTTTCATTATTCTTTTTGCATAACCAAGTCCCTGATATTTGGGGTGAATAGCTAATCTATGAACATAAATATTTTTTTGGGTTGTAGCAATCCAATCAATTGTACTGTAAAAGTCATCCATTTTATTAGTAACTGATACACAGCCTAGTAACTGATTACCCTCAACGAGTAAAAGCAAATCTTCATTTTCAATGTCATTAAAAAAAGTTTCTCTGTTAGGGTATTTATCATTCCATTGATAAATTTTTTTTGATATCATATCCTCTGTACAGGATTTAATTATTTGCATTACAGCGTCAAGATCCTCCTGAATAGCTTTTCTTATATAAATATTATTACTGCTCATTTTGAACTAATTCACCTTTGAAATTGACTTTAAAATTTTCGAAAGGATTCAAAAAATAATCCACAATGATAGCAAATTCTCCTCTATTTACAAGTCTATTTTTATTAAAATTGGAAAGACCTAAATCTGACCAGACTTGGTCGTGATTTTTAATTTCTTGGTTTAATATTAAAGAGATCCATTTAAAAACTGAATAAATTTTTAAATCACTTAATGGAAACTCATCTAAGTCATAATAATCTGTAAGGTCTGACCTCAATAAATTTAATTCAATATCATTCTCTGGATAAAACCAAGTTTGATTAGACCATCCTACATTTAAACCGGTTCCTTTAAGTATACCAGTTGAACCAATTCTTTGNTATGCTTTAAAAAAAGTNTGGTTTTTTTCTACGTCAAGGAAAGGCTGAATATATCCTCCCCTATTTAAAAATTTTGTTTGAATAGTTCTAATGTCTATTTGTTGTGTGTTTATNTTTTTATTGACTGCTTCAGATGCTATTAATCCTGCAATTTGTCCAATCTGTAAAACTACAGGTTGAAGTCTGGTTGTTCCATTTACCAAATTTGAAACAGAAATTGATTTTTCTGCCACCAAAAAATTAGGATTCTTTTTTGAAATGATTGAGCCAATTGGTAAGGTGTACGAGGGAATTGGATAAAATGAAAGCTGTGGTAACCTTTTTTTATTTGGATGAGCATCGTGATGATGATCTACTGGATAATCTCCAACTAAAANACCAGTTCTATATAAAGGATTTACCTGATCATATGGTTTCTTTATGTAATTAAGAGAAAAAGTCGTAATACCACTAATTCTTCTAGCTTCTCTGTAATATGGAATTAAAGGAAAATTATCTTTCGTATCGTATTCTTCATCACTGATTGAATAATTATCAAAACCTAATTCATTTTGAATATAGTACAGGTATCTCATTGATTTTTCCTTAGCTTTTTTAAAAACTACTTTTCTTTGATCTTCGTTCATCTCCAAAAGATTTGAATAATAATCATTTCCATAGATTGGCCAGTTGATCATTATTTTATCATTTGGTAATTTGCCATAATTCATCATTTGATCTGGTGACCATAAAGCTTTATCAGATTCAGGGCAGTTGATTGACGNGGTTGAGCAATAAAATTCTGATGGATCATAATTAATAGGCTTTTCAATTTTCATGCTCTTTCCAAAATTCTTTAAAATCATTACATAAGTTAAATCTTGGATAATATCATTCTTCTCGTCTGGTGCAATATCTTCACCATACATTATTTTGTTATCCATACCAATGTCATAATCTTCATCTAACATTGGAAGAATATCTCCAAGCTCAGTGGCATCTATAAGAACCTTTGATGAAAAATTACCTTTTGAAGATTTTACATTGAAATTATAATCATTTCCTNCNGTTTGAACAACAGAGTTTACTTTGGAACTATANAATATTTTTAAATTCTTTTCTTTACTTGCAATTGCTTTTAAAATTTCATTTCCAACTCTTGGCTCAAATAAAACATTACTAACCCATCCGGTTTTCAAAGCATCTAGGCTACCATAATGAGATACTAAGCTATCTTTGAATTCACCCCAGAAACCTGATGGGAGTTTATAATTACCATCTACTGCACTAACTCCAGCTGATGTAAGCATACCTCCTAACCAATCAGTCTCTTCAATTAGAAGTGTCTTGGCGCCATTTCTAGACGACTCTATAGCAGCAGATGTTCCACCTNCTCCTCCACCAACAATTATTACATCATATTTAGTTGATTCATCACATGAAAAAAAAATTATAACAAGAAATAGTATGATTTTATTTAACCGCATTAAAAAATTAAAAGTCTAGTTAGATATTTATTCTAAAGTTTTAATACCAGTACTAAAATCTTTAGTAATAGTAGCTGTATCATATTCATCACCTAAGGCTGTATAAGCTTTATATATCAATGATTCATTTTCAATTGAAATAACTTGAAAAAATTGAGTTTGTTCACCTATCTTGTTTGATAAATATCCATCAGTCTTATAATCCTCAAGTTGTTCTAAACCAATTTTGTATTGCTTGGGGCCACTAACTGAAGTAATATATAACGTGTTGAAATTTCCTGATTTATTTTCATCCTGAGATTTTACTGGCACATGGCCTCTAGCGTATGTATGATCATGACCATTAAGTACCAAATCAACACCATATTTGTCAAACAATGGCTTCCAATTTTTTCTAGCAAATTCAAAATCNCTTCCCTCTGCTGGTGAAAAAACTGAATGGTGGCAAGTTACAATCTTCCATTTTGCATCACTTTTACTCAATTTTTCTTCAATATATGCCGTTTGCTTTTCAAGAAAATCTGTAGAATTCAAGACGAGTATTAGTACNTCCTGATATTCTACTGNGTAAACTGTTTCATGTAATTTTTCGTGTAAACTCTCCTCAACAGGCAAAGTAAATTGAGGTCTCCATTGTACAGAAAGTCTTTTAGGGCTTAATCCATTAATTCTTTGAAATTCATGATTTCCGACAACAGGAATTGCAGTCCACTGACTATGTATGAAACCACCAGCCTTAAACCACTGTGCCCACTCATAATCTCTATGGGCTGTATCAACCATATCACCTGCATGTATAACAAAAGCAGCATTTGGAGCAGTTTGATAAGCCATCCTAATTACTCTTGACCAATGATTTAATATATCATTTTGTGCATCCCCAAAATAAACAAATTGAGTAGGACTGTANCCNGTTTNTGCAGTTTTAAATTGAATCCATTCTGACCAATTTTTTCCATCTCCAACTCTNTATGCATATATTGTATTTGGGTTAAGATTATCAAAAATTACACTATGATAATTCACTACAAAAGACTTGTTTGTCTTATAAACTCCTAAATCAAATTCCTCAGTAATTGCATTATAGTTTTTAGCATTTTCAGTAAATTTNGAATTAACTCCGGAAATTGCTATTTGAGCAATAGCATTTTTTACAGAAGAATCCGTTCGCCAAGTCACTGCCCTTGTGGATGAAGGATCTCCATTGAAATTAAGCATTATTCTATCCGGATCCTTACTTGGTATTTCCCAATGATGTAAACCTAATCGGTGATCCTTGTTAAAATGAGAAAACTCTTGTGCATTTATAAATAAACTATAAATAAAAGCAACTAAAAAAANANATTGAAACTTATTCANTANGTTAAAACTATTTAAAAATCTGCAGACGATCNTCATTATTGGCTATTATTAAAAGGTTATCATTTTTACTTTTTAAGGAAATGATTTTTTTTGAATCACCAGGTGCAAAAAAACCAGATTTGGACACNGAAATTTCCTTAAAGTCTCCATTGCCAATNCCTTGTAAAAGNAAACCGTTACCTGANTCNTTTCGTGTGGTTTCGATTTCAGCATGATACATGTTNCCGACNAGTACAATATCATTTATNTTATCATTATTAAAATCCTGAATTATTATATCATTTGTNGATGAAAATTGTGCATAATTAGGTAGTGGTTTAAAGTCAAAAAACGATTCATTANTTATAAGTACTGCACTTTCAAATGTNTTTACAGANAGTCTTAATGCATTTTCAAGATTCTCNTCNCCATATACTTCTTGTACATCTAAAGAAGCAAAAATATCGTACTTTTTAAATTTATCTTTCAAGTCAGGGACTTGTTGTGAGGAACATGAAAAGCCTCTNAGAGGAAATTGTATCCCNTANTTATAATANGCAAGAACAATATCTTTAGATCCATTATCATCAAAATCATCATAAAAAACTTCAAAAGGTTCATCAACGGAGGCTTTGTACTTATAATTTAAACCTAAATTCCCAACAACTAAATCTGGAAGATTNTCATTATTNAAATCACCNACTTCAACACTATACCACCAGCCTGTTGATGAGCATCCAAGGTTGGTNTTTATTTCCTCTTTNGTAAAATTCCCATTATCGTTTTTTANAATAGTGATTGGCATCCATTCACCAACAACTACAATATCAGAATCTCCATCATTATCATAATCAAACCATTCAGCATCTGTAACTAACCCTAAGTCAACAAGTGAATTAGAATCATATTTACTAAACTTTCCATTTTCATTTATAAGCAAATAACTAGAAGCTGGCTCTGGGTAATTCCATGGTTTCATTCTAGTACCAATAAATAAATCTAAATCTCCATCCATATCAAAATCGTGAGGTTTTACAATTGAGCCACTTTCAAAAATTGATGGTAAGAGTTGTCTTTTAAAAATAAAATTTCCCTGACCATCATTAATGTATAATCTATCTAAATATGTACTAGAATTAGGCATAAACTCATTCCCCCCCGATACAACATACAAATCTAAGTCTCCATCATTATCCGAGTCAAAAAATACAGCGTCAATATCTTCTAATGATTTATGTCTTTGAAAAATATCGTTTTGTTTTTCTGCAAATGATTGATCCTCCAGTTGTAAGTATAGTGTAGCCTCTTGACCAGAAGCCCCACCAACAAATAAATCTTCCATTCCATCTCCATTAACATCTCCTTTTACCAAAGCAGGGCCTAATTGCGATAATTTGTGTGGAAGCAATACCTGTTTACCATAATCATCAAAGTAATTTTCTTTATGTACGTGCTTTAATATTTCTCTATCCTCTTTAAATATTTTGGACTCTTTTAACTTATTTTCGTTAGAGAGATTTTGCTTTCTTTTTAATAGTATGTAGCTTATTTTTTTTAGGATTGAAAATCTTTTGAATTTTTCTATCAGGCCACTCTATTATAATACTATCAACTGAACTTGAGTTTCCTAAACCAAAATGAACAATATTTTCACTATTTGAATAAATCCCTCTAACATTAGTTGTTTCAAAATATTGGAATTCATCTCCTTGGAATAAAGATACTTTGGAGCCAAATGTTGGTTTATCATCAATAAGTTTTAATCTTAAATAGGAATTACCATTTTTTTCAGAGTTATTTCTATAAATAAATGCTTGTTCATTAACATTATTCACTACTAAATCCAAATCTCCATCATTATCTAAATCCACATATGATGCTCCNTGNGAAAAAGATGGCTGATTCAATCCTGTATCATCTGTAATATTTGAAAATTGTAAGTTACCNTGATTCTTATAGTAATAGTTTTTTAATTTTTGTGAGGGGAGAATATCAAGTAGTTCTTTTAGATTAACTACATCCCAAAGACTTATATCGTTATCGTTAGGGTTTTTAATAATGTATTCGTTGATTTTTTTTGAAACTATCTCTGAAATCTTTTTATCGGCATCAGTATTTCTAATATCTCTTAAAAGTCCATTTGTTATATAAATATCTTTATTTCCATCATTATCAAAATCGGCTACTAAACTTGCCCANCTCCAATCTGTAGCTGCAGTTCCTGTAAACTGGGCAATATCACTAAAAGTATTATTGCCGTTGTTTAACTGTAAAGTATTAAACATATATTGATAATGTCCTCCACCATTTACAACATTCCAAAAGGAATCAGGGTTCATACCACTCATGTTCGATTTTAATCTAAAATTGTCTTCAGCTGTCATGTCTAATACCATTAAATCCAAATAAGAATCATTGTTGATATCTGCTGCATCTACACCCATACTGTAAAATGATGTGTGTCTTAGTGCCTCCTCAGTTTTATAGGTAAATGAACCGTCCTTATTATTATAATAGAGGAAATCAGGGGACTCAAAATCATTTGCAACATATATATCAGCCCAACCATCTTTATTAAAGTCTCCAATCACTGCNGCATTTGGAAAACCTGCTCTATNTANNCCTGCTTTCTCAGTAACATCTACAAAATGNTCTCCTTTATTTTCAAAAAGTTGNAGGTTATATTCNGGNANAGTCATNTCNGATCCAAAAAATGGNGAAAAATTACCAGTATTTGGAGGATGATTTAATAAGTATAAATCTAATAGCCCATCATTATCATAGTCAAAAAATACTGAGTGTCTTGTTCTTCTATTTACATCAACACCCCACTTTTTAGCAGACTCAACAAATTTAAAATCTCCTTTATTTATATATAATTTGTTTGTTCTAAGAAATGGAGCATCATCGTAAAGCTCACAACTAACATATATATCCAATAATCCGTCATTATTAACATCTGCTACAGTAACGCCGGTAGACCACGATCCATTATTAATTATACCAGAAAATTTTGTTTTATCCTCAAATTTAAAAT
>FUFK010060791.1_pt1 | contig 18416 bp, 17 predicted proteins | sample 1021851 | NCBI WGS metagenome assembly FUFK01 (sample SAMEA51879418, study PRJEB19060) | metagenome
CGCGAATAGGTCATGCCCGCATCATCGCCCGCGAAGCGATCGGCGACGGTCTGCGCATTGTCGTAGCTGTAGCCCGAGGTGAGGAACAGCGCTTCGCTGGTCTCGCCCTGCTCGCTGCGCCAGGTGCCCCCGCGCACCGCCTGCGTCGCGGGGCGCCAGCGGGAGGTGATCGAACGGTCGGTGCCGGTGGTGTTCTTCATGGCAGGCGCGATAGCACGCGCGCGGCGCGCATCAAGCGGGTCGCCCTTCCAAGGCTGCAAGCCCCGCTTCGGCAATGTCGCCGCGCCCCACCGCGCGCAGCGCCTGGGCACCCTCGATCGCGGTCAGCACCGCACGGGCGCCCGCAGCCGGATCGGGATCGCTTGCCGGCAAGTGATCGACCACCCACTCGAGCAGGACCTCCATCATCCCGCCGGCCGCCGCGAGATAGGCGGCATTCCCGGCCGAGCAGCCCGCGACGATGTCCCACCATACCCGCAGGAAGGGTGCGAATGCGGGCTGCCCCGTAACCGCATAGACCGTTTCCGCACAGGCACGCCGCGAGGCACTGCGCGCTTGCGGGAAAGCGGAATCGAGCGCGCCGGCGAACCGCGCGACAAGGTAATCGAGCAGCGCTGCGACCAGCGCGTCCTTATTCCCGAAATGGTAGATCAGCATGCGGTCGCTGGTCCCTGCCGCCCTGGCAAGCGGACGCAGCGAGGCATCGGCGAGCCCGTGCGCCATCACATGCGCCGCCAGCAATGGCAGCAGCGTTTCGCGGGACATGCGGGCGGGTGACATGCGCATCTTGTAGCAGTCGCTACAAGGGGCTACAAGTGTAGCACTCGCTACATCCGATTCGGGAGCCGACTACCGTGACACCCTACGTAATCCTCTTCCTTGCCGGGCTGGTGGGAGTGCTGGCCGCCCTCGCCCATATCCTGACCGCTCGTGCCGAGACGGGCAATCCGCTCCTCGCCGCATTGCTTGCGGCGGGCTTCGGGTTCTTTACCGCCGTGACGATCGCCCGCGACGGCGTGATGCCGGTGTGGGTTAACCACACTTCGAACCTGTGGGGCATCCAGGTGTGGTGGGACCTGCTGTTCGCGCTGGGCATCGCGTGCTTTTTCGTCGTTCCGCGCGCCCGCGCGCAGGGGATGGCGGTGCCGCTGTGGCTGTTGTTCGTNGCGGCGACTGCCAGCATCGGGCTGCTCGCCATGGTCGCCCGGTTGTTCTGGCTGGAACGGCGCACAACCGGCTGATCCGCCTTGATGCGGGTGCGCGGCTTACCTAAGCCGGTTCGCGATGAGCCGCGCGCCCGAACAGGTCCAGGATCCGCTTCGCTGGTGCGCCGCGCTGGCGCTCGCCTTCTGGCTGGCCTGCCTGCCGTATCTGACCGCGGTGCCGCATCCCTATTTCGACGAGGTCCACTACCTGCCCGCCGCGCGCGAGCTGCTGGTGCTGGGCGAATTCACCAATCGCGAACACCCGCTGCTGGGCAAGCAGCTGATCGCGCTGGGGATTGCGCTGTTCGGCGACAATCCGGTCGGCTGGCGGCTGCTGCCCACGCTGCTGGGCACGCTGGCGCTGTTCGGCGCGATGCGCGCGCTGTGGTTCGCCAGCGCCAGCCGCTTCGCCACCCTCGCCTACGGCGTGCTGCTGGCGACCGGTTTCCACCTGTTCGTGCATGCGCGCATCGCCATGCTCGACATCGTCTACCTCGCCTTCCTCGCGCTGGCCGCATGGCAGTTCGCCGCCGCGATCCGCCAGCCCGAACAGGGCCGCTGGCGGCTGGCTCTGACCGGGATCGCGCTGGGGCTGGCGATGGGCGCGAAATGGAACGCGCTGGTCGTCGCCATGCTCCCGGGGCTGACCTTCCTCGTCGCGCGCACGCTGGCAGGTCGCCGCCGGCTGCTGCTCAGCCGCCGCGGCGCGCCCGTCCCGGGGACCACGCTGCTCGAGGCCGCGCTGTGGCTCGGCGCGGTGCCGCTGGCGGTCTATGCCGCGACCTACCTGCCGGCCTTCTTCTTCCGCCTGCACCCGATCACCGAGGGGCTGGTGTTCCACCACCAGTTCATGCTGTCGCAGCAGGAGCAGGTGCTGAAGCCCCATCCCTACCAGTCGACCTGGGAGCAATGGGTGCTCAATGCGCGGTCGATCTGGTATCTCTACGAACCGGTCGCGGGGATTCAGCGCGGGATCATGCTGATCGGCAATCCGCTGACCATGCTGCTCGGCCTGCCCGCGCTGGCGTGGTGCGCCTGGCACGGGGTGATGCGCCGGCACTGGGCGGCGCTGGGCACGGCGCTGCTCTATGCGGCGAGCCTGGGTTTCTGGGTGGTCGCAACCAAGCCGGTGCAGTTCTACTACCATTACGCATTGCCGAGCATGGCGCTGCTCGCCGCGCTGGCACTGGTGTGCGATGCGCTGTGGCAGGGCGGCTGGCGCAAGAGCGCGCTGGCGCCGGTGATCGGCAGCGTGCTGGTGTTCGCGTGGTTCTACCCGATCATCAGCGCCGCGCCGCTCGCCGGCCCCGACAGCTTCGCCGTGTGGACCTGGATGGAAAGCTGGAGATAGGGTTTTGGTGGGGTGCGTGAAGCACATCCGCGCTTCCCTTGCGCCGGCACCGGCCCACTCCCCCACCCGGCCACCCACGGGATCATACTGACGGGGTGGCCGGGTGGGGGAGTGGGCTGGTGCCGCAAGCCTTCGACGGATGTCGAAGGCGCACACAACAAAAACTCAGGNGTGGGACNGAGNCNGCCGNAGAGTCANGACGNNTGTCCNNACCNNNCGNCNGCAAACCTAATANCGCCCCCACACGAAGCGGCTCGACAGNGCGTAGTTCCATACCGAGCCGATGCCGATCCCGACCAGCGCGGCGAAGACTTCGTGCAAGCCCCGNTCGTTGAGCGTGGTGGCNACCGCNACATTGGCGAAGGCGCCGATCGAACANGCGGCGATGAAGCTGAGCCAGCCCCAGAACAGGCGGTCCGCCTCTTTCAGCCGGCGGTCGCGATAGGTGAGGAAATTGTTGAGCCAGAAGTTGAAGGTCATCGCCCCGAAAGTCGCGACCGCCTGGCTCCAGCCGAAATTGGTCCCTGCCACCAGCATGAAGGCATAGAGGATCGCCATGTGCACGCCGATGCCGATGACCCCGACCGTGCCGAACAGCGCGAAGCGCGTCGGGATGATCCGACCGAAGCTCTTGTCGTACAGCCCGGCGAGGAAATCGAGCGCGATCGCGCGGTCGAGCTTGCTTTCGCCGGAGCGGCGGGCGGAGAAATTCATCGGGAAATCCTTCACCTTGAGCGGTGTTTCGGAAGTGGCGAGCAGGTCGAGCAGGATCTTGAAGCCGATGCCCGAAAGGCTGGGCACCAGCCGCCGTGCAGTCGCGCTGGGCAGCAGGAAGAAGCCGCTCATCGGGTCGCTGAGTTCGACCCCGGTGAGCTTGCGCGCCAGCATGTTGGCGACGCTGGAAAGCTTCTCGCGGTCGGGGCGGCCCCATTCCTCCATGCTCGCGCCTTCGGCGAAGCGGCTGGCGACCGCCACGTCCGCGTCCCCCGCTTTCACCGCGCCAAGCATGTCGACCAGCAGCTTGGGATCGTGCTGGTGGTCGGCATCCATCACCGCGACATAGGGCGCCGCAGTGGCGCAGAAGCCCTCGATCGCCGCGCTCGACAAGCCGCGCCGGCCGATGCGCTGCAGCACGCGCACGCGCGGATCCGAGAGCGACAGACGCCGCGCTTCGTCGCTGGTACCGTCGGCGGAATTGTCGTCCACCACCAGCACTTCCCAGCNCGATGCGCCCAGCGCGCCTTCGATCCGCTCGACCAGCGGGGCGAGATTGTCGCGCTCGTTGAGCGTGGGCAGGATGATCGCCAGCTCCAGCGGGCGAGCGCTGGCAGCGGTGGAGGTAGCCGGATCGGGCTGCATCTGCGGTGTCATGTCCATTGCATGACCCGGTTATGCGGCAATCCTCAAGATATGGTTACAATCTTCCTAACAATCGCATCGCCGACTTCCTGCGTCGAAGCGCTTCCGCCGAGGTCACCACCCAGCACGCCATCGGCAAGGATCGCCTCCACGGCGCGCTCGATCCGGACGGCGTCCTCCTCGCGCCCCAACGAGTGACGCAGCAGCATGGCGAGGCTGAGCACGGCCGCGACCGGATTGGCCTTGCCTTGCCCGGCAATGTCGGGCGCGCTGCCGTGGATCGGCTCGTACAGGCCGAAGGTGCCGTAGTCGGTCTGCCGTTCGCCCAGCGACGCGCTGGCGAGCAGGCCGATCGAGCCGACGCAGGCGCTGGCCTGGTCGGACAGGATATCGCCGAACAGATTGCCGGTGACGATCGTGTCGAACTGGCCTGGCGACTTGACCAGCTGCATCGCGGCATTGTCGACATACATGTGGTCAAGTTCGACCTCGGGATATTCCTGCGCGACTTCGATCACGGTTTCGCGCCAGATGCGGCTGGTTTCGAGGACGTTGGCCTTGTCGACGCTGGTCAGTTTCTTGCCGCGCCCCATCGCGGCGCGGAAGCCGGCGTGCGCGATACGGCGAACCTCGGCCTCGTTGTAGGACATCGCGTCCCAGCCCTCGCGCCCGCCATCGCTGCCGCGTTCGCCCTTGTCGCCGAAATAGACATCGCCATTGAGTTCGCGCACCACCAGCAGGTCGATGCTGCGCGCGACTTCCGGCTTGAGCGAGGAAAGGTGTTCGAGCCCCGGGAAGCCGGCCGCTGGCCGCAGGTTGGCGAACAGGCCAAGCTCGCTGCGCAGACCGAGAATCGCCTGCTCGGGGCGCAGTTCGCGCGGCAGGTCGTCGCAGGAAAAATCGCCCACCGCGCCGAACAGCACCGCATCGGCCGCGCGCGCCATTTCCAGCGTTTCGGGTGGCAGCGGATGGCCGTGGCGGCGATAGGCGGCGGCGCCGACATCGCCTTCGAACAGCGTCAATCCGGGCAACGACAGCGCTTCCAGCACGCGGCGCGCCTGTGCGATCACTTCGGGCCCGATGCCGTCGCCGGCGAAAATTGCGATTTTCAAGCGTGTTTCTCCAGCCTCGTCGCTCCTGCGCAGGAGCCTTTCTGCCCCTCGGGGCGCTCAACGGACAGTGTCTAGGCCCCTGCATGGGCCGGGGCGACGAACCATTCTTGAACGCGGCTAAACCATCCGTTCCAGTCGCTGGCGCAGCAGCGTTCGCGCGCCCATCACGTCGGCGCGGGTGTCGGCGAGCAAATAGCGCGCGATCAGCGGCTCCTGCCGGTCGAGAATTTCCAAGGCCTGCCCGAGGCCGGCCATCGCGGGCCGCTGGCCGCCATAGCCCAGCTCGCGCAGCAGCAGCGCTTCATAGACCGCCAGCGCCTCGACCCACTGCCGTGCGCTGTCGGCAGAACAGATCGCATCGAGCAAGCCGCCGAGCGCGGAATGGAGCGTGGGATAGGGATTGCGCTCGGGCAGCGCGCTCGCAGTNAGCGCGGTGACCCAGTTGATCGCCGNAGCNGCNAGCGGCTCGCCCAGCCACGGNCCGCGGCTGGNGACCAGTTCGAGCCGGGCGAAGGGCANCTGGCTNTCCGACTTNGCGCGGATNTCCGCCTGGACGANATTGCCNGGGATCACCACCGGNCGCAGCTGCCGCCCGCGCCCGCCNGCGACATANGCGGCGACCATGCCNTGCTGCTCGGTCAGCATCCGCGCAATGACCGCGGTCTCGCCATGCGCACGCGCGGCAAGCAGGATGGCGGGAGCGGAAAGCTGCATGGGGCGGCCTTAGCCGCTCGCATCGATCCTGCGAAGACGGCGAAGTCGACTTATGGAGCGTTCTATCGCGGACTGCGACGTCAGTTGGGCCCCTGCCTGCGCAGGGGCGACGNAGAGAGCNCAGGTNGTCTGTCGCCCCTGCGCAGGCAGGGGCCTAGNTAAGATCAGCGNAATGGCACCATCACANGATCGTCTCGAACAGATCGTTCCAGTCGGGATTGTCGCGCCGGATCAGCCTGAGCTTCCATTGCCGCTTCCACCGCTTCATCGCCTTTTCGCGTGCGATCGCGTCGTGGATATCCTCATACTGCTCTGCATAGACCAAGCGCGTGAGGCCGTGCTTGCGGCAGAATTCGGATCCCTGCCCCTCGCGATGCGCATGCACGCGCGCGGCGATGTCGGCGGTAACCCCGATGTAAAGCGTGCCGTGCGGGCCATTGGTCATGATATAGACCCAGCCGCCCGGCATCGATCAGGCCGCGGTCCGAGAGGTCGGCTGGGCCCCTGCCTTCGCAGGGGCGACGGGAGCGATGAGGTGCATTGCCTGACCTTACCTCTTCGCGTCGCCCCTGCGAAGGCAGGGGCCTAGATAAGGTCGACGGCCTGGAATTGGCCCCCAGTCACCAAAGAACCTCCGCCATCCGGCGAACCGCCTGCCGCAACCTTGGATGGGCCCCTGCCTGCGCAGGGGCGACGGTCACTTGATCTTGGCTTCCAGCGCTTCGACGCGGGCCTTGAGGTCATCCGCTTCGGTGCGCGCCTTGCTGGCCATCGTCTTCACCGCGTCGAATTCCTCGCGGGTGACGAAGTCCATCCCGCCGAAGCTTTCCTTGGCNCGTTCGCGCGCGGCGTCGCGGGCCTCGCGCCCCATGCCGGCCAGCGTACCGGCTGCCGAATTGGCGAGTTTGACGAAATCGGCGATCAGGGGATTCTGGCTCTGCATAGGGTTCAGATGGGACGGGATGCTGCTTTTGTCTAGCCTCAAGCGCCGGCGGCCGCGTCCGCGGCCTTAGGCTATCCCCGCTCATGCGACCTGAAGGTCGGGTGGCTTTCAGCCATCTCAGCTGTCGCTTCGATTCCACTGCGGGCGGGCGGTCGCCTTTGCCTCGCCTGCGGCTCGGAACCAGTGCGAGCCGCTATGGTAACGCGCGAGTCCCGTTTGCGACCAGCGAACGGCAAGCGCGACCGCGCGACCGCAGGGGCCCGGAGCGAAGCGGAGGAACAGCCCCGAGGATGCACCGACGGATGTCGGTGCGAAAAGCAAAAACTAGATCCTTACCCGCTCGACCGCGCCTTCGGGCGTGCCGCCATCGGCTTGCGGATTGAGCTGGAGGAACTGGTAATTCAGCGCGGTGGCGAAGCAGACCCAGGCGAGATAGGGCAGCAGCAGCACCGCGGCGAGCCGGCGGACGCGCCAGAACAGCGCGATCACCACCAGCAGCGTCAGCACGATCGCCACCAGCAGTGCCAGCGCGCCGCTGATCTGCTGTGCGCCGAAGAAGACATAGCTCCACGCGAGGTTGAGTGCGAAATGCACGGCGAAGACCCACAGCGCCGCAGTGCGGCCGCGCGCGCCCCATGCCGAGGCGACCAGAGCCAGCGCGAAGCCGATCATGACATAGAGGATCGTCCAGACGATGCCGAACCACTTGGGTTCGGGATAGATGCCGGGCTTGACGAGCGANTGGAACCACGCGGTGTCGGGGCTGCCCAGCTGGCCGGACAGAAAGCCGAGCAGCACGCAGAGCGGCACGGTGAAGAGCGCCCAGCGAAGGAAACTTGCGCGCAGCTGCCCGCGCGACGCCAGCATGTTCATGTCAATTTCCCGTCAACGATTCGTTTCATGCGTCTTGTGCCGAAGCCCCGGCGGACTGGCAATGCAATGCCCCCGTCAGTGCGTGACGATGCCCTTTGCCGCGAGGCTCCGCACGGTGTCCTCCAGAGTCTGTTCGGCGGCGATGAAGGTGAAGCCGAGCACCTCTTCGGTGTGGCGACCGGAAACGTCGCGGACATTGCCGAGCTCGCCGCGCACCTGCTTCATTTCGTCCATGAAGGGCGCAAGCATGTGCACCAGCCAGTTGGGCATGCCGCGTCTCGGCACCCTGCCCGCATGCTCGGGCACGCGCTGGCGGATGATCGCCGCCATTTCGCGCAGCCAGAGGAATTTCTGGCTGGTCGGGAAACGCTCGCCGCGAACCTGCTGTGCCGGGGCCTCGAGCGCGCGGACATGCGCTTCGGCCACATCGCGCACGTCGGTCACGCAGATTCCCATGTCGGGCAGCAGCGGGATCGAACCGTCGATGATCTTCTTCACCATCGCGACGCTGGTCGACAGGTCGTCGTCATGGACGGGACCGAACACCGCCACCGGATTGATCGAGCAGAACGCCATGCCCGGCGCGTGCATCGCGACCCAGTCGCGGGCGGCGCGTTCGGCCACGGTCTTGCTCTCGATATAGGGCGGCACGCCGGCGGTCAGGTCGGTCCAGTCGAGATGGGTGAAATGGTCCTTGTCCGGCTGGCCATAGGCGATCGCGGCCGCGCTGCTAGTCTGGACGAAGCGCGTGATGCCCGCGCGGTGCGCGAAATCGAGCGCGCGCAGCGTGCCTTCGCGCGCGGGCACCACCAGCTCGTCCTTGTCCTCGGGCGTAGCCAGCGGAAACGGCGAGGCGACATGCGCCACCGCGTCGCAGCCGGCATTGGCCTCGGCCCAGCCGGCATCGTCGAGCAGATCGGCCTGGAACACCTTCAGCCGCTCACCCGCATCGCTCCAGCGCGCGCGCAGCCGCGGTTCGCTCTTCGCGGCATCGCGGACCGTGGTGTGGACGCTGTGCCCGCGCGCCAGCAGCTGCTCGATCACCTCGCCGCCGATATAGCCGGTGCCCCCGGTCACCAGGATCGTCATTGCCATCTGTCTGCGCCCCCGCTGTATTGCTAGGCGCGAGACTAGGCAGAATGGCTGCAGCGGGCAACGGAGTCGCTATGAAACAGGTCGATTTCCTCGTGGTGGGCGCCGGGATCGCGGGGCTGTCCTCCGCCGCACGGCTGGCACGGCACGGTACCACGCAGGTGGTCGAGGCCGAAGCCGCGCCCGGTGTGCATTCCTCGGGCCGCAGCGCCGCCTTCGCGCATTTCGACATGGACGCCTGGCTGGTGCGCGCGCTGACCGCGGCGAGCATGCCGCTGCTGGCCGAACCCGGGGCAACGCCGCATCCCGCGCTGTTCATCGCGCTTGAAGGGCAGGAAGCGGCGCTCGACAGGCTGGAAGCCAATTACCGCGAATGGGAGCCGCGCGTCGAACGGCTGGCGCCTGCCGAAGCGCGCGCGTTCACCCCGGTGCTGCGCGAGGGCGAGGGCGCCATCAGCGGCGCGCTGCTCGACCGGCATGCACGCAAGCTCGACGCGCATGCCATGCTCGAGGCGCATCGCAAGGAGCTACTGGCGCGCGGGGGCAAGCTGGCGAACGGCGCCCCGGTGGAGCGACTGGCGCGCGCGGGCGAGCGCTGGACTGCCGATACGCCGGGGGCAAGCTACAGCGCACGCGTGGTGGTCAATGCCGCGGGCGCNTGGGCCGACCCGGTCGCGGCGCTGGGCGGTATCGCGCCGCTGGGCATCNCCCCGCTGCGGCGCACGGTGATCACTTTNGANACCGAGCACGCGGTGCGCGACTGGCCCTTCACCAAGACCGTGGGCCCCGGCTTCTATCTCGAGCCCGAGGGCAATGGCCGGCTGCTCGCCAGCCCGATGGACGAAGGCCCGAGCGCGCCCTGCGACGCGCAGCCCGAAGAGGAAGACGTCGCGCTGGCGGCGTGGAATGTCGAACAGGCCACCACGCTGACAATCCGGCAGCTGGCGAGCAAATGGGCGGGTCTCAGGAACTTTGCCCCCGACCGGCTGCCCGTGGCGGGCTTCGACCGGCAAGCGCCGGGTTTCTTCTGGCTGGCGGGACAGGGCGGGTTCGGCCTGCAGACCTCGCCCGCCATGGCGCTGGCCGTGGAAGCGGCCGCGACCGGCGGGCCGTGGCCCGAGGAGCTGCGCGCGGTGGGCGTGACCCGCGCGATGCTGGCAGTGGAACGCCTCCGAACGCCGCCGGCATAGCAGCCCGCCTAGGCCGCAGCGTCGATCCTCAGGTGCATCCCCGACCCGTTTGCGCTCCAGTCGGGCGTCACGCCGAAGGATGAGGCGAGCGACTGGATGACGCGCGTGCCCAGCCCCTTGGCCAGCGCCGCGCGTTCGGCATCCGCACTGGTGGCGCTGCCATCGTCGCTGCAGGCGATCGACCAGCCGTCGTCGCCCGCGCGGATGGCGATGGCGATCGATCCGCTGCGGTCCTGCAGCCCGTGCTTGACGCTGTTCGACACGAATTCGTTCACGATCAGCAGCAGCGCATTGGCGAGGCTGGGCGAGACGCGGTCGTNGCCGACCTCGATCACCAGCCTGATCCCGTCGGGCAGCAGCTGGCGCAGATCGCGTTCGATCCGTTCGAACAGNGAGCGNAGNTCCACCCGCTCGCCCTGCGCCAGATCGTGCAGTTCGGCATGCAGCGACGAGAGCGAGCGGATACGGATGCTGGCGTCTTCGAGCGCGGTCTGNACCGCTTCNTCGGTTGCCCGCTGCGCCTTCATCGACAGCAGTGCCCCGATCGAGGCGAGCGAGTTNTTGACCCGGTGGTCGACCTCGCGCCGGAGCGTCTGTTCCTGCGCCAGCGCNAGCCGNAGTTCGAGTTCGCGCATCACGTGCTTGGACAACACCTCGAGCACGCGGCGCTGGTGCGNCGTGAGCGTGCGCGGCTTGTGATCGAGCACGCACAGCGTCCCCAGCGGCAGCCCCTTCTCGGTGCGCAGCACCGCGCCGGCGTAGAACCGGAAACCGGGCTCTTCGGTGCACAGCGGGTTGTCGGCCATGCGCTCGTCTTTCAGCGTGTCGGGGATCTCGACGAAATCGCCTTCGAGGATCACATGCCCGCACAGGCTCGTTTCGATCGGGGTGGAGCGCACGCCCAGCCCGACCTCGGCCTTGAACCACTGCCGGCCCTCGTCGATGAAATTGACGACCGAAACCGGGACCTCGCAGATCTGCGACGCGATCTCGACCAGATCGTCGAAATCGCGTTCACGCTCGGTGTCGAGGATATTGTAGCGGCGCAGCTCGCGCAGCCGTTCTTCTTCCCGGGGATGGAGACGTGGTGTCATCCCGCACCGATAGCAGGGAAATCCGCCGGGCCTAGGTTTATTGGTCCGCTGCCAGGTCCCCCGGGCAGGTGTGCCACACGGCCCCAGCGCAGCCGCCGTTCGCCATCGCGGCGGCAATCCCCACCGTTCAGCGGCTGGCGGTCAGGTAGTCCATAACGAAGTCCCACGAGCCGAAGCCGAGGAAAATCCGCCCCGCCATCATCGACATCAGCAGGATCAGCAACACCACCCACACCAGCATGATCCCGCTGGTCATCCGCCAGCTGGTCGGCGGCAGGCCCTGGAACAAGAACATCGCGATCCCCGCGACATTGACGCAGACGAGGTTGACGGTGAACAGGAACAGCGCGTTGGCGCCCGCTTCGGGAATGCCCGCACCGGTATAGATGCCTGCTGCGGTCAGGGGCGGAACCAGCGCGACGGCGATCATCACCCCNACCAGCGCAAGCGAGGCGCCGCGACTGAACGCCAGCACGCCCGCGGCACCGCAGGCCAGCGCCAGCGCGATATCGGCGGGCTGGACCAGCGTGCGGTTCTTCAATTCGGGCACCAGCGGATCGATTGCCACCGTCATGCCGAGGACGACACCCGCGAGCACTGCGAGGACGCAGCCGATGGCGAGCGTCGCGGCCGCCTGCCGGCCCAGCTTCCAATTGCCGACCGTGGCCGCCAGCGCGAGCCCCATCGTCGGCCCGAGCAGCGGCGCGATGATCATTGCGCCGATGACCACCGCGGTCTGCCCGCTGCGCATCCCCAGGCCGGCGATGATCGCCGACAGCGTNACCGTCAGCAAATAGGCAGGCCCGGGATGCAGGCTTTCCTCGATGTCGTCGTAGAGTTCATCGGTGCTGAGCCGGTCTCGGCTGAAGAACCGCTCGATCCGCGTGGGGGTCGGCAGGTCGGCCGACAGCGGCAATTCGGTGACCGGCGTTTCTTCGACCACCGGAAGGACCGCCTGCAGCTCGGACACCAGCGCGGAGAATTGCGGCAGGTCTCCGAAGGCCCCGTCGAGATCGGCAAGCAGGCGTTCGGTATAGCGTTGCTGGACGATGCAGGTGTATTTTTCCTGCGCCCCGGGCACGGTTTCCCGCCAGAACCGGCGCGTGTGGCGAGCGAGGATCACCTCCAGATCGCGGACCCGGTCTTCGGGCAGATAGATCTGGACGAGCCTGGCCGCCATTCAATTCACCCGGTTATGGCCCGCGCGGGTCAATAGCCACCCGGCGGATCGCTGGCGGGGAAGCTTTCGTCGAGATCCTCGTCGGTCTCGGTCCATTCGCGCGCCTCCGGGTCGCGCATAGCGCCGGGTCCGGCATCGCGTACGTCGGTATGGAAATTATGCGGCTGGTCCTTCGCAAAGGCAGCATTGCGGGATGCATCCTTGCGCTTGAACAGCGCGTATCCGGCAAGCCCTGCGAGCCCGAGTGCCACCATCTTCCCGATCACTGTAATTCTCCCATCATACGGTCAGTTCTGCGGCGAGCCATGCACATGGACATCGTGACCCGAATGCTTCGTCAGGATGTCGACCGCGCGTTGTTCGTCGCCGCTGTCCCAGGTGCGCACCCAGAGCAGCAGCCCGCCATGTTCAAGCTGGTTCTGCAGGTTTTCGGCGTGCCGGTCACCCACCAATCGGGCCACCCCGGCGCCCAGCGCGCCCCCTGCCCCGCCTGCAACCGCCGCGCCGACGATCACTGCCAGCAGCGAGCCACCCGAGGCCACGATACCGCCGATCGCGGTCATCGCCGCCAGGTAGAGCGGCGTGGCGACCAGTGCGCCCTGCGCCTCGCCGATCGCTTCCCTGGGAATGTAGATCGCGCGCGGCACGGCGGGATCGTCCTCCAGCTCGGAAACCTTGTGATAGCGGTGACCAAGCTGGTCCTCGACCGCCCTCTCGGTCGCCAGCAGGCTGATTTCCGCGCGGTCGAAACCCGAGCTGAGCAGCTCGTCGATCGCTTCCTCGAGATCCGTGCTGGCGTCGAAATAGGCGACAGCCTCGCGGATGCGGAAAGCATCGGGTGCGGTGGTCATATGCTGTACTCCTGCAAAGCGGGCATGCGCCTGCGCCGCGCGATGGCGCACCGTACCACGCCGACGTCCCGCCGTCCCATCCCCAGTCGTGACCATGCCGCAGCCGCCCGTTTTTCAACTTGCGGCAATGGGCGAACAGGCTTTATGACACCGGTTACCATGTGGTGGCGAGCCGGGCGGGGAGGACAGCATGACGACATTCGCATATCCGAAATCGATACGGCGCGCGGTGGCGGCGGCGCTGGTGCTGGCCGGGGTCGCTGCCGCGGTCGGCGGCTTGGCCACGGCGGCACACGCCCGGNCCACGCTCGNAATCGCCCCCGGCGGGCGTCACCTGCAGACCAGCGAGGGCGAGCNTTTCTTCTACCTCGGCGATACCGCCTGGGCGCTGTTCCACCGGCTGACGCGCGAGGAGGCCGAAATCTATCTGCGGGACCGCGCGGACAAGGGGTTCACCGTGATCCAGGCGGTGGCGCTGGCCGAACTGCGCGGCCTGGACGAACCCAATGCCTATGGCGAACTGCCGCTTATCGGGCGTGATCCGGCGCAGCCCAACGAGGCCTATTTCGCGCATATCGACCATGTGGTGGCGCGTGCCAATGCGCTGGGGCTGACCGTGGGCCTGCTGCCTTCGTGGGGGCGGTACTGGCGTGATGGCGACTCGCAGATTTTCACTCCGGCCAGCGCGCATGCCTATGGGCGGTTCCTCGGGCAACGCTACCGCGATGCGGGGGTGATCTGGATCCTCGGCGGCGATTCGAACGTGCGCACCGCCGATGAACGCGCGATNATCGACGCGATGGCGCGCGGCCTGCGCGAGGGCGACGGCGGCCGGCANCTGATCACTTTCCACCCCCGNGGCCCGGGGCTCTCATCGGCGCAGGTGCGCGATGCGGACTGGCTCGATTTCTACATGAACCAGTCGTCGCATGCGGCGCGCGATCTCGATACGGGGCTCTATGTCGAGCACGACCGCGCGCTGACCCCGCGCCGCCCCGTGATCGACGGCGAACCGCGCTATGAAGGCATTCNGGTCGGCTTCTACAACCANGGCCACGACCCGCGGCTGCGCTTCGACGANGACGATGCCCGGCAGGCGGCATGGTGGGCAGTGCTCGCAGGGGCGGCNGGGCACACCTATGGCAACAACAATGTGTGGCAGATGTGGGCNCCGGGGCGCGATCCCGCGATCGGCGCGAACCGGCCATGGTCCGATGCGATCGACGATCCGGGGGCGCGCCAGATGGGATTGCTGCGCCGCTTCATGGAAGCGCACGACTTCGCCACACTCGAACCGCGGCAGGACCTGATCCTCGACGGGCCGCGGCATGGCGCCGCNAAGGTGCGGCTGGCGCGGGCGGCGGACGGGCAGCGGATCATCGCCTATTCGCCGCGCGGCGCACCCTTCACCATCGACCTCGGCGNGCTGGACGGGGGGATGCACACGCAGTCGTGGTTCGACCCGCGCTACGGCGCGACCTACCGCTTCCGCNGCGAACAGAGCCAGGGCATCCAGTCCTTCGTCCCGCCNTCCTCGGGCGACGGCGAAGACTGGGTGCTGNTGATCGAGGCNGANNGCGCCGCGCCCTAGCGCATCAGCACCAGTTCCTCCGCCATNGTCGGATGGATTGCGGTGGTGGCGTCGAAGTCTTCCTTGGTCAGCCCCGCCTTCACCGCGATCGCGGCAGCCTGCATCATCTCNGGCGCTTCGGGGGCGATCATGTGGATGCCGACGATGCGGCCGCTGTCGCCGTCGCAGATCATCTTGATCAGGCTGCGTTCGTTGCGCCCGGCGAGCACGTTCTTCATCGGGCGGAAGTCCGACAGATAGACCTTCACGCTGCCGAGCTGGTTCTTGGCCTCGCCCTCGGTCANGCCGACCGCGGCGATCGGCGGGTGGCTGAACACCGCGCTGGGGATNCAGCTGTGGTCGACCGCNACCGGCTCGCCGTCGCCGAACACGCTGTCGGCAAAGGCCTGGCCCTCGCGGATCGCCACCGGGGTCAGCTGCACGCGGTCGGTCACGTCGCCGACGGCATAGATGTGATCGACATTGGTCTTGCTGAAGCGGTCGACCTTGACCTCGCCGCCCTCGCCCAGTTCGACGCCGGCATTCTCGAGGCCCAGCCCCTCGGTNTTGGGCACGCGGCCGACCGCGAACATGACCAGATCGGCCTTTTCCTCGTCGCAATCGGACATCTTCACGAAATAGCCGCCTTCCGAACACGGCTTGATGTATTCGAACGTCGTGTTGAAGCGGAACTGGATGCCCTTCATCGTCGAGATCTGCAGCAGCCGGTCGCGCACCGCCTCGTCATAGCTGCGCAGCAGCCGGTCGCCGCGATTGACGATGTGAACTTCGCTGCCGAACTCGTTGAAGATGCCGGCGAATTCATTGGCGATATAGCCGCCGCCCGCGATGATGATCTTCTTGGGCAGTTCGTCGAGATGGAACGCCTCGTTCGAACTGATCGCATGTTCGGCGCCCTGGCATTCGGGCATGCGCGGGCGGGCGCCGGTGGCGATCAGGATGGTTTTTGCGGTCACGACCTTGCCGCTCGCCAGCGTGATCTCATGCGGGCCGGTGATCTCGGCGCGTTCCTTGAAGATCGTCACCTCGTGGCTTTCGAGCGTGTTGGTATAGGCGCCCTCGATCCGTTCGACGTCCTTCAGCACATTGTCGCGCAGCGTGATCCAGTCGAAGGTCGCATTCTCGGTCGACCAGCCGAAATTGCGCGCGTCCTTCAGGTCTTCGGCGAAATGCGCGCCGTAGACGAGCATCTTCTTGGGCACGCAACCGCGGATGACGCAGGTCCCGCCGACGCGGTGTTCCTCGGCCACGGCCACCTTCGCGCCGTGCGCGGCCGCCACCCGGCTGGCGCGCACCCCGCCCGAACCGGCGCCGATGGTGAAAAGGTCGAAATCGTACTCGCCGGTGGGTGCTGACGCCAAAGCCTGTCTCCGTTGTGAATGCGCGCCGCACTTGGGGCCTCGCGCGCAGCGGCACAAGAGGCAAGCGGGAACCGCGCGGCGGGAACCGGGGTTGGAAGGGCAAGTCCCTGGGAGGGGATGCCGGCCCTGTCCGCATGCATCCAACGGGAGACCGCATGACCGATACGCTTGCCGATTACGCCGCCCGCGGGACGGCGATCCTGCCGCATCCATGGAATCTGCTGGCGCTGGCCGTGGCCGCGACGCTGGCCGCGCTGCTGCTGCACTGGGTGGTGTTCCGCCTGCTGCGCCGCGTCGTGGGACGCACGCGGAGCGAGGCGGACAAGATGCTGGTGCGGCGGCTCGCCATGCCCACCCGTTTTGCGCTGGTAGCGCTGGCGCTGGTGCTGACCGCGCGCGAGATTCCCGCCTTCGAGACCGTGTGGGAACGCGTCGCCGGCTTTGTCATGCCCGCGGTAATCGGGTGGATCGCGCTGGCGATCTTACAGGCGCTGATCGAGGCGATGAAGCTACGCGCGGATATCTCGGTAGAGGACAATCTCTCCGCCCGGCGCCAGCGCACCAAGCTGACCATGCTCAGCCGCATCGCGACCTTCATCATCATCTTCGTGACCGTCGGGCTGGTGCTGCTGTCGATCCCCGGCGTGCGCGATATCGGGGTGACGCTGGTCGCCTCTGCGGGCCTCGCGGGCCTCGCAGTGGGCGCGGCGGCGCAGCCCGCGCTCAAATCGTTGATCGCAGGCGTGCAGATGGCGCTGACCGAGCCGATCAATATCGACGACGTGGTGATCGTCGAGGGCGAATGGGGGCGGATCGAGGACATCCGCACGACCTATGTGGTGGTCAAGATCTGGGACGAGCGGCGGCTGATCGTGCCGACATCGCAATTCCTCGAGGGCGCATTCGAGAACTGGACCAAGAAAACCGCGCAGCTGCTGGGTTCGGTGATGCTCTATCTCGACCCGGCGACCCGGATCGCCCCGATCCGCGCCGAATTCGAACGCCAGATCGCGGACAATCCGCGCTGGGACGGCCGCGTGCAGGTGGTGCAGGTGACCGACACGAAGCGCGATGCGATCGAGGTGCGGCTGCTGATGAGCGCGAAGGATTCGCCCACGCTGTTCGACCTGCGCTGCGACATCCGCGAAGGGATGCTCGAATGGCTGGCCGACCACCAGCCCGCAGCCTTTGCGCGGCTGCGGCTGATGAACGAGGAAGCGGAGCCGGAAACGACCGGCACCGCCCCTGACAGTTAGCCGCGTGCGGCGCTGCTGCGCCGGCGATTGCGGCTGCGGCCACCGCCGGGCCTGCCGGCACCGGCGTTACCGCCGCCGCCCGGACCGCCTGCGCCGCTGGGACGGCCCTTGCGGGCGGGATGCTTGTCCTTGGGCTTGGCTCGCTTCGCCGCGTCTCCGGTGGGGCGAACCTTGGGCTTGGCCATACGCTGGCCGGGGGCCGCGCGCTTGGTCGGGCCGACGCCTTCGACCACCGCGCGGAAATTGTCCGGCAGCGGCAGGCGTTCGAACTCGGCATCGGTCTTCTTGCGGATGTCCTTGAGGTAATCGCGCTCGTCCTCGGCGCAGAAGGCGATCGCGATGCCATCCTTGCCAGCGCGGGCGGTCCGGCCGATGCGGTGGACGTATTGCTCGGGCACGTTGGGCAGTTCGTAATTGATCACATGGCTCACGCCGGGGATGTCGATCCCGCGCGCGGCGACATCGGTCGCGATCAGGATCGGCGTCTTGGCGCGCTTGAACTCGTCGAGCGCGCGTTCGCGCTGCGGCTGGCTCTTGTTGCCGTGGATGGCGTTGGCGGGGATGCCGACCTGCGCCAGCTTCTTNACNACCCGGTCGCAGCCATGCTTGGTGCGNGCGAAGATCAGCACGCGCTCGAACTTGCCCGGCACCTGGTGGCGTTCGGACAGGATCATCTCGAGCAGCGTCTGCTTCTCGTCCTGCTGNACCATGAAGAGATACTGGTCGATGCGTTCGGCAGTGGTGCTTTCGGGCGTGACCGAGACCTTGACCGGGTTGCGGCAGTATTTGCCGACCAGTTCCTGGATCTGCTTGGGCATGGTGGCGCTGAAGAACAGCGTCTGGCGGTCTTCGGGGACCAGCTGGCTGATCCGGCGCAGCGCGTGAATGAAGCCGAGGTCGAGCATCTGGTCGGCCTCGTCGAGCACCAGCACTTCCACCTTGTCGAGCGTGAAGGCCTTCTGGTCGATCAGATCGAGCAGCCGGCCGGGCGTGGCGACGAGGATGTCGGTGCCGCGGTGAAGCTTGTTGCGGTCCTTGTTGACCGAGGTGCCACCGACGATCGAATGGACCTTGAGGCCCGCCAGCGCGCCGTAATCCTTGGCGCTCTGGGCGATCTGGCCGGCCAGTTCGCGCGTCGGTGCAAGCACCAGCATGCGGCACGATTTGAACGGCGTCTGCTTGTCGGCTTCGCGCAGCCGGTCGATGCTGGGCAGCATGAAGGCGGCGGTCTTGCCGGTGCCGGT
>FUFK010746612.1_pt1 | contig 18415 bp, 26 predicted proteins | sample 1021851 | NCBI WGS metagenome assembly FUFK01 (sample SAMEA51879418, study PRJEB19060) | metagenome
TCTGTATTGAGCACGTTCGTTTGAATACTTGCCACAAGTATCAAAGTCACCACGAGCCAATGCTTGTTGGTATTTTTCATCAGCATCATTAATGTCAACTTTTAACGCTTCCATTTTTTCTGCAAGTTCAGTTTTAGTTAGGCTTTGTAAATAATTAGTATTCATTAGATTTCCTCTACATAATATTTACCAACCCAGAATTGTTGACCTGTTTCAGTTGCAACAATATACATGTGATTGTGTTTTCCTACAATTACAACAGGTACATTTTCTCTTCCGATAAATGTCATGTTGTGAGTGGGTTTGAATTTAGTTTCCATTTTGTTTTGTTTGGTATATTTATATTATACAAACAATTGTAATACAATTAAAGCGATTTAACAAAACTGTAACAATTGTAATACAAATAAAAAAGACCCTTGCAGACTATTTGCAAGAGTCTTAATTGTGGGCGGTCAGGCGGCTGGTACAAAACTCTAAAACCATTACTGAGCCTTTAATGAGAACAATACGAACCTAGTCAACCCACAAGGCTAGAAAGTTTCTAGCCTGTTGATTCTGCAGAATTGAGCATATTTCCTTTCGTTAACTTCCCAATCTTCATTGTTCTGTTTGTCAATTCTAGCTCTGTGTTGAGCAAGTTCTTCTTTACCAAGTTGCTTTGCTCTTTCCCAACTAATGTCAGACATTGTGTAGCCCTGATTGTTTGGAAGCATTTTTTGTTGTTGTTTTAGGATTTGCAACCTGTAGTACTGGTCAGTTAATTCAAGTTCAATTTCTGCTTTTTTGATTGCTTCTGCTAAAGCTAATCTTCTTGGTTGGTTTCTTTCAAAGATGTCCATTTTGTTTGAGGTTTGTTTGATTGGTATATTTATATAATACAATAAAATTTAGTAATTGTAATACAATAAATGATATGTTTACAAATCTGTAATAATTGTAATACAATTGTTTCAGATTGTTACAAGACTAATTAATTGTAATACAAATAAAATTAATTGTATTATAATTAACTTGTTGGGGGAAACTTCAACATAAACGAAACTTGAAAATTTAAGATTATGACTACTAAGTCTAAAAAGTCAACTAAAACAGTTGACGACAAAGCCACAAAGCTTGCAATTATTTATACAAGCGGTGGCGGTTCTTCTTGGGCACAAGGCTCTGATGAAGATAACTACATACTTGCCCATAGGGCTGGTAAGCATTTCAAATTAACTTGGAAGCATTTGTTCAAATTTAAAAAAGAACAAAAATTATGTGTTCATCTTTATGATATTTCAAAAGCAGAAGGCTGGTCAGCTGACTACTCAGGAAATATTACTTGCCTTGAATCAAAGAAAGAATGTCCATATATTGAAAAAATATATGTGGTAGTTTAAATCAAATGCCTCCTTCGGGAGGCTTTATTCTCTTTTAATAATGACTAAAAACTCAAAACTTTCTAAAGAAGATCAAAAATGGATCTTGTTTAATCAAAAAATGGCTCGCATGAGTGGTAAAAAGAAAACATCTAAGGATTTCATAGATGCTATCAAACAAGCACATGACGAGACTTATAACAGTTAAAATAAAAGCCCTTTAAATAGGGCTTTTTTTATGCAATAAAAAAGGGCTAGGTCAAAACAGGAAACACCTAGCCCTTTCTCTACCAAACAGGAGTACCCCTACTCCTGTACTTTATTGTAGTACCTTTTAATTCTTTTGCTAGTGTTTAAAATTCTTCTTGATACATTCTCCATATATCAAGCTTGTCAACCCAATCTGAATAACATTGTGCAGGGTCTTGATATTCACCAACAACAGTTTTATTTGGTCTGCACCAAACAGTACGACATTCGTCTACCTGTATGCCATTAGAACTGAGCATTGAATAATAAGCACCAAGCTGTTCGTTAGTGTTATATGCGTTTGCATTTGGACTTGACTGTGTTTTTAAATCCATTAATACTTTTTTATTAGTTCTGGTATCAATTCCGTATGCGTCAAGCGTTCCACCAATACTATTTTTTAAATCGACTACCCGATATTCAACAGCAAGTGGTTTGAAAAACTCTTGGAAATATTGATGATTCAATAAAGGAATAATCCAATCATCATATTTTGTATCATCTGGAATATCTGTCTCAAGTAAAAAACATTCGAGTGCCTTGTGGACAGCAGTTCCACGAGGTGCCCAGATATGTTTAAACTGTTCAATACTTTTACGTTTGCTTTCTGGCATATCAAATCCAGTAATAGAAGTAACTGAATTAGACATTATTTCATTTGTAGGAGTCCAGATATACCGGTGAGTTTCTTCATCAAACTCAATTGGTAATGGATTAATTAATTTGTGTTTGGTAGTCATTGTTTTCACAAGGTCGTAGGTTTATTAACCATTTGCAATTATCAATGCAAATGTGTGGTGAGCCAACTCTGGCAATCGTTATGTTAGATAAATCAGAATTGTCTGAAATTATCCAACCATTTTGCCAATCACCATTATCAACAAGTCGTTGTACTGGTAAATTTATTGGCACCTGTTCTCTCAGGGGAGGAGAAAAATCAGGGGTTTTAGGGGTTTTAATGGTTTTATTGCCATTAAAATCATTAAAGTCATTAAAATACCCACTATTATTATCCCCCTTAGTAGGTCTAAATAAAGCGATAGGTCTGCCTTTTTCATTAGTTCGTGGAGCAACACCATCTTGTACAATTAATCCTTTTCTTTCTAAAGCTTTTAAAGTTCGTAGTGATTTGTTTGCAGTAAGATTTAAAGCATTAGCAATATCAATTGTGGACATTTTATTATTTGATTCCCAAGCCTGTATTATTCGGTCATATACATCACCCTGTCTGCCTTGTAAATTATCTTCCATTTCAGATATTTTTTCTTGTCTTATAGCTTCTTCTCCATCACCATGTGATATCCATTGATTATCTGTAAGTTCAGCAACAATTGTAGAACTTACACCTCTTCCCATACAACTAATTGCAATTCTTTTATCAGTTTGAGTTGATTGGTCTGTAACTGGTTTAAGCCAATTCATTAATATTGTTTGGTCAAATGCTGCTGGAATTGAAGCACTACCACTTGATGAAATAACAGCATTGCCACCATAAACAGATTTTGTTGTATGGTGCAGTATTACTCCTGTAACACCGAGTTCTGCTGTCGCATCTTGTATTCTTCTTATTGGTGCTGAAATCTCAGTTTTGTTCTCATCTAGACCCATTTGAGAAGTGACTGATCTTAATGTGTCTATAAGTAATAATGAGTTTGGTCTTTTTTTGCATTCTGCGACAATTCTATCTATTCCTTCTTCATTAAGTTGTATGCCTGACCCTTGTGGCCATAAAGCTATTCTTGGGTCAATTCTTATTTTATTGTTAGTTTTTGTACATAGGGATTCACGTAAGAATAATTTGCCCCATTGTTTTTTACTTTGGTCATTTCCTACGATTATTAAATTATCAAATTTATGTTGTAAAGGAAGTCCTAAAAATTCACTTTTATTATTTAAAACAGCACCAGCAATACCAATAACCAAAGCAGATTTACCAACTTTTGGCAAAGCTGATATTAAATTCCAACTTTCATACATAAGAATCTCACCCCATACCATTGCATCTTCTGTAATATCAATTTCAGTATCTCCACTAACTGGTTCAGGAATACCAATTTGTTGACCTGATGCCTTACAAATTATTTTCCAAGCAAATGTACTGCTAATTGAAAAATGTAAGTCTCTTTGTGTCCAAAGTTTTAACAGTTCAATCTGTCTTGTAGTATCTTTCTCTAAATCTATTACTTTGGTTGCGTATTGATCTATTTGACTTAACTTTTCCAAGTCCTCCTTGAGTATTGTCTCTTCGTAACTCTCGTACTCGTTCAAGTCGTTTGGTGTAGAAATCATTGTCTGCTTTGTTTGGGTTGAATTGGTCTTTTTCGTTATAAATCCCTAGTGCCTCAAGCTCAAGAAATGCTGACATTTCTCCACTTATTTTTGGTTGAAGTTCTTTTTCAAACTCATCAAGAGCTTTATCACTTCGTTCTTTTTGCATTTTGGTGTAGAAACCTCTTGCAGCCAACTCCCAATTAAATTCAGCAGGGGGTAATGAGTAAGGAATTGATTGAAGCATTTTATATGCTTGTTTTTCCTTTTCAACACTTACAAGGTTATCTGTTTCACCTTGAATTTCCATTGAATAATCTTCGTCAATCATTTAAAAAGCCAGATACAGTGAGTTCTTTTTCAATAACTTCCTGTACCACTGTGCTGATTGATTTTTGTTGTTGGTTGGCAAATTGGTCAAGAGCTTGTCCGACACGAGGGGTAAGTTTGGATTGAATGACACAAGTTCTAAGAACTGAGCCTTTAGGTCTGCGAGCCATATTGTTTATGGATTTTTTAAATATAATACAATTATAGCAAATGTAAACCACCCCTTAAATATATTGTTGGCCTTTGATTCCAAAGTTTTGTTTTTAACTTTGTATAGCCATTATCTTTTAAAAACTTTGTAAACTCCTTAGAGATTTCTTTTGGTGTAAGAACTTCAGAACCATGACTATAGTTATCAAAATGGCCGATACTGTCAGGCTTAAAAGCATTAGCACAGACTAATATTTTTGGATTACAATATGTTAAAACGTCCGTAAGATGATTAATCGGATCTGGGAAATGCTCAAAATATTCTGAAGCGAAAACAAATTCAACATTTCTAGGCAGTTTTTTAAGATCATCTATTAGCTTGTAGTCGTATTCTTCAGAAAGTAATTCATTAAACTTCCATTGTGTTGTATTTTTTAGATTAGTTCCGTAAACAATATTCTTTGGAAATGTTTGTTTTAATGCTGCAGTTGACATTCCTACACCATTTCCTAAATCAACAATATTTGTATAGTCTTTAATCAGTTTTTTAAAACCAAATGGTGGTACATTTTGATTATTTTTGAGGTCATTTATATATTTTCGTGCATAAAAATCCCAACAGCACCATACTTCTGCTAAATAAATGTCCTCAGAATAACAATCATAATCAGGTTTATCGGTATTTCGCACAGAATTATACCAACGTGCTTCAAGATCAATAAGACTTTTTGCTGCTTTTATTCCTTTTTTGCCACCATCTTTTAAAAAGGCATTAGTTTGTGCAGAAATTTGTGCAATTTCGTATGCTTTTTTATCTCCCAACCCTACTTGAGTTAGGAGATAATAAAAGTATTTGATACCTACTGACCCTTTCAGAGTCAGTAGGTCAAGCTTATTTGTCATGCAGTAACAAGCATTTGTGTTTCNAAATATTCAAGGAATTTTTTATTCATGTAATTTCTTGAACCATCTAGTTGTGAAGCAAATGTTCTCTCATCTGTTTGGTCAGCTGCTTTTGTTCTGTTGTGGCTGGTGTATTGAGTCATTGCAGAAACAAGACCCCATGCAGTTCCTTTTCTAGATTCAAGATCACCACCAATTAAACCACTTTCAAGAATATTCTCAACAGTTCTGGTTTTAAGCATTTCAGCTTTTTGATCATCAAAGAAACCTCTAATCATGTTCCTTGCTGAATCCATTGTAATTGGTGTTTGAATACACTTGTCTTTAATCCTGTTATATTCATGTGATTCTTTGATTGCTGCATCAAGTACAGGTTGAACATCACTAAATGTCATTTCTCTTAGGTGTGAGAAACAATTAAATCTTTGGTGAATTTGTCTTGTCATTCCGTTGGTGCAAACTAGCTCATTGAATAAAACCATTACCTTTGGTGATTTTGATTCACCATAGTAATCAGTTACAACTAACCAACTGTCGGTTTTATCTCCGACATCACTNAATTTTGTTTGATCGTTAGTTAGTTTTGATGCCATGTAAAAAGTTTTGCCAGCATCAAATGATCCAACAAGGTCAAGTGTAATTTCTTTTTGACTTGCATCACAGAATTGTCTGAAGTAGTCAATAAATGTAGTTGGCTGAATACATTGGCGTCTTTTTCCAAAAACACCCAATGCGTCCATGTTGTCAGATCTATGCCAGATTTGTATTTCTGGATATTCACGATCATCAATTTTATGAGGTCTGCGGTCAACATTAAAGTTGCAGCCGATTGAATTAAGAATGTCCTCGTTAGACATAAATCCATGAACCTCTGCTGCGGTTCCTCTAAACAGTTTTTGATCTGTTTTAGTTAGTTTTGAAGTAGGCATTTGTTTGTTTGGTATCAACAAATTAATTATAATACAATTAATGTAGTTTTAAAACCCCCTTTTTTACACGCAGTAACAATTACTTTTCCTACATCAGGGGGTGTAGTGGCTATTTACGTTTACGTTCTTCTGCTTGTAATTTTTTACGATCTACTTGTTGTACTTTTTTAGTGTTAGAACCATAATGCCTTTTAGGTCCATTTGTTTCATTGTATCTAGCTGCTGATTTTATTCTTGCTAAATCAATTGCTCTTGCTCTCAANGGATCAGGATCATCACTTTTATCAATTATTTTTAACCACTCAATTGTTTGATTAGGAAAGTTGGTTTTAAATTGGTGCAATCTTTCTATCTCACGAATAGAGAGATTAGGAAAGTTGCGTTGATAAGACGAATAATCCATTACATAAAGCTAGTTTGATTGTACTCTTCTGGTTTTTTTGGTAATGTCCAAAGATGTTCTTTTTTACCATAATTACCCGTAACAAATTCTTTTGTCTTTTCGAGTTTGCCATTATCAGATAGGTTGGTCATTGCTCTTCTNATNGAGGTNATTGGACAATTTAAACCAGAAATGGATAAAACCATTGATGGACTCAATGGCTTTTCGTACTGGTTAAAACATTTCATTATCCTTTGCTCTTGTGTTAGAGCTTGAGCTTGCGATTTGGCAAGCTCATCTGGATTCTCATCAATTGTATTAAAAAAAGTCATGGTGCAAGTTCTGGGTACATGTCAGTTAGTCTTTTTTCTATCGTTTTATAATCAAGATTATTTTCTTCTAAATATGTTTGTCTTTCTTGTTGAACTTTTTGTTTAGTTGCTTTTAGTTCTTTAATACGATTTCTAAGGTATTTAATATCAGATTGATATTCTTTAACCTGATCGTCTACTCTTGAAAGTCTTATATCAAAGTTTTCAGCTTCTACAAAAGTTTCCTCGTCTTTGTCCCAATTTGTTATTTGATCTAAGATTCTTTCGTCACCATTTAGATCATCATTCCATAGCTCGTCATTAGGCTCACCACTTTCGTGGTACATATTTGAATGGAATTTTTGTAATATTGCAAGGGATTTTAATGCCCAATTGTAATAATGACCACGTTTCATGATTCCCCCATGTTGTAGTGAAAGTCCTCTTCTAAATATTTGCTACCATTTTGTTTGATAAGTTGTCTGATAGCATTTTCCGAAGCTTCAATTGTTGGAAAAGTGTGTCTGGTTTCGTAATAAGCTGGTTGTCCAGCAGGGTCATAGATATCAAATCCAACACTAAATATTGAAGTCATAATTGTGTAGCCTCTATATTTATTTGACATTTAATTGCCCTCCTTGTATTCTTCATTGCATTCATAAAGTTTCTGAATTGCAGTAGTTACAAGTACACCCTCTTCCTCTCCAAAGAAAAGTAGTTGAGTTAAAACATCTTTGATTGGATTTGGTGTTGAGTTGTACATTGCACTGTAATCATTTGCAATCTCTTCGATCATGCTTTTGTAATCCACTTGATCTGAGATAGTCTGTTTTGTTTGATTAGTCATAAGACCTCTGTTTTGTTTGTACATATTAATTATAATACAATTAAAAGTAATTGTAAACCAATTAATTTTGATGTAACATCACAGTAACAACTTATTTATATGAGACATCTAGTTACTGGTGGTGCTGGCTTTCTTGGGTCACATCTATGCGATTCATTAATTAAAGATAATCAAGAGGTCATTTGTTTAGACAATTTCCATACTGGTAAAAAAAGAAATGTTGCTCATCTGATTGGTCACAAGAACTTTGAACTGATTAGACATGATGTAATAGAACCAATACTGTTAGAGGTTGACCGTATTTGGCATTTAGGTTGCCCTGCAAGTCCTGTTCAGTATCAAATAAATCCCATAAAAACTATTAAAACTAGCTTTTTTGGTACATATAATATGCTCGGATTAGCAAAAAGATCGGGAGCAAGAATACTTTTTACCAGTACTTCTGAAATTTATGGTGATCCGCAAATCCACCCACAGCCAGAATATTATTTAGGCAATGTAAATACTATTGGACCTCGTGCTTGTTATGACGAAGGCAAAAGAATCTCTGAAACTTTAATGACTGATTATAAAAGAGTCCATAATGTACAGATAAGAATTGCTCGCATATTTAATACATATGGTCCAAGAATGTTGAAAAATGATGGAAGAGTAGTAAGTAATTTTATTACACAAGCATTAGCCAACAAACCAATAACTGTTTATGGCACAGGTTCTCAAACTAGGTGCTTTTGTTATGTAGATGATATGATTCATGGACTGAGAAAATTAATGGATTCTGATTATACAAAACCAATTAATTTAGGTAATCCTGTGGAAATAACAGTAAATGAATTAGCTATGAGAGTAACAAATAAAATAAATGCTGCATTGCCACACGTAAATTTACCATTACCAGAAGATGACCCGCAAAGAAGAAATCCTGATATTACATTGGCAAAAGAAACTTTAGATTGGTTGCCGACAGTTTCATTAGATGATGGATTGGCAGAAACAATAGATTATTTCAAGTCATTTAAAAAAATTACTTGGAATAAGGAGGCTGCATATTAATGTCTGTAACTGTTTGGGAAACAATCCATAACGGATTATCTTACGAATTTATGTTAGAAAATGGATTAATGTACCATGTTAAATGGCCTGATGGAAAAATATCAAAAACTCTTTGTACTGGTTCTGGACATTCAACTGAAATGGCAAAAGAAGCTTCAAAACGTCACTTAATTGCTTGGTACGAAGACCCAGAGGGCTTTCATGTTGACGATAAATATGTCGACATGAATAATAAGTACATCAAAAAAATGCAAAAACGCAAGGAGGACTTAGGTACTGTGATTTCAACAGAATGTAGCTTGTCAGAGCTAAAACCATACAAAAACAATTCAAAAATACACCCACAACAACAAATTAAAAATATTATTGCATCAATCAAACAGTTTGGATTTACACAACCAATTGTTTGTGATGAAGAAAAAACTATTCTTTCTGGTCATGGTAGATATGAAGCTGCAAAGCAAATGCAGATTGACGAAGTGCCAATTCGAATTGTAGAAAATTTAACTGATGCACAAAAAAAGGCTTACGTTATTGCTGATAATAAAATCGCAGAGCAGTCTGAATGGGATGAAAATAAGGTGTTAGAAGAACTTGGTAACATATCAAACTTAGATGANCTNCATCAGGATATTGTTGANNTNTTAGATTNNAATACGTTTTCTTTCTACACAGTTAGACAAATGGCTGTTGCAGATTTAAAACCACATCCAAAAAACTACAAGTCACACCCTGCAGATCAGCTTGAACATTTGAAACAATCAATTACTGATAATGGGATATATCGAAATGTAATCGTAGCAAAGGATAATACAATACTTGCTGGACATGGAGTTGTAAAAGCTGCACAGTCTTTAGGACTTTCTTCTGTGCCTGTGTTGAAATTAGATCTTGAATCAGATAGTATTGAGGCTGTTAAGTTACTAACAGCCGATAATGAAGTTTCGCATTTGGGCGAAGTAGATGATCGTGCTTTATCTAATATTCTTAAAGAGATCATGGAAAAAAGTGATCTNTTAGGTACNGGCTATGATGAAATGATGTTGCAGAACTTGTTATATGTAACAAGACCAGCATCAGAAATTAAAACCACAGATCATGCTGCTGAATGGTTGGGTATGCCTGACTTTGAGATATCTGACCCTGTAAAAAAATTACATGTAAATTTTGAAACATATGAGGACAAAAAAGCCTTTTGTGAAAAAAATGGTTTTGAGTATGTAGAAAAAACAGATGAATCTATTTGGTTTCCACAAAAAGAAAGAAGAGATATTACATCTGTAGGATTTGAGGTAGATGATGAAGAAGCCTAATTATCCTGTATATGTAATATCAAAAGGAAGATATGATGCTTGTTTAACTGCTAACTTTTTACTGAAAGATCAAGTTGATTTTCGTCTTGTTGTTGAACCACAAGAATTTGATAAGTATGCCAAACATTACGACCCGTCAATAATTATAAAAACNCCCTTTCAGAATCTAGGCTTGGGGTCAATACCAGTAAGAAATTTTGTTTGGGAGCATAGCAAANNANNTGGAGCAAAAAGACATTGGATAATGGANGATAATATACGCAGTATTCATAGAAAGTATAAAAATACTCGTATTCGTTGCAATGCAAATGTTGGTCTTAGATGTTGCGAGGACTTTACTGACAGATATACAAACATAGCNATATCAGGATTAAATTACGTTTCGTTTGCTATAAAACGAAACCAACCACCATTTCANTTAAATGCTCATGTATATTCGACNCTGTTAATTGATAATTCATTAGATATNAGATGGCGTGGTAGATATAACGAAGATACNGATTTATGTTTNCANGCNTTNTCTNTNGGNNTTTGNACTGTTAACTTTAATGCNTTTNTAATNGAAAAAATGCANACAATGACNATGAANGGNGGTAATACAGATCAACTTTATAANGGNGATGGNNGANTAACNATGGCAAGAAGTNTNGAAAAAATGTGGCCNAAAGTNGTACAAACTAAAAGAAGATTTCAAAGACCACAGCACGTTGTTCATAATAATTGGCANAANTTTGATACACAATTAATAAGAAGAAAAGATATAGATTGGGAAAATATACAAAAAACAGATAATTATGGATTACGATTGGTACAAATGAAACAACCAAAAAGTGGTTCAGTAGAACTAAAAAAACTTTTTGATGATTAAATGGCAAAAAGATCTACAAAAAAAGAAGTAGAGTGGCGTGTTCGCAAAGTTGCAGCCCTAAAAGCTCGAAATACTATGCGTTCTGAAATTGTCGCATATGGTGTTAGAGAATGGGGGGTTAAACCTAGAGCAGTAGATAAATACATAAGTGCTGCAAATGAAGTTATGGCAACAGATTGGGACGTTGACAGAAGGCAATTTACTGCTGATATTCTTTCTCAACTTAGTACATTGGCTCAAGAGTCAAGAAGAAACAATCAACCACATATCGCTTTAGGTTGTATAAATACAATGGCAAAAGTTGCTCAATTGTTATGAGTATTATTGATAAAGAAGGAAGAGTCTTAGAATCATCTACTGGTGCTGATTTATGTTGTGACGATATTATTGAAAGAATAAAAGCTGACTTACATCCCGGCCAGCTTGCTTTTGTTGACGATCAAGATACACAAATTATTGGTCTTTCTGCTGGTTATGGTGCTGGTAAGACTAGAAGTTTATGCGCAAAAGCTGTTCAGTTAGCTATAAACAATCAAGGTTTTACAGGTGCAGTTATGGAACCCACTGCACCATTAATAAGAGATATATGGCAAAACGATTTTGAAACTTTTCTTGAAGATTATGGAATCCCATATACACAAAGACAGTCTCCACTCCCCGAATATTTATTGCATCTGCCAGATGGAGATGCTCGCATACTGTGTAGAAGTTTTGAGAACTGGTCAAGAATTATTGGTCTAAACCTTGCTTGGGTACTTGCAGATGAGATTGATACTGTTGCTCCGTCTATAGCCGATAGAGCTTTTCCAAGAATATTGGCAAGATTACGTTCTGGAAATCAGAGACAGTTTGGTGTTGCATCAACACCTGAAGGTTTCAGATGGATGTGGAACACATTTGGTAGTAATGAGGCACAAAAAAAGACAGATCGTAAATTAATTAAAATGAGGACATATGATAATCCACATTTGCCACAAGACTTTATTACAAGATTAGAAGAGAATTATGAAAAAGGATTACTGCAAGCATATTTAAATGGAGAGTTTTGTAATATAACAACAGGACAAGTTTATGACCGCTTCAACCGAACTGTCCATGTCACTGATACGTTGCCAGATATAACTAACGAACCACTCAGAATCGGACTTGATTTCAATATTGGAAATATGAACGCAGTTATTGGTATTGCTATTGGTGACAAATTACTCGTGGTTGATGAAATAAANGAATCACATGACACCGACTCAATTGCTCAAGAAATTAAAAGACGCTATCCAGACCAAAAAATCTATGTCTATCCTGATGCGTCAGGAGGAAACAGAAGCACAAATGCTTCGAAAACCGACATCCAAATACTAGAAAGTTATGGATTTATGAATCAGTCACCAGCAGCTAACCCACCTGTAAGAGATAGAGTTAATTCAGTACAAAGACTTCTTGAAAATGGAAAAGGTCAAGTTAGACTACAAATTCATTCAAGTGCAACTAAATTAATTGAGTGTCTTGAACTTCAAAGTTATACTGAAAAGGGTGAACCTGATAAAGATGCTGGTTACGATCACATGAATGATGCTCTAGGTTACATTACTTGGCGTTTATTCAATCCATTACATATGGGTGCTGGTCGTAAAACAGGAATTAGGCTTTATTAAGATTATTTATTACACTTAAGAAAACATTGGAGCAAAATGTACTCAGGTTATAACTATTACGACAGAGAAACTAACTCACAAGGAAAGGAAATAAATGACCCGAATGCTGTCTGGTTTCAACAAGAGCCACATTGGATGTTGATAGAAGATTTGCTTGGGGGTACATATCAGATGAGGAAAAGACATAGACGATATTTGCCACAAGAACCAAGAGAATTGGATGAATCATATGACAACAGACTTGCAAGGTCTGTTTGTCCACCATTTTATTTGCGATTAGAAAGAATGTTAGCTGGTATGTTAACAAGAAAACCTGTCAGGTTAAATGATACAGCAGATTCTATTCGTGAACATTTATTTAATGTTGACTTGCAAGGAAATGATCTTAATGTTTGGACTTATGAGACTACAAGAAAGATGGTTAGATATGGTCATGTTGGAGTTCTAGTTGATGCTCCAACAAGAGGTCAGAGTGGCAGACCATATTGGGTTACATATACTCCGAGAGATATTTTGGGATACAGAACTGAAATGGTAGATGGAGAAGTAAAACTTTCACAATTACGTTTACAGGAAAAGGTATCAGTACCAGATGGTTTATATGGGGAAAAAATAATTGACCAAATAAGGTTACTAACCAGAGGTGGTTTTGAAATACATCAAAAAGGCAAAAACAATTTATTTGTAAAAGTTGATGAAGGGACTACAAGTCTTCCTGAAATACCTTTTTCTGTTGCATATTCAAACAGACTAAATTTATTAGAGTCAAGGCCACCAATGTCTGATATTGCAGAATTAAATTTAAAAGCATATCAAATACAATCTGATTTAGATAATCAGCTTCATATTTCAGCTGTACCAATGTTGGCATTTTATGGCTTTCCACAAAGTTCAGAAGAGGTAACTGCTGGACCCGGAGAAGCAATAGCTTTTCCTGCTGATGGAAGAGCAGAATACATTGAGCCTGCTGGTAGAAGTTATGATGCTCAGTTTAAAAGACTTGATGTTTTGTCAAACCAAATAAATGAGTTAGGTCTTGCTGCTGTATTAGGGCAAAAATTATCAGCAGAAACAGCAGAAGCAAAACGAATTGATAGATCTCAGGGTGATTCAACAATGATGGTTGTAGCACAACAAATGCAAGACATGATTGATAACTGTTTACAGTTTCATGGTCAATACATTAATGCTGAAGCTGGTAGTTGTTTTGTAAATAGAGACTTCTTATCACAGAGACTAGAGCCACAAGAGATACAGGCATTACTACAGCTTTATACTTCTGGTTCGATTACACAAGAAACATTACTGAAACAGTTACATGAAGGTGAAGTTCTGGGAGATGAATTTGATGTTGAGGAAGAAATTGAATCTACGCAAAATGGAGGATTAGTAGAAATGTCACAACCAAAAGAAGTAGAACCAGAGCCAGAAGAAGAACAAGATGCAGCATAATCAATGTCAATTCCAGAAAGTTTTTACAGACAATCTATTGATTTAAATAGATATAGCAATCGTATTGCTAGGGAGATAGTAACTAATTACAATAATGTAATTTTAGATTTAACAAATAAACTTGCCACTATTGATGAAGTTACTAGTCCTGCAACTGTTGCTCGTATCAGGGCAATGCTTGCACAGTTTAAAGAAAGTCTAGAGAGTTGGTCTGTAGAAGGAACTGCATATATGGCAGACCAATTACAAAGTCTTGCTGTATTTCAAACAGAATTTGTTGCAAGTGAATTACAAAAAGTCCTTCCTATTGGAGCAGCGAATGTAAATACGGTACAAGTCTCTGGCAATTTTGCCAGAAGTCTTGTATATACAGATCCAACTAGAATCAATGTTTTTACATTACCAACACTTGAATCACAAGTCAGAAGAACATTTAGCTTAACCGCTGCAAAAGGTTCAGTAATTACATTACCAAGTGGAGAAGTAATCGAAAAAGCCTTTCGTGGTATTGCTTCAGCACAAGCAGATTTTATTTCAAGAGAAATAAGAGTTGGAATTACAGAAGGAGAGTCAATTGCAAAAATAGCAAGAAGGCTCAGAGGTCGATTGCAGTTTGGTTCTAACCAAGAAATGACTGCAAGAGCACAGGCACTTGCTGGTGGNACTGGNATGAAANTAGCAAANAATCAAGTCAGAACAATTGTAAGAACATCTGTTAATCAGGTTCANACAATGGCAAATCANGCTGTNTATTCTGCNAATCAGGATATAACNAAAAAATATGAATATGTTGCAACACTTGATGCAAGAACAACTGCATTATGTGGAAGTCTAGATGGTAGAAAATTTAAGTATGGTGAAGGTCCAGAGCCACCACAACATTTNAATTGTCGATCTACAACNGTNCCNATNATTGATGATGATGATTTNAGAANAAGATTTCCAGATACANGNCCAAGTGAGGTTGGAAGAGTACCACAAGATTTAAGTTATCCTGATTGGTTAAAGCGAAACCCCAATATGCAGACACAGGCACTTGGAAATAAAAAGCGTTTCTTTAATTATTTAATAAATACAAAAAATAAAAGCCCTAGAGATGCTTTACGTCAGATATTAAGAGATGATGGCACAGAATTATCTTTAACAGATTTAATTAAAAAATATCCAAAAGCAAATTAAAAGTTATACTATTGTTAGTTGCTTTAATTATTATGCCAATGGGAAAAGGAACCTATGGTTCAAAAGTAGGTAGACCACCTAAGAAAAAGAAAAAAGTAAAAAAAGGTGGTAAAAAGTAATGGCAAAAGGATTTTTTGAAAAACTTAATGACTTAAAAGCTGAAAAGTCAAAACCAGAAAAGTTAAAACAAAAGAAAAATGCCAAGAAAAAAGAAGAAGAAAAGTAAGATTCCAGAAAACTATCTGAAAGGGTCTAAAAACAGGAGTGCAAAAGCTGCTGAGATAAGACGTACTGCAGAAGCCTACAGAAAAGGTGAGTATATTGACATTAAAGCTGTTCAAAAATCAAGGGTAAACCAAGATGTCACAAAAAAGTCGAAGAAGTCCACTAAACGAAAAAACAAAAAAAGCACTAAGAAAAAAAGCTGAAGGGACTAAATTTACTTATGGTGAATTAGCTTCTGTTTATAGAAAAGGGCAAGGTGCTTATTTATCAAGTGGAAGCCGAAATGTAACAATGGCAGCTTGGTCAATGGCTCGTGTTAATAGTTATATGAGAGGTGGACCTGCACGCAGAGTCGATAAAGATATTTATGATAGAACTAGGAAAAGACAAAAATGACAGTTAAACGTGGGAAAGAATCTTTTTCTGGTTTTAACAAACCAAAAAGAACTCCCAATCACCCGACAAAATCTCATGCAGTATTAGCAAAAGAAGGAGATAAAGTAAAATTAATTAGGTTTGGGCAGCAAGGTGTTTCTGGTGCTGGTAAAAATCCACAAACTGAAAAGGGTAAAGCTAGACGTAAATCATTTCTTGCTCGTCATGCAAAAAATATTGCAAGAGGCAAAATGTCTGCAGCTTTTTGGGNAGCAAAGGTCAAATGGTGATATAAATAATATAATACATTTAGTTTACGACTAATTTATGTCTGAAGAAAACAAAGAAGTGGTTACGCCACCAGAAAACAATGCAGAACTTGAGCAATTAANNGAATCTGTAAAAAAANTNGAAGCAAAAAANTACGAANTNATNGGNAAATTAAAAAANCAAAAACCNNNTTCNGANAAANNNGTNCCNGAAGATTACGAAGCTNTTACTTGCTTTTAAACAAAAGCATGAACGTGAACAATTGGAAAGCGAAGGAAAATATACAGAAGCAACACAAAAGCTCGAACAACAGTATCGTGATAAATCTGCAGAGGACAAAGAACGAATACAAAAACTAGAAGCTAGAAACAGAGAGCTTGAACTTATTGCACCAGCAATGCAAGCATTATCTGAAATAACACATGACCCTGAGCTGGTTTTAAATAATTTAGTTCCAAAAGATCAAATACAAATAAAAGAAGGTGTGCCTGTTGTTGTTGATGGTTATGAACAATTGCCTGTACAAGACTATGTAAAAAATAAACTTGAAAAAGAAAAGCCATATTTATTAAAAAATAAACCTCCTTCTGGTGGTGGAGCACCGATTTCAAGACCATCATCCGATAATTTTTCAGAAGATATGTTAAAACCATTTCTGAAAAATAGTGAAGATATTACTGAACAGGGTCGTATTTTTAAAACATATGGAAAAGAAACTTGGCAAAAGTTGAGAGATATTGCTAAAACACGTTAATATATAAATATTAGGCAAGGCTACGCTAAGTCAAATAGGGTTACGCCCACATCCGTTAATTTTTTATTCTTGAACACATGGCAGTTCTCAGGAGTGATATTATCGTTCCAGAGGTATTTACCCCATATGTCATAGAGCAAACAACTGCTAGAGATTCATTTCTTGCAAGTGGTGTGGTTGCACCTATGGCTGAGTTAAATGCTACTGAGGGTGGTGATTTCGTAAATGTACCTTTTTTCTCTGCAAACTTGAGTGGAGACTTTGAGGTTTTATCAGATTCATCTTCATTGACACCCGGCAAGATCTCCACTGATAAACAGGTGGGAGTCATCTTACACAGAGGTCGTGCATTTGAATCTCGTGACTTAGCTGCATTAGCAGCAGGGTCAGATCCAATGGCAGCAATCGGTCAAAAGATCGGTGCGTACATTGCAAACCAAAGACAAAAAGATTTACTTGCTTGTCTTGATGGAGTGTTTGGTTCTATCAATGCAAACTCAAGTAGTTCTGCTTTCTTTGATTTATGTATTGATTCTGAATCAGGTGATACACCAACTGGTTTATCTCCAAAACACGTTGCTAAAGCTAGATCAATTCTTGGAGATCAAGGTGACAAGCTTACAGCAGTCTGTATGCATAGCAAAGTTTACTACGACCTCGTTGAGAGAAAAATGGTTGACTATGTTCTTGCTTCAGATGGTAATGGCGGTTCTGCAACTGCTTCTGGTGGAACAATTGCTCCTGCATATGCTGGTGGCAATGATACAGTTCCAACATACTGCGGTTTGAGAGTTATTGTTTCTGATGATGTTTCAACTACTGGTAGTGGTTCTTCAACAGAATACAGTACATATTTCTTTACTGCTGGTGCAGTAGCAAGTGGCGAGCAAGCTGGTCTAACAACAGAGACAGACAGAGACATTCTGGCAAAGTCTGATGCTATGGCTATTGATCTTCACTATACATATCATCCTGTTGGTTCAAAGTGGGCTGTTACTACAACAAACCCTAATAGAACACAACTTGCAACCGTAGCTAATTGGTCGAAAGTTTACGAGACAAAGAACATTGGTATCGTTAGAGCTACCAACGTATCCACTCAAGACTAAAGGTAATTAAATCATGCCAAGTTTATTCGAGGTTAGTGCTGGTAAGTTAGCTGGACCAACAACAGGTGGTACAGTAACCCAAGCAACAAACAAATCAACAGGTGTAACTCTCAATACAGAGAGTGGACAAATTACTATGAACAATGCACAGCTTGACGCTGGTGTTGAAGTAACATTTACAGTAACCAACGATAAAATCGCTGCTACTGATTGTGTCGTAGTAAACCACGGTTCTGGTGGAACTGCTGGTTCTTATCTTGTTGGAGTATCCACTATTGCTGCTGGTTCTTTCAAGGTAACTGTTACCAATGCTTCTGCTGGTAACTTAAGTGAAGCTATTGTTATTAATTTTGTCGCACTTAAAGGTGCTTCAAGTTAATGGGAATGTTCGCTTTTAAGCGTATGAGAGAACAAGAGGCTGCCAAATTGGTAGTC
>FUFK010039737.1_pt1 | contig 18412 bp, 18 predicted proteins | sample 1021851 | NCBI WGS metagenome assembly FUFK01 (sample SAMEA51879418, study PRJEB19060) | metagenome
GAACGACATATGGAACAGGCGGACCGCAGGGACGCTTTATCGCTCCCGCCGGTTACGGAAATTGCGTGTCGCGATATGTCGGTGAATGCGGATTTAATAATCTAATCCTCTACGGACCGCATTTCTTCAAGATCGACTCAACCTTGATGAAAAAGTTCCGTGTAGGCGAAAAACGCAGTATCGAATTTCGCGTAACGGCACTTGATCTTTTGAACGCTCCGAATTTCCGTGTTGGCGGCTTTGGTGCCGATGTTATTTCGGTCGGCGTCGGAGGTGCAACCTTTGGTCAGCTCGGCAATGGCTCTGCCTATCAGGACGTTTCGACTACCAACGACCTTGGTGGCCGGCAAATCGACCTTATGCTCCGGATAAACTTTCAATTGGGTTTGCCCGGGGATTTCAATTGCACCGGAGGCCATCCCGGCCTCCGGTTTTTTAATCCAAGCATATTTTACTGTATTTGACCTAAGCAGCGATTAACGGTTAACTATTTACGGTCAGGCCATTCCATTTATGCGTGTAGCAATTATATCTGCCGAAGCCGTACCTTATTCAAAAACCGGCGGGCTTGGTGACGTTGCCGGTGCTTTACCCAAAGCCCTCAAAAAAATCGGCATTGATTCCGTTCTGATAACTCCATGTTATCTTCAGACAAGCGGCGATCTTCTCCAAAGTATTGCAATCGAAGAACTTAATGTCCCGTGGCGAGGCGGCAACTTTCGCGCTAGGGCTTTTTACAGTGAAGCGAATGGCTCGCCAACCTATCTGATTGATGCACCGGCATATTTTCACCGTGATTCGATTTATGGTTTTCGGGAAGATTATGAAAGATTTGCGTTTTTCTGCAGGGCGGTTTTCGAATTGCTCAAACTTTTAGGTCCGCCGCCGCAGATTCTGCATCTGAACGATTGGCATTGTGGTTTTGCGGCTGTTGAACTGATTGAAAGACGGGCGTGGGATTCCTTTTGGTCCGGGACGCGAAGCGTTTTTTCAATCCACAATATGGCGTATCAGGGCGGATTTGACCCAGCGGAACTGCGGAAACTCGGTTTCGGCAGCGAAATGGCACGTAACGCCTTTGCTTTCAATGGTTACGCTTCGGCTATGAAGGCCGGCCTTGAAGTGTCTGACGTTCTTTCGACTGTGTCAAGGCGCTATGCACAGGAAATTCAGACACCCGAATATGGTTACGGTTTAGACTGGCTGACAAGGCAGCGGTCGGATCGTCTTGTCGGCATTACCAACGGTATCGATTACGAAGTCTGGAATCCGGAGACCGATCCCGATCTGCCGGCACATTTTTCGATAAATAACCCGGAGGGTAAACAAAAATGCAAACTTGCGCTGCTGCAACGTTTCGGGCTGCCAACGGAAACCGAACGACCTTTAATCGGCAGTATTTCGCGGCTGACGGAGCAAAAAGGCATTGACCTGATAATACAGTCCGCACAGGAAATCCTGGAAACAGGAGCTTTTATAATTTCACTTGGTTCAGGAGAAAAAAGATATGAAGACTTTTGGCAAGCGCTTCGCGATTACGCCCCGCGTCAAGTTGCAATTTATCGTGGTTACAGCGAACCGCTTGCACATCTGATAGAAGCCGGGTCAGATTTCTTCATTATGCCCTCGAAATTCGAGCCTTGCGGGCTAAATCAAATGTACTCATTGCGTTACGGGACAATTCCCGTTGTCAGGGCTGTCGGCGGTCTGGACGACACTGTTCAACAATGGGATGCGGTAAATCAGACGGGCAATGGCTTCAAATTCTCCCGCTATGATGCGGCTGCTTTTATCGAAAAAATTTACGAAGCTCTCTTTGCCTATGCCGATCCGGAATCCCTCTCAATTCTGCGACGCAACGGAATGTCGGCGGATAATTCCTGGGAAAATGCCGCTGCCAGATACGTCGAACTCTATCAAATGGTTCTGAATCTCTAAACATCTTTACCGCTGATGATGCCGCTTTGGGACAAATTTGATAAAATACCCGTTTGCCGCATTTACCATTTATGATCATCGTTATAATCGGTGCCCAATGGGGCGATGAAGGAAAAGGCAAGGTTGTTGATTTACTAGCCGACAAATTTGATATAGTCGCACGTTATCAGGGCGGACACAATGCCGGCCACAGCGTTTACGTAGGCGATAAAGCGTTTGTTCTCAGGCTTTTACCGTCCGGTATCATACATCCCGAAAAAATCTGTGTCCTTGGCAACGGTATGGTCATCGATCCAAAGGCATTTTTTGAAGAGGTGGACCAAATTACCGAACAGGGAATTCCCGTTACGCCGGATCGGCTAAAGGTCTCCTCCAGGGCACATCTGATAATGCCTTACCACAAAGCGCTTGACCATACATCGGAAGAACGACTTGGCAACGAGAAAATCGGCACTACGCTTCGCGGTATCGGACCGGCTTATGAGGATAAAGCCGGCCGCCGCGGGATACGTGTGGCTGACGCTCTTTCACCTGAGATACTAAGGATGCGGGTTGAACGTAATCTTGAAGAGGCGAACCGGATAATTGTTCTTTACGGCAATCAACCGCTGCGAGCGGATGAAATCCTGGCTGAAGTAGAACCCTTGATTGAACGTTTGCGGCCATTCGTTTGCGAATCATCGCATTTTTTAGCCGAAGCACGGAAAATGAATCATAAAATACTGCTTGAAGGTGCTCAGGCTACCTTGCTGGACGTTGATCACGGAACATATCCGTTTGTAACCTCGTCAAACCCTACAGCCGGCGGAGCATCCGTCGGGGCAGGCATTCCGCCTCATCACATATCGGGAGTTCTCGGAATTGTCCGAACCTATGCAACACGTGTCGGCGAGGGACCCTTTCCGACGGAAATGATTGATGAGGAAGAAGATATCGCAAATCTGATCAGAAGCCGTGGTAACGAATACGGCTCGGTTACCCGACGGCCGAGAAGATGCGGCTGGTTCGATGCGGTAGCCANGCGTTACGCTGCGGAACTTAACGGCTTTGACTCGATGGCTCTGACAAAGCTGGATGTTCTGGATGCACTGCCCGAAATTAAGATTTGCGTCGCTTATGAATTTGACGGCAAGCGGATCGATACATTTCCGGCCGTCTCAAACGATTTAAGACAAATCAAACCGGTTTATGAGGTTTTGCCTGGTTGGCAAACAGAAACTGCAGGCATAACTTCATTTGACGATTTGCCGGCCAATGCACGCCGTTATGTCGAATTCATTTCAAGTGAAATCGGGGTTGAAATCGGACTTATTTCAACCGGACCGGAAAGAGATCAAACGATAATTATGAAGAATTCAATAATGGAAGGTTGGTTTTCCTAAACAGTTTTTCTAATCGGCCGGATCGGTAAATGGCCGTCCGGCGTTTGCATTTTCCACTAATCGATGTAAAATAACCGTTTGTGGTCCGATAGCTCAGTTGGTAGAGCAAATGGCTTTTAACCATTGGGTCCCAGGTTCGAGTCCTGGTCGGATCACCAGTTTTGAGGGTTTCGGGAAAATTCCCCGGGACCCTTTTCTATTTCGCAGCGGTCGCCGCCCCGACAATGTAATTGTCCCGTGCTCTTACGATTAGATTTGGCCGGTTGACCCTTACCTTTATTTGTTTGCGTTGACCGGGCTTGCCTTCTTCGGCCGGGATGTAGCCGATCTGATACTGATTTCGCAATTCCTCAGCAATTCCCTCAAAAGCCGCACGAAGTCCGCCGGGCGTTGATTCCGGACGGAACACTCTTCCGCCGGTGTAATCTGCCAGCTCTTCCAGATATTTGCGGCCAAGTGCATATTCTTCTGCCGTTGTCCCGCGTGGGGTTCCGATGGAGATCAACGGCGGAAAAGGGGAAAAGATACCGCGATTGTTGTCGAAAAAGGTGTTGTAATAGATCGGGAAAATAAGGACATCTGATTCTTCTGCGATAGCGAGTGTCGAATCGTAAGTCGATTTACGCGATTGAGTGTCCACGCCGTCGGTGAATAATACAATCGCTTTGCGGCCTTCGATCCGGTTAAGACGTTTCGCTAATGCAAAGTCAACCGCATCATAGAGAGCGGTTCCGCCACCGAAATCGGCACGTTTAATAGCTTTATAAATCTGCTGGCGGTCAGACGTCCGTTCAGTCAAAACGTGGACATTGCCGTCAAATTCGATAACGATTACCTGATCCTGTGGCTTTAATTGATCTACAAAAGCTTTTGCAGCCTCGCGAATTTCGTCGATTTTATATGCGGTTGAAGGGCTTGTATCAATCAGAAGGGCAACGGTGAACGGAACTTCAGAACGGCCGAAATAGGCAATCTCCTGCTCTTTTCCGTCTTCGAATACCTTAAAATCATTTTGCCGCAAATTGGGTATATAAAGTCCGTTACGGTCAAATACCGAAACGGGAATCATGACAAGATTGGTCTCGACGCGCACGGCACCATCAGGAATATCTTCGGTTTTATCGGCAATTACGGGAGCGGGGGCTTTTGATTTATCGGAATTCCATCCCCTCGGATAAATCAAAGGGCGTTTTGGTTTCGGGGTAGATTCAGAATAGTCGGGTAACCGTTCCGTTTGTTCAGCTTCCTGTTTTGGCGGTTGGGTAATTTTACGGCCCGATTGAGCGAAAACCGTTGAAATCGAAAGACAAAGTAGAAAAAAAAGGCTCGCTGATCTTCTCCACATAGGTTTATTGCAATAAATGATGCTTTTTGCAATGAATTGGTTACCCCGAAACAGGTTTTATTCAGCGTTCCCTTTGTTTTGGATCAAGATATTCCCGCAAGCCGTCACCGATAAAATTAAACGACAAAACGGTAAGCGCGATTGCCAGGCCCGGAAACAGCAGCGTGTGTGGATATACTGCAAAGTAATTTCGCGCTTCCTCGATCATTGTTCCCCAGCTCGGAGCCGGCGGCGGGATACCAAGTCCAAGAAAAGAAAGCGATGCCTCCGACAGAACGGCGCCGGCCATGCCTAATGACGCCTGAACAATCAATGGCTGTATCGAATTAGGCAAAATATGGGTAAAAATAATACGGAGATTACCCGCGCCCAATGCACGGGCTGCCTGAACAAATTCGTATTCACGAACCTTCAGGACCTGTCCGCGCATTACGCGTGCATAACCGACCCAGCCGATTATGCAAAGGGCAAGGATCATCTTTCCCAAACCGGCGCCGAGAAATGCCACCAGTGCAATTGCAAGCAATAGTCCCGGGAAAGCCAGAAACACGTTGAAAAGATAGCCGGAAAGCAAGGCATCAACCCAACCGCCGAAATAGCCTGCAACTGCACCAATTACGATCCCAATTGCGGCCGAAACTAAAACGACCGTTATCCCGACTTCCAGGGAAATCCTTGCCCCGAACACCACGCGGGAGAAAATATCCCGGCCAAGGGAATCTGTTCCGAACCAGTGTTCAGCCGACGGAGCGGCGAACCGATTGGAAAGATTTTGCGCCGTTACATCATGCGTAGCGATCCAAGGGGCGAAAATCGCCGCCAATATGATGACGAGAGCTATTGCGATGCCGATGTATGTGAGACGATTCATTCAGCAATAAAGCAGCAATCAAGCAGCAATCAAGAAAGCCGGATGCGCGGATCCAGCCATCGGTAAACTGCGTCGGTAAACAAGTTAGCAACGATATATGTGATACTGATTACAAGCACGCAGCCCTGAACCAAACGATAATCACGCTTTGCAATGCCGTCATCCAGAAGTAATAAACCAAGCCCTTGCCAGCTGAAAATTTTCTCCGTAATGATTGAGCCGGCAAGAAGAACGCCGAGCTGCAGCCCAAGGATTGTAACCACGGGAATAAGGCCATTTTTCAAGACGTGTTTCAAGATAACGGTTTTTTCACTCAGCCCTTTTGCACGTGCCGTTCTGACATAGTCCTCGCCGAGCTCCTCGATTACGGAAGAACGTATCATGCGCGTCAGAATTGCGGAAAGCGCTGCCCCGAGGGTAAATGCCGGTAGTACGATATCTTCGGGATAGAGGCTTCCCGTCGGTGAAAACCAGCCGAGTTTGACGGCAAAAATATATACAAGAAAAGGTCCGATGACGAAGGTCGGCAGGGAAATGCCAAGCAGAGCAATAAATGAAGCAAAATTGTCTATAATCGAGCCGCGGCGGCTTCCCGCCAGCACACCGAGCGGAAGAGCAATTCCGATAGCAACGAGCATCGCCGCCAGGGCCAGTTTTATCGTTGCCGGATAGCGTTCGAGAATCATATCGGCAACAGGCCGTTCCGTACGGAAAGAAAGGCCTAAATCGCCCCTTAAAAGCCCTTTCCAGTATTCGGTATAGCGATTGTCTGCGCCATACCACAAAAAGCCTTTTTCGGCGTCATAACCGAAAAAGAAAGCCGGTTTATCAAGTTTGTGCTTTGCATTGAAATTGGCCACCTGTTCGGCAGTTGCGGTTTCACCGAGAATGGCGGTTGCAGGCGTTCCGGGAACGAGTTCTATAAGCAAGGTTACGAGAGAAACGGCTGTCCAGACGACGAGTAGCGTCAGCCCGAGCTGTTTTAAAATTTGTTTAAGTACGTTTTTCATTTTTAACCTTGCGGCAACGTCTTAATGTAGTTACTTTGTAATTACTTTTTCCCTATATGAATTGCCGCAATGCCACCTGTCAGGTTTCTGTAACGCACTTCCCTAAAACCGGTTGATGACATAATTTCGGCAAGCCGGGTTTGATTGGGAAACTTTGCGACGGAATCGGGTAAATACTCATAGGCTGAATGCGATCCGCTGACAAAACCTCCGATGCGCGGCAGGATTCTACCAAAATAAAAATTAAAAAGCGCTCGAAAGCCGGGAATTACCGGTGAGGAAAACTCAAGAACCGCAATCATCCCGCCCGGCTTGAGGATTCGCAAAAGTTCCTTGAGTCCTGACTTTACGTCTGCCAGATTGCGTAAACCAAAAGCAATGGTCACGGCATCAAAAGTATTGTCCGCAAAGCCCAGATGCAGGGCGTCAGCTTCAATGAAGGGTATTTCGAATTTGCCATTTTCAGCTTTCCGGACGGCAAGTTGAAGCATCGGGCGGCAAAAATCCGTTCCGATTATTTTGGCGGAACCGCCGGAGGCCAGTTCCAGCGACAGATCACCCGTCCCGCAGGCAACATCCAATATCAGTGAATCCGGGTTTTCCAGTTTTGTCCGCAGCTCTTTCGATACCGCGCGGCGCCAGCCCTTATCAATATTCAGGGACAAAACATGATTGAGCAAATCATACTTGTTTGCTATACCGGCAAACATCTCCCTGACGGCGCGGGAGTGTTCGGTTTCGCGAAGTTTTCCGGCTTGGTCCATTTGTCTCTATTTTACTTCAGATGTCTTAGGATTTTTAACGAAGCGGACCGCGGCAATCCTTTCCGCGGCAAGGCGTGACGCAAGCGAACTGACCTCGGACAAGGAAACGGCCGCTATTGAGGCCGCCGGATTTACAAGCCCTTTGAAATTGTAGGTTGATGAATCCAGCCAGATATCGTCATTGCCAATGGTTTGAAAACCGGATGCGGCAAGCGTCTTTGCCTGATCAAGCTCGGCTTGGCTGATCGGATTCGAGAGCAACGAACGTATCAATTCGCGGTCATCGGCTGAATTGCCGTCCGGAATGCCGATAACGATAGCGCCGGGAAGAATAAACGCACGGTTGAAGACAACCGGAGGCTTTGTTCCGCTTGGCAGGTTTTTTGAAATTCGCCCCGCAAGAATTACGGAAAGGATTTCGGCAGCCGTGTGATCCGCATTTCCGCGTGCAACGCCCCGCAGTGCCATCCAGAAACCTGAAACATCTCCATCAATGGTTTGAACTTCAGCCGAAGGCGCATCGGGCTGTCTGAAAGTTACAGGAATTTGTCTGTCAGCCTTTGTCCAGGCGCCAAAATATCGGCGGACGGCACGCAGCGCAAGATTTGCGTCAACCGAGCCTGAAATAGCCAGAGAAGCCTTGTCAGCCGTCAGAAATCTTTGACGAGCGTCTATGATATCCGCAAACTCCAACTTTTCGACCGATTTTATCGAACCGGACACGGGACGGCCGTATGGAAAATTACCGAACAGCCTTGCAAGTGCGTATTGTTCGCCAACGTAGGACGGGTTTTTTTCTAAATTTGCGATACGTTCAATCTGAGCCTTTTTGAGTGTTTCGACAGTCGGCTTGTCAATTGTCGGATTTGCGACTGCGTTTGCAATTGATTCAATGAGCGTCAGAAATTCTTCGGGACGTGAGGAGGCCGTAATCTGGATAAAATCGTAAGTAGTTGAAATCTCGAGACTTCCGCCGAGGTCTTCACGAAAAAAATCTGCCGCTCCCGGATTTGGGAAAAAGGTGCCGGCAAGGATTGCCATCGTTCCTTCCTTTCCCTGCANATCGAATGCAGCGCCGGCATTTATCCTCAACTTCAGATAAACCTTACCGTCTTTGCCCGGAAAAATTGCGGTGCGAAGCCCATTGAGCAAAGTCTCCTGTCTCAAAGGTTTTGCCGGGGGGAGATTTTGAGCCGCAATGCCGACGGCCGACAGACAGGTTATAATCAAAAAACTGAAAAACCTTATTGGCTTTAGATTGAATGATTTGATTGAAGAAAACATCTGAAATTCTTAGTTGCCGAATGTGCCGGCAGTGTTGCCGCCGGTTTTTGAACCTATCTCATGGCTCGTTTTTCCTGCGTTTTTCCTGCCGGAAAGAGAATTTTAGATTGCGGCAGGCATCGCGTCAAACACTGATTGCATCTATTTGGTTGGCAACCGGGGATAAAGTTTGCCCGAAAATTGCTTAACAACTTTCGCTTAAGCGATTATAATCAGAGATTAGCAGATTTGAACGGCTGACGGGTGACCGCCGGCTGAGTTGTGAGGCCGAAAAGCGATGGGAAAGATACTGAAATACTGCAATTCATGCGATGAGGGATTTGGTGAAAGGTTTACTTTTTGCCCGGATTGCGGTGGCCAGCTTCAGGCAGTAGAAATGAATCCATTGCCTGAGGCCCGGACGCCGGAACCCGAGGCTCCTAAATTCCTTTCGGAACAGGGCAGAAATGGCCGGGAAGAGGCATTTGAGACTCGTCCCATTGAGGCTGAAATCGCATTTGCCTCTGCCGATACGGAAGAAATTCCCGTAGCCAGGCACGAACCGTCTGTCACGAACGAGCCGGCCAGCGAGCAAAAATCAACGGATACAAGCCGGCAAAGCGCTTCTGCCGGCAATGGAAAGGTTTTTGTTACGTCAAAGCCGCTCGATGCTGACAGCCAGCGCGGCGTTCCCGAGCCTATTGTCGTAAAGGACGAGGACGGCTACCACATTACGGTAATCGAAGAAAAAAACGTACGTCAGCGAAATTGGCTTTTTCTCGGCGCTGCTATTTTTATGCTCTCGGCAACGATTATTGCCTGGGGCGTATCGCTTTTCAGCAAGTCACTGGACATTGGAGCAATCGGCGATGACCGTAACATAGCTTTTCTGCTCGATGAAGTTCCATTATCCGTCGAGGAAGATCAGGTAAAGAAGGATAAAGAAAAAGGCGGCGGTGGCGGCGGCGGCGGCCGTGAAGAGCAGCAGGAAACTTCACAGGGTGATCTTGCAGACCAATCCAGAACACCCACCAGACCTCCGGACGTCAGAACACCGCGGCTGGAGAATCCTTCGCTTCAATTGCCGCCTCCGCAAACCGAAGGCGACAGAAAGTTTCCGAAAGAATTTGACCGCTGGGGAGATCCTAATTCCAAGTTTCTCGGGCTTTCCAACGGCCCCGGAAAAGGTGGCGGTATAGGCACGGGTGACGGCACCGGACAGGGCAGCGGAATCGGTACCGGTGCAGGTTCCGGCCGCGGCTCAGGCAGCGGCGGCGGAAATGGTGACGGTAACGGTGACGGTGACGGCCCCGGCGGAGATGCACCTCCACCGGTCGCAAAAGTAACCCAGCCGCTTCGCATACTTTACAAACAAAAAGCTTTATACACAGACGAAGCCAGGCAAAACAATATCCAGGGAACGGTAACTTTGCGTGTTACATTTCTGGCCTCGGGAGCAATAGGCCCGATCACGACAATCAAAGGTCTTCCTTACGGGCTGACGGAACAGGCAATCGCAGCTGCCCGGGCAATGAAATTCGAGCCTGAAATGGTAAACGGTGTACCAAGAACTACAACACGGCCTGTGATTTTTACTTTCAATTTGTATTGATCGGCATCGGTTTTATCTGATTTCCGCTTTCCGCATAAAAAAATCGAAAGCCCGTCCGTGAGGGCGGGCTTTCATGCGTGAACAAAACAGGCTCGGAATCTAAATAATATCATCATCAGTTTTTGAGGATTCACGAAGTTCGAAACGGTCACGGTCCCGCTTCTCCATTTTTCCGATGAAATCGAGCGGCTCATTGTCATCGAAATGTATTCCCATGGCCTCGGCATTTTCCTCGACCACAGATTGATCGGGAGTAGGATTATGGCCAAAGACGGCCTCCGAACCGGTCGTCAGAGCCTCTTCCCATTCGGCATCGATATCGCCGCCGGAATCGGCCGGAGATGCCGGATAATGCTCTATCAAACGCTCTTCCAATTCGGTGGGAGCCTTCGGAGCGTGTTCGATTTCCTCTTCGATAAGTTCCTTGATTTCTTCATCAATCGGATCTTCGTTTTCGTAAAATTCCAGTTCATTGATAGCCATATCCAAAATAACCTCCCCAGACGAATCTTAAATTCAACTTACCTAAAGAAAAACAACCGATTGCATAGTCGGAATCTCGAAACGTTTTCGGCATTTCGCATTCCGGCAAATAAGGACATCGTCCACACGGACCATGTAATCACGTGATTTCTGAAAGCGTATCCGATCCTGTTCGCTGATACCGCGCGGCGGCGATTTTCTTTTGGTACGCTTAAGCCAAAGCACCTCGTAGCTATTTTGCTGCCTGCAAAACGGACAAGTGAAGACGGCGGCTTTAACTTCACGCTTTTCATCAAAAATATCGCGCTCTTCCATACAGATATATTCTACTACAGTGAAGGGCGCCGTATCCCCGATTCATTTCATTTTAGGGGAAAGTATTGAAAAAATCGACAAAAATTACCGTGAGGCAATACTTCTCAAATAATCGAAAGAAAATATCCCCGAATCATGCCCGTCCGAGAAACGAAAATTAAGCGCATAGCGTCCTACAATGGAAATACTATCGAAGGACAGATTATCCGGGACTGTTTTCGGATCCAGCCTTTTTTCGCCGGTCCATTCGTCAATGCATCCGGCACAGGGGCAAAGACGCCGCAGATAAACGGCATCGTAATTTGTTACAGCCCCGTCGCTCCATTCTATGGACAATGAGGAACTGCTTTCTTCGATAATGCGTGTCGGTTCAATCATTGATTGTCAGGTGATTTTGTATCTGAGCCGGGTTAATGCCGTAATGGGTAGCATGATAGACCACCTTTCCGTTTCTGATTACAAAGGCCTGCGGAGAATGATGCCGGATACCTGTTTGTCCGGCTATGTGATCGGAGACATGCCTTGCGTCCTGTACGACAATGACATTAATTTCGCCATCGATGGCATTTACTGATTCGAGGACGTCCGAGCTGATGCCGCAGGTTTTGCTGTGTTTAAAGATAACAACCGGACGATTGACCGATGATTCGAAAAGACGGTTTACCTCATCCAATGTAGAGACTATTCTGATTTCTGCCATAGAGCTTTTTCAACCGTTAAAATTATAACTTTCCGGAGGGGGCGGGCCGAAATCCGTATTTTGCATTTCGGGGAAAACCCGTCTGTAAGCAACGGCAACGGCGGCAAACATTACCGGTAGGACAAAATAAAAGCCGATCCCGCAAACCAGAAAACCCGCAAATCCGAGAATGAATTCCCAAAGGATAATTCCGACTACGCCCGAAAGGTTTGCCCAGGCAGCCCTGGCCGAGAGCTTAAAGGCATCAAGACCGCTCAAAGAATATTCAACAATCAGCGGATAAGCGAAAATCAAAAAAGTATGGATGCAAGCCGAGACAAGGGCAAATATGAAAGCTTCGCCAAAAATAACGGCGTAGAGCCCAAATAACGCTGTTCCGCTGCCCTGATCCAGATCGGGACCGAGGGCCATGAGAAAACCGAATATGGAAATCCAGTTGATAACCATGAAAATAATCATCGGGACAATCAGAACCAGCGTTGCGACCAAAGCCGGAACGAAAAACTGAAAGCCTTTGAACAGATCGCCGAATTGTACCGGTTCGCCGCGCATCTGCTTGAGAATGCAAAAATAGATTCCGCAATTCATCGCTCCCAGCAGTATTGCAAAAGGGACAGCTCCGGCAATCAGCATTCCAACCAGAGTAATGGCGAAAAAAAGCCAAAAATCAGGTTTTATAATATCGAAGCCTTCCCGAAAGCATTCCAAAGGGCGGATCACGCCGGTGCGGAATTCAATTTGCTGCATAAAATGTAACCTCAGGCGAGATAAATTTTTTGAATATACTCAAGCACCATTCGGTCAGATGAAAAAACAGGCGTCAATGATGAAATGCTGTTTTTCATCATTTTCACCCATTTTACCGAAAAACCCTGATTATCATCCGAATAAAATGTCGGGATCACGTCGTTTTCGAGCGTTTCATATAGAGCCGTTGCGTCTTCAAGGTCAACGGTTTCGGAATTGCCTGTTTCCGTACCGCCAATTGCAAAGCCGTTATGATGATTAAAACCCTCCGGCCACCAGCCGTCCAAAATCGAAAAATTCAGGACTCCGTTCATTGCGGCTTTCATGCCGCTTGTGCCGCTTGCCTCCAGCGGACGGCGCGGAACGTTTAACCACACATCAACTCCCTGCACCAGATAGCGTGCAATTTGATGATCATAATCTTCGATAAAAACAGCTCTTCGCTGCCAATCGGAATTGTGATTTATGCTCATCAGATCGCGCAATATCTGCTTGGCGGTTAAATCCTGCGGGTGGGCTTTTCCCGCGAATACAAACTGAACCGGGCGGTCTTGATTGTCAACCAAACGCAAAAGGCGTTCCAGGTCCGTAAAAAGCAAATCCCAGCGTTTATATGCCGCAACGCGACGTGCGAAGCCAATAGTCAGCACATCGGGCGAAAACAATGAAGCAGTGTTTTCTCTCTCGTTGATGGTTTCGTGCAATCCGGTATCGGATTTGAGAGTTTTTTCACGAATAAAGGCAATCAGGAGATTTTTCAAAGCGATGTGTGTATCGCGGATCGCATTATCGGGAATTTGATTGACCGCGTCTTCCCATTGCTTCGCATCGCGTGTAATTTCAGCCCAGTTTTCGCCAATGTGACGACGATAAAGTTCCTGAAAAACCGGACTAATCCATGTCGAAGGATGGACTCCATTGGTAACATAACTGATTGGGATTTCACCCGTTGCGGAGATTTGCGGAAACATATCACGCCAGAGTTCGCGGGATACTTCCGAATGCCTGCGGCTGACGCCGTTGGCGGAGCGACACATTCTGAGTGCGAATGGTGTCATACCAAAGGGTTCTGACCTGTCGTCGGGTCTGATGCGGCCAAGCCCGAAAAACTCTTCTTCAGTCAATTTCAGTCGTTCGATAAATTGTTTATCAAAACAATATCGGAGATCGTCCGGCGAAAAAACGTCGTTTCCGGCGGCGACGGGTGTATGGGTAGTAAAAACGCATTGATCAGCGACCGCTTGCCGGGCATTTTCAAATGAAGCATTGGGATGCCGCAAAAGATACTCATGTGCCAGCTCAAGCGTCAGAAAAGCGGAATGCCCCTCGTTTAAGTGGAATACGGCGGGGTCTATACCCAATTTTCTGAGCAAACGAATTCCTCCGATTCCAAGAATTTTTTCCTGGACGATGCGTGTCTGTGAATCCCCTCCGTAAAGATGCCCCGTGATGAGACGGTCTATCTCCGAATTTTCCGGTAGATTTGTGTCCAAAAGATAAAGTGTGACCCGTCCGATACGTGCCTGCCAGGCGCGTGCCCACACTTCACGGCCGCGAATGTGCACCATGACTTTTACGGGTTGTTCAAATTCGTCGAGTACCGGCGAAATAGCAAGCTCGGTCGTGAAAATGTCTGAATAGGATTCCTCCTGCCAGCCGTCATGGGCAATTCGCTGTCGGAAATAACCATAGCGATAAAGCAATCCGACAGCAACAAGCGGAACATTGAGATCGCTTGCGGATTTAAGATGATCACCGGCCAGAATACCGAGCCCGCCCGAATAATTCGGGAGAGAATTATGAATTCCATATTCAGCGCAAAAATAAGCAACGGGATGCGAACTCGAGATACTGCGGCCATTCAGACAGTATGACGAAGGATTTGCTGCCAGATAGCTTTCCATTTCATTTGCGAAAGACCGGACACGCGCCGTAAACTCCGCATCCACGGCGCATTGCCATAACCGCAACTGCCCGGCTCGCCGGAGCAAAAGCCGTGGATTCTGCTCGCAGGCGTCCCACAGCGATGGATCGATGTCGCGAAATAAATCTTCGCCCTCGGGACGCCATGTCCAGAAAAAATTCATCGAAATCGGACCGAGCGGGGAAATTGACGGCGGAAGAGGCGGTGTCGCCGCAAATGATTCGCGATATGATTCGTGCTTTTCAGAAACAGGAATTTGCATTGTTGGATTTACCAGGTCAGACATTCCAAAGCATCAGGGATAATTAAATTTTTCCGAAACGCCGGACAAGCAATAGACTATAAATCAATGCGCTTCGGGTATCAAATAAACCGAGGTTACATAAAACCTGCAATATTCGATTGCCGTCTTGTCGGAAAGGCGAATTTCCCGTAAGATTCAATTTTTGCTGCTCTTTGTTTCGGTTAGGATTCTTTATTGAAATTTTCGTTACTCCGGGCAGCCTTAAATTCAATGAAACTAGACATTATCCCCGTTAAGTGGTCTGAGCAAGGCGTTTTAATGCTCGATCAGAGGCTTTTACCAACAGAAGAAAAGTGGCTTACTCTCAGGAGCGTTTCAGAGGTAGCCGCCGGAATCAAGGACATGGCCGTCCGCGGAGCTCCGGCAATCGGGGTTTCCGCCGGCTATGGCATTGCACTCGGTGCCAGACAGTTCGTCGGGACAAATATCGAGGATTTTGCAGAGGATTTCGAATACAACTGTGAAGTTCTGGGAGCGACGCGGCCGACCGCCGTCAATCTATTCTGGGCTATAGATCGGATGCGTACCACCTTCCGGAATGCAAAAGAGCAGGGATTTTCGGTCAGCGAGATAAAAGCCATCCTAGAGGCCGAAGCCAAAAAAATCCACGATGAGGACATAGAAGCCCAGCGTTTGATAGCACGGTTTGGCGGTGAATTGATTGCGGACAATTCGACGGTTCTTACACATTGCAATGCCGGCGCACTTGCGACGGGCGGCGTCTGGGGAACGGCTCTCGGAGTGATTCGCGGTGCCGTAGATCAGGGCAAACGCATTTCCGTAATAGCAGATGAAACAAGGCCATATTTACAGGGAGCAAGACTTACGGCCTGGGAACTGGCCAAGGACGATATACCTGTTCGTCTAATCTCTGACAATATGAGCGGCCACGTAATGAAACGCGGGGAAGTGAATGCCGTTGTCGTCGGCAGCGACCGAATTGCCGCAAATGGAGACGTGGCAAACAAAATCGGGACTTATATGGTCGCTGTCCTGGCTCATCGTCACGGCATACCGTTTTATGTTGCAGCTCCTTTATCAACTGTAGATCTTGCCTGTCCAACGGGCGACGATATTCCAATAGAAATAAGAGACAGGCGGGAAATTACGCATATCGGCGGGATTCAACTTGCTCCGGAAGGTATCGAAGTCACCAATTTCGCTTTCGATGTAACACCAAACGAACTGGTAACCGCAATCATAACTGAAAAAGGCGTTGCAAGGCCGCCATACACCGAAAGTCTGAAAAGACAGTTTGAAGAATAATCCGCAGGAATTCGTCTTGTTTGAGGTTGCCGCAGATCATCCGGCGATGTCAGCGGCGGTTTCGCTTCCGGGCTTTCTGGAAAGAGTACGGAGAACGTAACCTATGAGTCCGTGTGAAACATAAGCCGCAGCTAAAATCAAAAGCACATACCTTGAATACAGCCAAACAAGCATACCTGTTCCGGCAATAAGCAGAACAAGATAAAGACTGCGTCCGCGGAAATTAACGGTTTTGAAACTTGTGTATCTGATGGTACTGACCATCAGAATACCCAAAATGGCGATAAGTATCATTATCAGATAGGCATAGAATTTTGCGTAGTCATCGCCATATGAGTTCAGTGGCATCGGGTGAAAATGTACTATCGAGGCAAGAAGTCCGGCGGCCGGCGGGATTGGAAGTCCAACGAAGTTTTTCTTGTCGAGTTTTGCTGTTCCTTCGGCAAGAACGCGCGGACGAGTCGCCTGTATATTGAATCTGGCAAGCCGGAATGCACCGCACATCAAGTACATAAAAAGCAAAAATACACCGAGACCGTAGGCTGTGCTCGTTTCCGGTAAAGCTGAAGCGATGCCCCAGCTGAAAATAAGTGCAATAGGTGCAATTCCAAATGTCAGAACATCCGCCAGCGAATCGAACTGCACACCGAGTTCCGTAGTTGTATGCGTCATACGGGCTACACGCCCGTCAAGTGTATCGAATAGAATAGCCAGACCGATTGCGACGGCGGCATAATCGAAATAACCCGTTGCGGCGGCAAGATCTTTTTCTGCAAGCTGAAATCCGCGTATTGAGTAAAGAACGGCGAAAAAGCCCATTCCGATGTTTGCGGCCGTAAAAACCGTCGGGATGACATAGAGGCCTTTTTTAATACCGCGATGTACGGTTTTATTCTCGTCGTTTTCCATTATGCTTTTATCTTGCTCATTAGCCTGACCCGGGGAAAGCTACATTAGCAGAAATTATAGCAAATTAGACTTAAAGGCATTAGCGCCGTGGAATTAAAATCGTAATTTGCCGTCCCGTTTGATAAATCAGCAAAGACCGCCGGAAACAATTTTAATCAAGACGGGCAATGACGGTCTGACCACCTTTTACGTGTTCGCCCACGCGAACGGTTATCTCTGCATTGGCCGGCAGCTTGACGTCAGTCCTTGAACTGAATTTAATCAAGCCAAACCTCTGACCACGTTCAAGCAAAGAGCCCTTTCCATACCAGCAGACAATTCTGCGGGCAAGAATTCCGGCAATCTGGGTAACTGAAATTTCGATTCCTTCGCCGCGTATGACCAGCGTATTACGCTCGTTTGTAAGACTGGCGTTGTCAGATGTGGCAGGCGCCTTACGACCGGGAATGTAATCAACGGATACGATTTCACCGGCGATAGGCGACCTGTTGATGTGAACGTCCAGCGGAGACATAAAGATGCTGATAAGTTTTCCCTCCGGCAGTTCTTCGATTCGCGTAACTCTTCCATCTGCGGCAGAAACTATGATGCCGGGCTCGCGGGGCACCTCACGATGCGGGTCGCGGAAAAAATAAATCATAAAACCCGCCAATAGAGCGAAAATGGCGGCAGCTGACCAGATATCGAAATATCCGAACAGCATGGATGCAAGCATCGGGAACAAAACATATGGAATCCCTTCTTTTGCCATATAAATAGTGTGATAATGAAAAAAAACGGCTAAATTACCGGGCTACTACATCTTACTTGAAAAATCCAAGACAAAAAAGCCCGCCGGCTGGTCGCAGCAGCGGGCAAAGAGGAGGATTGTATGAAGAAAAAACCTATGCGCGTACAGGATGATCTTTAGCGTAAGCTATACGCACACCAGGCGGCAATAAGATGTACGACCCAACCAAGCAACCCTGCCGAGCCGATCCACGAAACGCCGGTAACTATTAACCAGATAATACCGATAACAATCCGGCCATTATAAATCTGACCCAAACCGGGGATAAGGAAACTCAGCAAACCTGCCAAAATCGAATCACGCATTTTCAAATCGTCGCCTCCGATTGATTTTACGATCTTACGGTCAGAAAAGTTCCGGAAAATTGTCAGTGTCCGCCAACAGTGTGGATAATCAGATGAATGCCGAAAAAGAGTGCGACACCGGCAAAAACCGAAAGCGAAACAAATGGATTTTTGCCGCCATGATGATTGACTTCGGGTATAAGATCACTGGCGGCAACATAGATTGTAACGCCTGCAGCGACAGGCAGCGCATATGCAACGGCGAAGGTAAAATTGCCGCCTATGATGCGAAAAAGGATAACACCGAGAAGAGTGGCCGCGCCGATTACGGCCGTCGCTATCAAAACTTCGCGTCGTCCTTTGCCGGCGGCGATAACCATTGAGCCGATAGTAAAGCCTTCAGGGAATTTGTGCAAAAAAACTGCGATAAAAACCAAAAAGCCGATTCTGATGTCCAACTCACTGGCAGCTGCTATTGAAACTCCGTCCAAAAATGTATGGATCA
>FUFK010050203.1_pt1 | contig 18407 bp, 20 predicted proteins | sample 1021851 | NCBI WGS metagenome assembly FUFK01 (sample SAMEA51879418, study PRJEB19060) | metagenome
AATTTTTTTTTCTAAAACAACATGGGTTCTTTTATACCCATAATTATTATAAACTTTTTGCCAACCTGGTCTAGCAATCAATTCCATCATTTCGCAACCTTCGTCTTTTGCAAATTCCTCAATTTTATTTATGAGGTGTTGCCATTTGTGTCTTTGTCTGCCAGTTGCAATAAAAATATGACAAACTTTACCAAATTTTCTTTTTATCAACTCTGTTACCACTACACCAAAATATTTATCTATTGTTTTTTTTTGGTTGTTATCCCAGATAATCCATACTTGAAACTTATTTGCTTTTGCAGTTTCAAAAACAAAATCTGAATCGGTAAGTTGACCTGAATATGCAAGAGCTTGTCTAATATCTTTGTGTACTAAACCCCAAGCCTTATCAAGTTCTTGAGTTGGTATTCGTAATAATTTCATAAATACAATAAAAATGCTTTATTGTTAAGCACTTTTTTCGTCAAATATCTCTAAATAGCTTATTATACCTGCAATATGATTTGCAGAACCTGCTTTTAATTTTAGTGTATCTCCTGCCTCTAAAACCATAGTGCCTTTGACAAGATTATCTATTGTTTTTGATGATAAATTAATATGTCCTACCTCATGCTCTGCATTAGATGCTGAACTATCTGTAGTAAATGCTTCGACTTCAATATTACCAGAATGAATATTTGTAATTTGTATTGATTTAATTAATGCAGTTCTATCAGTTGGACAAGTATATACAGTTGTCTTGTTTGTCGTTGTCAGATCAAACATAGAATTTTTATAGACATTAGCCATAATTATCTTGCAGTNGCTGGAATACCTGAATCTACGTTAGCCACAAGAGGTTCTTCTGCAAATGCCATATAGATAAAAGTATCTCCAGATTTATTCCAACCATTATTTGATGTTTTTATTTTAATACCATTTGAAAGAAAATCAGTTGGATTACCTGTATTTTCAGCAGCAGAAGAAGAAGCTGATACATAACTATTATTTGGGTTTGTTGGTCGTCTAGCAATATCAGACATATGCCATTCAGTTGTACTATCCACAGATTTAACCAGAATAAAAGCAGGTTTAAATCCTAAATAAATAAATGTGCCATCTGCATTACCATTGCCTGTATAAGTTCCNAATTTTGAATATCCTTTTTTTTCTGCAAAACAATAAGCTATATATTCACTTCCTGAATGATTTTGATTTTGATTATTGCCTGATCCAGCTTTGAGTAATAATCTTCCAGCAGTTGTTCCTTTGTTTGGTGTTCCACCATTTGCGCTAGTTGTTTTAGCAGCAGTTGAATTTAAAAGCAAACAATGATTTTGAGCATCTGTAACACCATTAACATAAACTAACCATTGAGTTGTACTGCCACCAGATGTTAATGGTTTTAAAAAAACTAATTTTAATTCTTCTGATAATCCAGTTCCTATTTCTTGATCTGTATTTGCTCCATCACCTGTCCATTTAACAATACTAAATCCAGCAGTAGTGTTTGCTGATACATTTGAATTTATATCACCATCTGTATTTGCTACAGCTGTGCCACCACCTTTCCAATTCCATGAAACATAATTTTCACTATTATTATTTGCTTTGACACTACTACCTAAACTAAAACCATCTGAATCAAAAGATGTTATACCTGAAACAGAAGATTGTACAAGACTTTGCGAACTATCTATCCAATTAGTTGCACCTCTTACAATATCAAATATAGCATGATCTCTAGTTGCACTATATGATTTTATCCAAGTCCAATCAGGTTGAAATCCAACTCCAGTGATAGATTGTGTTCCACTATTACCTGTATAGATTAAGGGTTTAAAATATAATTCAGGTTTGTTAATTGTTACATAAGCCATAATTTTTATCCATAAGTGTTAATGTTTTTTGTATTTAATGCGTAATATCCAGATGGTACATCATATTCAAACAAACTTCCATTACCATTTGAACCTGCTGAAGTTATAGCTGTAGTACCAAAAAATCCATTACCAAAATTAAATTGAAAAGTAGATGAACCTGTACTATTGTTATCTCCAAATCCAAATCTATAAAATCCATCTATGGTAGAACTAGCTGCTGTTATTGTTTGACCATTTGCTCCTGTTGATGGATTACCACTAGCTACAAAAGTTCCATTTTTACTAAAATAAATTTTATTATTATCTAAATCTAAAGCTATACCTATAATATCATTTGTAGTCCAAGTTGAACCCCAAGATGTAGTTGTTGCACTATTAAGTTTTAAATTACCATTTGTTTGAAAGGCAACTTCATCTTGTCTGTCACCAATACCATTAGTGGTTGCTGTTGATGGTCTTGCTACTACACCTATTCTTGAACCACTTGAATCTGCTGCTGATAATTTTGCTTCAACATACCATTTACCTGAACTTACTCCCAATGTACTTGTGCAATATGTATAAGAACTGCTAGATCCTGTAGCAGTATTATTTCCATTTATAAAAGTACCACCAAAATAATAATTATCTAAAGGATTCATAGTGCTATAAACATTTGTTGGTGTATCAAGTGCTTGTTTTAAATCTCCATTAACTGTAAATGTGTTTGAATTACCAGAACTATCTGTACCTAAAGCACCAGAGTTTTCAAATTTTAAATGAAAACCATTTGTACCCCAAGTAATACCAGTTGGTGATTTAAATTTCCAGATACCTGATGTAGAATCTGTTTCACCAAATGATGTTGGAGTTAATTGTTGTCCATCTACAAATGCAGCATGACTTATGTAACCATCAAAATAACTATTTGAACCACTATTATAACCACTTCTACCTATATAATGTATTATATTATTATTAAAATTAAGGTCTGCATTTTGACTTGGGTAAGTTGAAACTGACCAACTTGTTTCTTGCACACCATTAATATAAATTTTAATTCTATTTGATTGTGTTGCTTGTGTTGTATCTACAGCACACACAAAATGATAATAACCATTAGTATCTCTAAATTTTCTATTACTTGTAAAATTTACTATTGCAGAAGAACTAACTACACTTTCAATATTTATTGTATCATTTGTTGGGTGAAAATATATTTCATCTCTATTATTATTGTCTGAATAGCAAGAGAATAATCTTCCATATTGACCACTCCCAGCAGTGCTTTTTTTAAACCAACATGAAAAAGTAAAAGTCTTTCTATTACTAGATGAAGATGGTGTTTTATTTAAATAACTATTTGCCATAATATTATCTTAGTTAAATTGTCCTGAATTATTAGCTCCTACATTAATTGTAATACTAAATGCTCTATCAGCAGTTTGACCTTCTGCATCTGTAGCTCTTAAAGTAAAACTAAATGTTGTATCTGATGTTGTTCCACTTTCTGTACCACTTATCACACCTGAAGATGTATTTAAAGATAAACCTCCTGGAAAAGTACCAGAGGTCTTTGAAAAAGATGTAGCATTTGTTGCGGCTACTGTAACTGATATTGGGTTTCCAGCAGAAAAAGAACCTAATGATCCAGCAGCAGTTGTCCAAGCAGGAGCATCTGAAACTGTTAATACAGCAGATGTTTGTACTGCGTTTCCATCTGGGTTTTCAATATATAATAAATAAGTTCCATCTACAGATATTGTAAATTTAGCAGTAATGCTTGAAGCTGAACTAAATGATACTTCATCTGCAACTATCAAAGCACCAGTTGTTGAATTGATTGCTGTAACCAAAGGAACAGATACAAAATTACCACCTGATATAGTAACTGTAGTTTGTGTGTTTTCAATTACAGATGGACTTACAGATGAAAATGTTGGTCTTGTTTCACCTTGAATAGTAACAGATCCACCAAGACTTACACTTGAACCATTAATAGTAATACCTGAGTTTGTCAAAGCACTATTAGGTAATGTGCTTGTCGAAGCTCCTGAAACTAAATTTGCTAATGTTCTTGGCTTTCCCATATTATTTTACCTTGCTACACATGGTATGTTATTTGAACCTACTAATGGTGCTTCAGCAAATGCCATATAAATATATGTTCCACCTGATGCGTTATGAGAACCATGTGTTGTTCTTAATTTAAATCCATTTGATACAAAATCTATTCCTTTATTAGTATCAGAAGTATCAGCACCACTTGTATCTGCTAGTAAATATTTCTTTACTTGATTTATTGGATCTCTTTTATTGTCATGTATATGCCAATTATTTGTAGTATCTGTTCTTCTTATTATAAGATAAGCTGGTTTAAATCCTGTGTAGATAAATGAACCATCACCATTACCATTACCAGTATAAGAACCAAACTTGCTGAAACCAGTTTTTTCTGCAAAGCAATAAGCTATATGAGTTGACCCACTTTGATTTACTCCAGCTTCAGTTCCAATGGAAACGACAGAACTTGTTGGTGCAGTATCATTCCAACCTTGTGATAAAGTTTGTTGTGCATTTGTTAAATCAAGATAAATTACTTTTGTAGCACCAATACCTTGATGATATATAAACCAATTTTGAGTAGCATCAATATTTTTCACAATAACCATTTGAGGTGCTACTCCAAGTCCATGACCAAAAGTTGCGTTTGAACCAGTTCCCTCATATTGTGATATTGAAAAACCTGCTGTTGTATTAACAGAAGTGTAAGTAGTATTTATAGAACCATCTGTATTTGACGAACCTTGACCACCACCAGCTTTCCAGTTCCATGCTACATAGTTGTTTCCATTATTATTAACATTAACTTGGTCAGCAAGAGAAAAACCATCACTATCAAATGCAGTTAAACTAGTTGCTGTTGCTTGTGTACTAGTTTCATTAGGTACTAATCTTTGATTAACACCTCTTACAGCATCAAAAACAAAATGCCACCTAGAAGCATTATCTCTATCTTTAATCCAAACCCAATCAGGTTGAAATCCAACACCAGTTATAGATTGTGTTGAGCTATTACCAGCGTAAAGTTTAGTATTAAAATGAAGACTTGATTTATTAATTATTGTGTAAGCCATATTATTCGTTTAACCCATTTGTTGAAAAAGCAGTATATCCTGTTGGAACATCATATTCAAATATTCCAATACCACTTGCGTTAGTTCCTGCACTAGATACTGCTGTTGTTCCGAAATATCCATTACCGAAATTCAATTGTATATCATCTGCAGAATAGTAAGTTGAAAATGCAGGTAAGTATGTATAACCACTTGCTATACTAATTGCACCAGTTCCAGTTGAACCTGAAGTTGGATCTCCACTATTTTCATAAGTTCCATTTCTATGAAAATAAAGTTTACTATTATCCAAATCAACAGCAACTCCAACTATATCTCCTACATTAATTCTATTACCATAAGTAGTAGATGTACCATTATTTCTTTTAGTTCCACCTTGTTCATAAGCATAACCTCTTGCAGCGTTAGCTATTCTTCCATTACTAGAAGTTATTTGGATCATTGTTTCAGCATCTGCAACACCAACCTCAATAGAATTACCACTATTAGAATAAGTAGTGTTTAATTTAAATTCATAGTAAAATTTTCCTGAAGATGCACCTATAGTGCCATATAAACCTCTCCAAACATTACTACCATTACCATTTGTTGAAAGATTACCATTTTCTATTGTATATCCAGCTGCTTGTCTTCCTAAAACATTTATAGTAGCAAAAACATTACTTGGACAATCTTTTGTAGGTGTAAGTGTGCCATTAGCAACTGTAAAAGTATTTGAATTAGGTGAATTATCTGTTGTGTTAGTATTATCTTTTAACCACCAAAAACCATTAGTTCCATAAGAAACACTTGGTTCAGTTTTAATTTTCCATTCTCCAGTTGTGCTGTCTGTTTCTCCAAATTCTGTAGGTGCATAAGAATAACCATCACATAAATGTACATGAGACATTAAACCATCAAAATATCCACTACCTGTAGTGTACCAACCTAAATGAACTGCATTTCCACTTTGATTAACATGAGTATTATAATTTTGAGAAGGATTTACCCTTGTACCAAAGTCAGTTTCTTGCACTCCATTAATATAAAGCCTCATTCTATCATCAGCTGTAGATAATGTTGTGTCAACTCTTACAAGGATATGATACCAAGCGCTTATATCTCTAAACAATCTATTTGTAACTAATCTTCCATTATATGCACTTCCATAATCCCAGAAACCAAGAGTATTATTACTATCAAAATACAAAGCAAAATTATTAGCACTATCGCTTCCTTGTGTAAAAAGATACTTAGTAGTTCCTGAATTAATTTCAGATTTTTTTACCCACAAAGAAATAGTAAATTTTTGTCTATTTCCATTTGTACTTACTGATCTTGATAAATATGTATTAGCCATTAATTAAATTGTCCTCCTCCTGTTGCACCGAAGCTAGATGTTAAGCTAAATGCTCTATCCACAGTTTGATTTTCAGCGTCTGTAATTCTTAAAGTAAAATTATAAGTTGTTGGTGTAGTTGAACTACCACCAAAATCACTTGTTGTTATCACACCTGTTGTAGAATTTAAAGTACAATTTGCTTGTGAAGCATTTGTTAATACATTTGTTACTTCAGAAAAAGTAATTGAACTATCAGAAGATCCAGCAATTGTTGCAACTGTTCCTGAAAAATCACCAGCAATAGTTCCTAATGATCCTGCTGCTGTAGAAAAACTTGGTGCTGTAGAAGCTGTTAAAATATTGTTTGTTGATCTACCAGAATTACCATCAGGGTTTTCTATTCTAACATAATAGTTACCAGCAGCTAAAGTTACATTAACAGATAAAGATGTTGCACTTGAAAATGAAACTGTATTAGCTTGTGTAATTGATCCATCTGTTTTCACAAAATCAACTTGTGGTATTGCAACAAAGTTTGTTCCTGTAATATTTATTGTTGTAGCTGTTGCAGGTGCAATAGTTTGTGATACATCTGCTACAGTAGGAACTGTTGGTTGAGGTACTTCTGCAAAAGATAAATTACCAGAACCATCTGTTTTTAAAAAATAATTATTAGTAATGCTTTGTGGTAAAGTTAAAGTATAAGATTGTCCAGCAGAGTGAGGTGGTGCTTTTATTTTTACACCATGAGAATTTTGTGAACAGTTTAATTGTATTTGACCATCATTTGATCCTCCATCACCACTTGCGACTAAACCATTGTAAACTGTTGTAACATTAGCACCTGTTAATGTTTTACCTGCCATTGTTGAAGGTAATCTTGAATCATTAATTGTTCCTGATGTAATTGAACTTCCATTAATAGCAGCTACATTAAATGTTCCAAAAGCAACTAAATCTAAAATATCATTTTCTGTAGCACCTGCTGCAAGAACTACACTTGTTCCTGATGTTACAGTTACCTCTGTTCCATTAATTAGTTTTACCCCATTTAAATAAACATCAATAAATGATGCGTCATAAGCAAGTGTATTACCATTATCATCTGCTCCAGTAAAAGTTGTTTGTCCAGCAGATGCAGTATATTTAAATCTTGCAGATGTTCCATTTACTGTAGAACCTGCTGCTGCCCAACCAGATGATTTATAAACTTTTAATTCATTTGCAGTAGTGTCGAAATATAGGTCACCCACATCCAACGAANTTGTNGGTGCTGATGATGCNANTCTATATCTTTCAGCAAATGANTNTTTACTCCTGCAACATTATTAGCAACTGTTGTTACATTTGCAGAGTTCGATGCTAAAGTGTTCAATCCACTTATACCTGCAAGAGTATTCATGTCAGATACAGTTTGTGTTGTTCCTAAAGTATTCATATCAGATACTGCATCTGCAGTACCTAATCTACCTATTTCAGTTGCTTTAGATGCTACAGTTGTAACTTCTGTAGCTTTAGGAACTAATCTGTGAAAATTATATGTGTGTAATGTAGTTGTCGATTCAACTAGCAAACCAAATCCAGCAGCAAAAGAAGCATTAGCACCACAATTATTTATAGTTACTGTTGACCCACCTACTGTTCCATTTGAAATACTTATGACACCACTTGAATTTGCTGTTTGTGTACTTGCTAATGCACTTATAGATACAATTGTACCAACTCCATTATTTACATCTGGGTTTGCATTTGGAAAACTTGTTTCATTTGCAATCGGTACAAAACCACCAACATCATCTACAAGATCAATGACTCTTGCATCAATAGCTGCTGTTGTTGCAATAAAATCATCATTACTTGTCCATGATTGACCAGAATTAATAAGTTCAGAAGTATCTTTATTAAGAAATCTAGTATTAGCAGCAGAAGTTGTATAAAAAGTATTGTCATCAGGCGTATGACCTGATTGTTCTGAATTAGTTACAATAGATGCGTCTGCTATTTTTGCAAGGGTAACTGCATTGTCAGCTATTTTTGCAGTTGAAACTGAATCAGTTGCAAGTTTAGCATTTGTTACATTTGCATCGGTTATTTTTGCAGTTGTTATTGCATTATCTGCAATTTTTGTAGTTGTAACTGCGTTAGTATTTAATTTTGCCTCTGTAATTGCTGAAGCATTAACTTGTGATGCCTGAACTGCATTATCTGCAATTTTATCATTATTAACTGCATCGTTGTTAATTTTTGCTGTAGTAACTGAATTAGATTTTAAATTAGCAGCATCTATTACATCAGTAGGAATAGAATTTCCTGTTTTAGTTAATATTGCTAAATAAATTGTAAGCGATTCGTTTTGTAATGATCCACTATCAAGACTAACATTAACTGTTGTATTAGATGAAAAAGAAGAACTTGTTATTGTGCCATAAACAACTCCTGTAGATGATCCAATAATCTTTACTCTACGACCTGCATGATAAAATGCTGTAACATCAACACCATTAATTGTAAATGAACTTGCACTAACATAAGCACTTGTAAAAGCACCATCACCATCACCATAAATTACCCATTGTGCATCGTTATACCACTCTCTAGTATTTTTCATCAATGCTCTAATTGCATTGTTTAGATTAGAAGGTAACATTCCTTCAGCAACTGAAATACCATTTAATGATGTGTTATTAGATTGTGTTGTTGAATAATCTTTAATACCTGCCACTTTATTCTCCTATGAACCAAGCAAATGCTTTATTGTTTTCTTGATTCTTTTCATTAATCAATGCGTTGATAGCTTCTTCAATTTGTCTTTGAAAGAACTCTTGAGTTTCAAAACTGTATCTTACGTTATCTATATCACTTTTATCTGTCATCGCAACCCTGCTCTTGATGCAACTATATCAATTCCTTGAGCATCTGACCAAGCACCTCCACTTGGTATTTTTACATTAAATTTTACATATCTACCAGATTGTCTTACTGGATTTATGCCTGTTGTATTCATACTTGAAATAGATGATTCTGTACTATTATCTGCTAGTTTATCTCTAGTTTTTATAGTGACAGTAGCTTCAGCATCTACAATAGGTCTTACACCTATTATATTTGATCTTGTTCCTGGAAACAACTCAATTTCTGAAGTTTCTATTTCTCCAACATTTTCTGTGCCAGAAAAAATAGCTGCTTTAAAATTGTTATCTATTGCTCCTAATAGTAATTGTCCTCCTGACCAAAAATCTGTATCTAACGCAATATTAATTTGATCTAAGTTTTGAGATATAATATCCATTAGCTCTACTGTATATGCACCAACAAATTGTGAAAAGATTGTACTAGCATTTGCTTCTGCAGTTGACCATTTTTGTGTAGCATAATTATAAATTAATATTTTATCACAAATACCTGTAGTATTAGATGTATTTGAAGCTGAAGGATATAACCACAAAGCAAGTTGATTGAATGGATCAACAGCAGCACATATTCTATCAGAAAATGCTTTGTTTAAATCTACATCAAAAAATCTATTTACTTTTTCTGCACCTATAGAAATTACTTCATCTCCATTTATTTCAAAAAAACCATCATCTGCATAAAAGAATACTCTACGATTATCTTGACAAACTGTTCTACCATATACTGCACCTCTGTTTGGAGATATAACTGAAAGTCTAAATACAGTTGCACCACCTACATAGTCCATACGAATTATTTGATTTTGCCTAAATACATAACCAACTTCTCCAGAGGTTATGTGTGTAATCTGTCCACCTGAACCTGGAAGGTCTTGNAAATCAGATTGTTTTGTACCAGGTTGCCAAGTAGCAATATCATTTATACCTGACCATTGTATTCTATTAGATGCGTTGCTGTGATTACCAGTAACTAAAAAATCTCTAATAACTCCTGAAACTCTAAAGTTTGGTAAAGTGCCACTTGTAACAATAGTAGATAAATTTGCGAAATTTGTTGAAGTACCCATTAAAAAATATTGTGGAGCATCAACTCCATTTGTTGCAACTACATAATTACCAAATTGTGTAAAAGTCCAAAAGTCATCATTAGAACCTGTAAGGCTTCCCTTTCTTGAAGTAAAAGTACCACCAGCTAATTGATAGATATTTGTATTTGTAGAAACAAAATTGAAAACTGTATTTGAATTATCTCTAAATGAACCTGCACCTCTACTATCTGCAGCAATATTATTTGATGAATAACTTACTAAAGAAGGAAATCTTTTATATGATTGTCTTGCAAAATAAACATTATTAGCGATATTTGCACCAGGATTATTATGCTCTGGTTGGTCAGGTAGCCATTCTCCAAAAGGTATTTGCATTATTCTCCTATTGGTTATTATTTGTTACTGCAACATATCTATCGTTAAATGAACCACCTACTGTAACATCGGATCTTTGTTGTAGTGGTGCATTTCCATATTGATCTTCTCTGTCATTTCTTTCTAATCTTTCAAGAGCTGTAGCATACATTTGTTGCCATTGTTGAGCTTGTGCTGGTTCTATGCCACCTAAAAAATTAGCAGCATGATATAAAGATCCATATAAATATATCGCAGGATGATTTGATAAAATATAATTTGATGTATTTGAATTTGATAAAGGATCAAATTCTTTATAATAATTTAACACTCCAGTATATGTGCTTGAAGGTGTAGGAGCAAATCTAAAATTATCACCAAGTATTGTAAAAGTTTCTGGCATACCAGAAGTTGAACTACCTTTAATTTGATCCATTTGTGCAGGAGTAATATAGTTAAGTGGATGCTTTGTGTTTCCCTCTAAAATATAAAAATCTCTTACTTGTAAAAATCCACTTGGTAACGCAACTGTTTCTGCATTAATTGAAAAAGAATTTTCGGTTGCGTTCATTTTTCTAATTCTTAATTTAGAATTAAAATCTTTTTCTGTTAATACAATAAAATCTTCAGAAATTTCTGAGGTTAAATCTGATCTATTTAACCAATTTGCTATTGATGTTTTTAAATCTGAATAAGTTGCAAGTGCCATTATAATCTTCCTTCTGCTGTTCTAAAATATTTAAACTCATTTGAATTTAGTTTTTTTTTTAATATTTGTTTTTGTACTTCTTTCGGAAGTGCAAACCAATTACTACTACCATTATACTCATTTGCCCATACAGATAAAGCTAATGTTGGAATACTAGCCACTCTTTTCATTTCTCTTGATTTAGAATAACCATCGTTCAAATTATATAATCTTTTATTGTGTTGTATGTGTGGATTTATATTAATTTCTTCTTTAGTTACAATTTTACCCTCCATGTCATCTTTCATGTAGGTTGTTTTTTGTAACCCATCAAATGTAATATCTTTTTTCATACTCTGCCTTGTCCTTTGTAGCGACTTTTTTTAGCCATTCGTTTTTCATGTTTGTTCAAGTCCTTTTTGTGTCGTCTTGGTCTTTTTTTTGGTTTAGGTCTTGGAACAAAGTGAACAAACTTTCGTTTAGCCACTACGCACTCATTTCAGTAATATAGACATCAGTTGATGAACCATGAAATACTGCAATTTTTTCGCCAGGTGAAACTTTTAATATCTCTATTTCTCCAGATGGTAACAAAGCCGATGTTGCACTTGCTGTAGGTGATGCACCTAATGCAAAATGAAAATTAGCTGAACCAACTATTCTAATGTATTCAGTTTGTGAACCAAATGCACTAGAAGCTTGTGAAGAATTATTGGTATTTATTTTTTGTGTAGTACCAGGTCTTAAAGCATAATTATAACTCATTTTTTTCTCCTAAATTTTAAGGGGGGAAGTATCGCTAGACAAGATCCCCCCAGTTATTATTTATCTTCTTATAACAAATGTCACAAGTAATTTTTTAGCTCCAGTAGAACCACCATTGGTAATCATTTCAATAGTGCCATTTTCTTCTACTCTGTTTGCAGCAGTAGGTTCTGCAGTATCTACAGTTCCAGCAGCTGATCCAGAGTGAGCAACAGTTATGCCACCACCTGTTACAGCAGTACCACCTATTTCAAATGAAATAGCAGCGTTGCCACCAGATATTGCACCTTGTAAAGCAGTTATGATTTTAACTATTTTACCACCATCAGGTACAGCAACAAAAGTTGATGAAGCTGTTGAAATATCTTCTATCTCAGCAGTTAAAAAGTAATCGTTAAGTGTTCTCATTTTTTATCCTATTTATTTGCTTCGTTCCGACTTTAAAAATCTTCAAAGACCAAACAAAATTGTTAATTTAAATGATGGGGGATTACTCCCCCACCAAAGTTATTTATTATGATGTTGTTAGATCGTACACAGCACCACTAGCTTTTTCGTTTCTTGACTCAAGAGTGTACTCTGCAACCATAAATCTCTGATCTGCGTCTGCAGTCTGAGCTGGTGTTTGTAGAGCAAAATCTCTTAAGAAAGCAACAGCAAAGTAGTCCATCTCTAATATTAGAGCATCTTGACCTTTTTTAGCAGCAGTAGAATTTGCACCTCTAATAAATCTATTCGGAGCAACTTGTAGAGTTCCAAAGTCACTTTCATAGACATCAATAGATGTAACTAATCTTCTGTCTTCTGCTTGGTCAAATCTAGTTGAACCACCAGTAAAGCCAGATAGCTTNTGCTTNTTGAAAGCACCTACCATAATCATGTTAGGGTTTCCACCAGCATCAAAGCATGATCTCAATACACTTTTTAACTGATCTTCAGTAAAAGCTCTTTGAGTTCCATCTGTTCTTGCAGTACCTGCACCTGAACCAGATCCACCAGCACCTGCATCTACGTTAGTAGAAATCCAAGTTTGAACTCCTCCTAATTTTCTTGCAGTTGTAGCATTACCTGCAGCAGCAGCTACATTAGATAAAAGAGCAGTTTCCATATCTCTTTTTAATTCTTTTGCAGATTTAGCCACTTGATATGCTAACTCATTGTTTCTACCAGCTGATGTTACAGCATCATTTGTTCCTGATACTTGCACAGCTTTTGTAGAAATTTGAGTGTGGTTTGTTAGTTTAGTTGTTGCACTCAATGTAGGGTAAGTAATAGTTGCACCCTCAACTGCATGGTTAGCAGCAACATCTGCTAAAGCATCTGTTTGCCATTGGTGTGATGTGTTTGTTGCACTTGTTTTTGCAACACCAGACATAAAAGGCGTTTCAGTTGGNGNTATNGAATAAATAATATCTNCCAAATCTTCTCTTATGCCGACTGTTTGGTATGTTTGAAATACAGCCATTTTTTATCTCCTTTAAGGTTATTGGTTTATAAATAACGCATTAATAGATCAGTAGCATCTTTTGGACTTCCTGATTTTTTCAATGCTTTTAACTGATTCAACCTTGTTTTGGAGTTTAATTCTTCTTTTGTTGACTTTGTTCCTGATTTAACAAAATTAGATGGTTTTACTTTCTTAGAAACTAAAGAAGGTTTAGCAGCTTTAGTTTTTTGAAAATTAATTCCATCCATGATTACATCAAAGTATCTTGAATCATAAATTTTTGAGATGTCTTCATTAGAAAATCCCTTTGAATTTAAATAATTCACAATATTTGTTTGGACTGCATGCACCATTTATAGGGTCAACAATTTCAGGATGCTTTAAACGAAGTTTTCTTTGTTCTTCATTTATAATTTCCCTAAATTGAGTTTGCTGATGCTCTCTCAATTTTTGTTGTGCTTGTTGAATCGTTTGTTTTCGTTTCTCAATTTTACGATTAACTTTAGCAGCTTCAGTCGGATCTTCATCCCAAAGTCTATCTAATTCTTTGGAATTGTAATCATTGTTTATTTCAGCATTCAAAGTCGCCACAAGTGAATTTAAATCATCCATCTTGGTCGAATACTGNTTTTTAAGACGATCTTCTTCGGATTTAAGCTCTCTTCTTTCAATCGCTATTTCCTCTGTTTTTCGTCTATAGTCGGCATCTTTTTGATAACCTGCTTTTAATTCTTCAAGCTCAACATCAATCTTTTCACCATTTACAATAACTTGGTGTAGATCGGTTGTTTGTTCTTCAATTGCATTTTCATCTTCGGATGCTTCTTGTTCAACTGCAACTTCTTGAGTTTCCTCTTGTTGAGTTACAGGTTTTTGTTCAACTTCAGTTTCAGCTTTCGCTTCTTCTTTAGGTTGAACTTGTGCTTCTTCTTCTTGAGGTTTTTTGATAACACCTTTAGTGTCCATTAAACCTTCAATATGTTTAGCAGCACCTTGTATTGTTGCGTTTGACAACAATGGGTTTGAGTCAGACATNAGTCCTCCTATAGTTAAGCTGTCTTATGACTTGGCTTATTTTAACCNGATTGGTTAAAATTTTGTNTTNTGTTGTTGTTTTCTAAAATCTTCTAATTGTTTTNNAGCCAATTTACCTGTTTCAATAACAGTTTGAAGATGTTGTTCNACTTTTCCAACAACATTNTAAGCAATCCAAAGTTTTTCTCTGGTATCACTTTCTTTAGCACCAGTTTTTTCAAGTAGTGCTTCAGAATAAAGTTTTTTTAGAGAATTAATNGCCTCTATAAAAATTTTATTCTCTAATATTTGTTTGGCTTGGTTGGATCGGCTGATTTCTTCCGACCTCCTCACCTGGTCTTTGGTTTCCATTTAATCCTTGTACCTGTTGACTAAACATATTAGCAGATTTTTGTGCCTGTTCAAGTATCTTACTATTACCAGCCATCATCATCTTATCTAAATCTGCATCAGCTTTTATTTTTGCAGTATCTAATTGTGTATTATATTTCAAAGCCATATCTTTTATTTTTGCTTCAAAATCTAATGCCATTTCCTGAGATTTTTGTTGTAATTCTTGATATTGAAGTTCAAGATCAGCAATTTTTCTCTTATTCTCAGCATCAATTCTTGTAAATTCTATTTTTTCAATAGGAGTTAGAGGTGGAGGACTTGGTGGAGGCATCATTTGTTTGCCCACATCAGGGTTGACAAAGTAACTTTCAACATTTTTTAGTCCTGCGTTCTCAATAATTTTAGATAAAGTGTTGTACATATTTTTTAATGTAACCATNGGCATCTCTTTTCCACCTTGTAATTGAAATGCTTGTAATTGTCTTTCTAAAATATTGTTTAATATTAAAATTTGTTGTTCTTTTGATCCAGTTCCAAGTCCTACCACAATATTTATATTAAATTTATCTTTCCATTCTGTAGGTCTAACAGGAACATATTGATTATTTAACATGACAATTTTCTCTTTGTCTTGATATTTAATCATTAGTTCAAATATTTTTTTGAATAAATCTTTTACACCTGTTTCAGCAAAAATTCTTGCAATCAATTCTGATCTCATTTGAGTTTGTGTCATCAATGTGTTGACACCAGTTGCAGTTTTTGAATTTAATGTATCAGCATCTAAACCTTGTGCAGANTTTGTAATACCAGTTCTTGCTTCTCTAACTGTATCTAAATAATTAAGCATTGGAAATGCTTGGTTTGATATTGGTTGAGCTTGTAAAGGCTGCATCACTTGGTTCGGTGGTTGTTTAGTTCTAACCACACCACCAGGTCTAGTNGTTAATAGGTCATCCATGTTGACCATTCCATCCATGATTGCAACTCTGTTGTTATTAGTTAAATACATATTGTCTAATAACTGACGCATCACAGTTGATTTCATAAGTTGTATATCTTCAACTAATTCAGATATGGATCTTCCATAAAATCTATGTGGCATTGGTATAGGAGTGATTGTTACAAATGGAATATTATCACAAGGCATATTTTCTAAAACCATGTAACCACTTTCACCAGCAGAAATAATTTTTCGCAGCTCTGCTACACCATCTTCGTCAAAATCATATNTTATATAAGATTCGTAAACTAAAACTTTTTCTGTAGATTTATCTGTAGGATTATCAAGATTATATTCATCTATATTTCTTGATCTNACTATTTCTTCNGTATTATAAATATCTTCNTCNGATTTAGGTAAAGAATTTACATCNTCTTCATCATAACCCATAGCCACNAAATCTGATCTTGACATTAATACTTTGTGNGAAACAAAATCAGCATCATCAATAGTTTTTGCATTTCGACTAATTAAAAATTCTTCTGGTGGTACACTTTCAATTTTTACTTTACCTGTTTTTTTAGTTCTTTTAATTTTACAACTAAATAAACTAAAATCTGGTTTTTGAACTTGAGATACATCTGCCCCTTGAGATTTGTATTGAGAAATTAATTTTTCGTATTGCTCTTTGGCAGACTCATCCTCAGATACTTCTTCCTCAACTATTTCAATTTCATCTTTAGTATCTTCAAGTGCATCTTTTTCAGCTTTGGTTAAATTTTTATAAGTTTCATGTTCTATTGTTTCTGACTCATCATAGTAAATTTTTAAAAAACCATTTTTTTCAATCAATGCGTCTTTGAAAAAATTATATAATAATTGAAAGCCATTATTTTCTTTGTAAAAAACATGATTTAAATATGCAGATGCTTGTTCGGCAAGAGGTACATCTTCGGCAGTAACAGGGTCACATCGCACTACATTATCACTGGCTGTAAACACTCTAAGCAGATTTGGTAAGATACTTTCAACAGTATCAGAAACATCAGTTGATACCACTTGGCTACGACCATCTATNTCTGTNCCTAGTTTATCACCTAAATAATATTCTAAAGATTTTCTTCTGCTTTGAGAAAGATNNCCNCCTAAATANCCNAAAGCNTTATTGATTTGGNTTGATAATAAATTTCGTAATTTTGGGTCTGTGATTTCTATGATTTTTTTTGCCATATTAAACTATATAATTCGTATTTACACTTATCGGTTTTTTCCAGTCGCTTCTAGTTACTGGTTCAACGATAGCTCCATATCGTATGCTATCGCAAAAGTGCGAAGACCAATTGTGCAGGGGTTTGTTCCTGAAACAATTATTTTTTTCATCCCATCGTTTGCAGTAGGATTTTAATGCTTCTATGAGCTTTTTGCAATTGTTTTTATGAAAATAACAATTAGGCAACATTCTCCTTACTTGTTCAATACCATCTTCAATACTTAATTTAGGAGCTATGTCAAATTCTAATCCTAGTTCTTTTGCTGTTTCCCACCTTGATTTGTTTGTACCAATCTCTCTGACCCTAATATCATGGGGAGCTATATGCTTTGAATATGTATAACCTTTATCATCAATAACATTTAGATAATGCTCTAATCCCTCACCTGAGTTTTCATAACAATCAATAATTCTTATTTCATCATTATGCCTTTGAGCAAATGTAATGACTGTACTATCGTTCATTCCTAAATCCCACCATGTTTCAACCTCTAAATCCTCATCTATATCAAAACTTTTAATATTTCCTTTTTGCTCTAACTCCTCCATAATTTTTCCAAAATAAGATCCTGATATACCTGCTTGAAATGAACACTCAAACTCTTGAGCATAACTTTCTGCCGACATCGTTTCTTTCGCAGCTTTCAATTCTTCCTGATCAATAATGTTTGTATCACTAGCTTTGAACACTTTGGTAAACCACCCCTCTGTGTGTTTGGCTTTTTCATGTAAATCAAAGAACCAGTTTCTGCCCATTGGAGTGCCGATAAATATGGCAAAACCATGACGATCCGAAAGAGCTGGTCTTAAAATGGTATCAAAGAGGTCTGGCGAAAGGTTTTGAGTTTCATCGCAAACTATACCATCAAAATACTGACCTCTGATTGCAGCACTATTCTCACCACCAATAATTTGAATACGACTATTGTTTACAGAAAAATCTACCCTTAGTTCAGACTCATTGAATTTTGTTCCTGGTATGGCAGCAGAAAATTGTTTGAGATAATCCCATGCAGTTGATTTACCTTGTAATCTAAATGGCGAAATAAAGGCATATCTTGGATAAGGTTTTGTGTTTGTCAAAGCAGCTTTAATCAAATGATTTATAGCGAAAACTGTTTTACCCCCTCTACGATGAACTATGACCACATTAAATCGGTTCATATCGCATTTTTTGTGCAAAAAATTTTGGATTTCTCTTGGTTTGTAAGGAATAACAATTTGTTTCATTTTATAACAAAACCCCCCTAGTGAATTGTAACATTATCATCAGGAAAATCTGTTGGTAAAATAAATTGTGTTTTTAAAAAGT
>FUFK010062658.1_pt1 | contig 18406 bp, 23 predicted proteins | sample 1021851 | NCBI WGS metagenome assembly FUFK01 (sample SAMEA51879418, study PRJEB19060) | metagenome
CCTACTCTGTCACAGTGCGGACACAGCCCTTTGAGCCGCGCCTTCCATCCGGCACCGTTCAAAGTCAGCGCCGACGAATACTTGAAATAAGTCCAATTCTGTATAGGTCGCAGAACCTCACCTTGAACGGACGTGAAGTTTCATTGCAGTCCCTGCCGCTATCCGGTGCGGGGACGGTGCCGACATTCACGGGCGTGAAAAAGACCGCCGGCTTCCTTGGGTATGACCGGGACGCACAGATCACAATCAGTCAAAGCCAGCCGGTGTTTTTCACCGTCCTGGCCCTCGACTACAAAGTATCGATAGGACAGTAAGATGTCGGGTGCAGAATTAGCAGTCCTTTCAGTCGTTACCGGCGTCATGGGCGCACAGGCGCAAGTTAGAGCGGCACAAGCGCAGGCAAACCAGCTTCGCGCTGAAGCCAAGCAAACCGAGCTGCAAGGCCGGGTCCAGGCATTGAACGCAAAACGTGAAGGCGTCTCCGCTTTGAAAAATCTGGAGCGCGTCCTTGCCGCCAATACTGCGCGGCAGGCTGCCAGCAATATGGACCCGTTCGCGTCAGGCACCACCCCGGACCTTATTGCAAACCTAAACATGCGTGAAGGCGTGACACAATTGAAAGGCGCTAAAAGCAATGCTGACTTTGCTGTAGCAATGTCAAAATATCAGGCCGGCATGCAGCGCACCGCTGCTAGCAATGCGGTCAGCCTAGCACGGCAGCAGGCATTCATTACCGTAGGAAGCAGCATCTTCCAGGCTGGTCAGATATATCCCGAGCTTGGCTTCACCGGCAACCAGACGAGTATCACCTAATGGCCCGGCAACCTACATCCATGCGGCTTCGAGAAAGCAACCAGATCACACGCATCCCGCGCGTGGATTTCACCGATCAGCGCGTCCAGGCACAGGGTCTGTCGCAGCTCTCCAGCTCACTGCAAAGAATGTCTTCCTTCTTCCTTCAGCAGTCAGCCGACAAGGCCAGAATTGAAGGCGCGGAGTACGGGGCGGCAAATGCGCCGACACCCCAGCAAATCAACGAAGCCTATGAAAGTGGCCAAGAGCTAGAGCTGCCGGGTGACAAAAGCACGGTCTATGGCCGGTCAGTCCGCAAAGCTGCCCTGGAGATTGCCGATGATCAGATCACGGCTCTGGCATCAATGGGCATGTCCAACCTGGCCCAGGTGTTTGATAACGCCCTGAACGATGACACCATGACGGACGATAAACGTGCCGCGTTGGCCGCTGAAATTGGTGTTAATGATTTTGGTCCGCAGTCCTTTGCCAATGCCCTAGACACCATCAATGCCGGCTATGCGGCGGTGCTGGATGAAAATGCGCCCGGCGTCGCTCGTAAGTTCCGCGCCCAATCGGCGATCACGGCTAACAGCAAATATAACACATACCTTGAAGCGTATGTGAAGAAAGAAAATCAGCGGCTGGAAAATAGCTTTCTGCAAGCGCATGAAACAATCTTCAGCGTTGAGTCCATTGGCGATTTGCTGACCGGCCAGGGCGGCGTGGACGCTATAAAAAGAAAGCGGCAGGAGCAAACCACCAAATCAGTCACCTTCCTTGAAGGCTCAGAGATTAAGACCTTCCAAGACGGCATGGACGCCACGCAGAAGACTGCCGCGATGCGAGTCCTGACCGATGGCACTTTTGCCCAGAAAGACCCGGTCAGCATCATCTCGGCCGTACAGTCCAACAGGCTTGCTAGCGAAAAAATACCGATTGGGGTCAAAAACTCGGTGCGTCTTCTAAAAAGCATGGGCATGTCAAATACCGAGATTGCCCAAGAGCTGCGGAAGATGCAGACCGAGATGGTCAACTTTGAGGAAAACGAACAGGCGAACGCCAACGCAAAGGCTGACGCTGCGCTGCCCCAACTAAAAGCTGACGTGATTACCGCAATGGGCACAGGTAACACCGAGGCTTTCAAAACCGCAATCGACGCGCTTCGCAAAAATGATGCGCTAGAAGCAGCTAACCTTGAACAGACATTTATTGAAGCTGGCCGTCGTCGGACAGTGTCTGACCCAGACGTTCGCAGCAACCTGGTCAACCTAATATCAAGCGCCGAGCTGTCATTTGATGATGTGGCGGCGGCTGTTGCCANCGGCGACTTGAGCAACANGGACATCGAATATTTCCAGGGTGAAGCAAACAAGATTGANAACGAAGAGTTCTCTGAAACGGCCGCATTTATGCGGGGCTTGTTCGAGCTTCCGGCAAACTACACCGCCATCAAAGACACTGACCCCAACTTCCAAAAAGCTCAGATTTTTGCGCGACTGCGCGGCAAGCTAGAGCGCCGCCTAACGGAAGCCCGTTTAACTAGACAGAACTACGATGCCTTTGCAATTGCAACCGAGCTGATTGAGGAAGAAGGTGGCGCGATCACCGACGTTGAAAACAAAATTAAAATCGATGCAGCAAACAATCTGATTGCAAGCCTGAATGGCCCAGTCCTAGGTGATGAGCTGCGAAAAGCTGGCTTTGATTCGTTTGAGCCTAATGATTATGAGGGTGCGCTTCGCTTCTTGAGTTCACAAAAAGCACTGCCTAACGATGAGCGCATTCCCGGACTAAGGGGCGACAACGGGCTGCGCCGGATTACCGGGTTCAGCAAGCAGCTCATTGACGCCTTGGAGGTCAGCCAATGATCGACCTGTTCCAAGCCAGACGCGAGAGCCATGAAGCCAGAGAGCTGGGCCATGAGTTCAAGATTCAGGAAGGCGGCGTATCGCTAGAGGTGCCACGCGTCGAGGGCCAGGCATTCTATCCTAGTGGTGATGCACCCAAGATGACCCGTGACGGCACACCGATGGAGAACATCAAAGAGGGTCTGGCTGATCTGCCCAAGGCTGTCGGCAGTGCCGGGGCCGGCCTCGCGGCTGGTGCGGCTGGTCTGCCTGGCGATCTAGTTGGTCTTGCGGGTGGGCTTGCCAAGTTCATGTTTCCTGGCGATCAGGGCCGCATAGAGGCCGCTGCCGAAACATTGAGCAAGATATCCGAGACTGCCGGCTCGGAGTTCTTCCTGGGCCTCTACAGGGACTTTGTGAACAACAGCGACGCAAGCCTAGAAGACAAGCAGATGATGCTGGATGTTGCAGAAGGCGCATCGTTCGGCAGCATACCGGGTGCCGGAGCGGTTGCTAAAGGCAGCAGTGATGCGATCAGGTCGGGGTTGGTCAGAGCGGGTGAAGCGGCCCAGGCACGGCTGGATGAAGCTGCCGGCTCTACCACCCTCACCTCTGGCGTTGATGTTGGCAAAGGGATAGATCAGGCGATTGCTGCGGCTGGTAGGGCTGCTAGTCAAGCGTCAGACAAACTTGAAAGCAGTGCGCTTCAAAAGTTTGCCTTTTACAAAAACAAAGAAGGCGACCAACAAATTGGCAATAAACAAGTCATTGTTGATATAGACAGACAAATTTTTGAAACTCACGTCAGACCGCTCATTGATAAGGGCATGACCTTTGAAGAATTTGAAATGGGCAAGCTCCCTGGTGGTTTGTTTGAAAACTTTCACGCTGCGTTTACGTCTGTCAATGGTGGCGATTACAAGCTCACCAAAGTTGATAAGATTGACAACCTTCAGCCGAACAAATTGTATGCCCTTCAGGTAGACGATTTTAACAGTCCTGAAGCTCTAACACGGCGTCAAACGGCAGATAGCGATGTGATTCCTCTTCAAGCCGACCCTAATCAAGCGGCTGGCGCTGCACTTGCCGACGCACAAGTCAGGTACTTTGAGACTGGCAACTTTGAGCCGCCGACTGCTGAAAACCCTGTTTCAGTGGTGCGGCCAACAGAAACGGAGCCCGGCATCATAGCGTTTCATGGTTCCGGCGCTGACTTTAATGAGTTCCGGCTAGAGATGATCGGCACTGGCGAGGGCGCACAGGCATATGGTTATGGGCTGTATTTTACTGACAGTGAGGATATAGCGAAGTTCTACAAAACATTAGTCAGTGGCAATTCTGCTACTGCACAAACCCTAATGTTTGATGACATAGCGCAAGTTTTGAAGGGTAAAATCAAACTAACCACCAATACCGTTTTAGATATTATAAATAAAAAAACCGCCGTTGATTCTTTGCCTCAAGAAACACAAAGCCAAATAAAAGAAATACTGCAAAAAAATTACGAAGAAGAACTGAAAAAAAGTGCAGGCAAAATCTACAAGGTCGGGCTGTCTCCCAAGCCTGACGAGCTGCTGGATTATGATTTGCCGCTCAGTCAGCAGCCTGAAATGCTAAAACTGATAGATGACGCGCACGGTGATTCAGAAATCATTTTAAAGCAAGCGGGTCTTGATCCTGCTACCGCTACAGGCGGTCAACTTGTAAACGCTCTCGGCGGTACAGCTCAAACAATAGAACAACAAAAGGCAGGCGCTGATTTCCTGTTAAAGGCGGGCATCCCCGGCATCAAATACCGTGCCGCTGGCTCCAGAGGGGCTGCCACGACTGATGAAGCCGCAGAACGCAACTATGTCATCTTTGACGATAAGGCCGTCAAAATCCTAGAGAAGTACGGCATTGTCGGCCCTGTCGCGATCACCGCAGCAGCAGCGGGTCAAAGCAACGACAATGAGGATGGGGGCATCTGATGGTGAAAAGGAAATGAAAAGGCTGGAGCAGTGCTTGCTCGACTTACTAAGGTTAATTAGCAAATCCAGTGTAGCGATCCGACAGCACTCTGGTGAAAGAAATGGTCGGATTTATCTAACCCCAGCCGAGGAAACGGTACAGGTAGGATTTTTAGAAATCAATGNCTAAAATAGTAAAAGAGGTTTTCGACGCCCTNGCCACAGCTACCCGCAAAGCTGAAGAGCGCACCTATGGTCAGGAGATACCTGACGAGGCAGTGACGCGCATGCAGTCTGGTGACCTTGTCATCAAGGCCATGCCCAACGAAGANCTGGAGCTGCTAAACAAAACGCTGAAAGAAAAAGCCGGCATTAGCAAGGGGCTGGACCTGGGTCGCATCGGTGAGATATTCGGCGAGGACAGCTTCAACGAAATCATGTTCAAGACAGGCGATGAAGCCTTCAATCTTGAGCGCGTCCTGACAAACATTAAAGAGAACAATAAAGAGCTGTTCGCGTACTTCCGTCGTGATTCCAAGTCTATGGAAGAGCTGATGCTGATGGCCAAGGCCACCGGCTACGATCAAATTGCCTATCGATTGCTCAACAGAAAGGTAGACAAAACAACTGGCAAGCTAGATGTCGCGCCGCCCGAAGATGTTCTGGGCGGTATTGTTGTACTTATCAAGCTGGGCCAAGAGCTAGAAGCGTTGGCGGTCCAAGGCACCAAGGCCAAAACAAAAGAACTGAAAGAAGATATCTTCAGCCGGATGCGGGTCATTGCAACTGTGCAGACCAACCTTGCTGCCCAGGTTTCTGGCAACGTCTCAGAATATGGCCGTGGCCTAGCAGTCGTTAGGAACATATCGAAACTGGATATAGATGTAGCTGACTACGCCGCGCAGATGGATCGCTTCGTCAACGAAATGGAAGAAGGCGTTATTGACTATCATTTCCATCAAATGCTGACCCTGCGTAACCCGACAGCTAAAGCCAAGTATGCCGAGAAGGGTTTTGCAGCAAAGACCTACGACTTTGCTATGGAGCAATATGTAAACGCGCTGCTGTCCAGCCCTACGACGCATCTGGTCAACATAGCCGGCAACGCGACGTTCCAAATACAGACAGCCTTAGAGCGTGGCCTAGCCGGCATGATTGGCAACGTGCGGACGCTGGGTGGTAGGGTCGGTGAAGTTGGTGATCAAAGATATATGGGCGAGGCGTTGGCCGAGGCGCATGGCCTGATGATGGCCCAGAAGGATGCCTTCCTTCTGATGAGCAAGACCATGATCACCGGCGAAAGCNCNGACCTTGTGTCGAAGATCGATCTGCGGTCACGGCGATCATTTGGCAGTACAGACAACCTGGCTGAAATAGCTGCTGGTTTTGCCCAGGGTGACTTCTCTAAATCAGCGATTGATACTTTGGGTGTGGCGACTAGGCTACCGGGCCGGTTCCTAGCGTCGGAGGATGAGTATTTTAAGGTGATCACCCAGCGGCGGGTGCTGTACCGAGAAAGCTACCGTGCCAGCCAGATGGCTTACCAGAATGCCCGTCGCGCTGGTGCGTCTCGCGAAGATGCCAAGGCTATAGCAGAGCAAGCCTATGTGCGGATGTTCAGCGAACCTGATGAAACCATCGTCAAGATGATGAAAGATGAAGCGCGACAGATGACGTTCCAGAACGCGCCGGAAGGTTTCTTTGGCGACACTGCCAGAACCATTTCATCAATACCTGGCGCTCGGTTTATTGTGCCGTTCGTGAACACGCCGACCAACATCGTGCAACAGACCTTTGATCGGACACTCAACTTTTCGCCGATCTATCGCTACATCAAACAGAACGCGCCGGGCGGCAAGCTGCTACCGGCTGGCAACAAGCCTATCAGTNGCGTCGAGTTTGATGATGCACTTGCCAAGCTGGCCGTCGGCAATACTGTAGCAATGACGATGTACGGTCTGGCATCCGGCTACTATGGCGACGACATCATTGTCACTGGCCGGCTCGGCAAGGAGTTTGCCACCCGCCAAGGCGTCAGCCGATCTGCCAATGTCCCGCCTTACTCTATCGGTGTGAAGCAGGAAGATGGCAGCTATCGCTTCAAGAGCTTCAGCAGATTCGACCCGTTGTCAGCAATGCTGGCGATGGGGGCCGACATGGCTGAATACGCTAGATATGAAGATGACCCGGAGATGCTATCGTTGATCGCCAAGGCTTACACACTGTCAGCGGCAGAGTACGCGACAAACATGCCCTTCCTTCAGGGCTTCAGTGAGCTAACATCGGCGGTGCAAGGCCGAGGCACAACTGAAGACTTTTTTGAGCGCATGGGCAAGTTTGCTGGTGAGCAAACTGGAAATGTCGTCACCAATGTCATTGGCAACGTGGACCGCGCCACCTTTGGCCTGGGCAGCTATGCCGCTAACACACTCACTGATGGCAAGTATAGGCTAATCGGCCAGACCAGCTTCGGGGCCACACTAGAGCGCCTGAACGATCCAATGGCCAGTAGCACCAAGCTGCCGGCTGGGTATACGCCTGACATTCTGGGCGGCGACTACATCACTGAATCACCGATGATCTTGCAGGGCTTTTATAGCGCATTGCAGAAAGCCAAGGCCCGGAACCCATATTTTAGTGCAGACCTAAAACCTAATCGTGATTGGTGGGGCAGACCCCTCACCCAGGGCGAAGGCCGGCTAGACGAAACATTCAACCCGGTGCGGGTACAGTCTGGCGAATATACGCCGCTGGACCTAGAGATCATCCGGCTGTCGGAGACTGGCATTGGTGTGGTCACCACACGACACAGTGACCGGGTGGATGGCGTCCGTCTCAACGCCGATCAATATGACCGCTTTGTTCAGCTCATCAACGAGGTGGACGGATCGCGCAATGGTGGCCGGCTTCCTGGTGACTTTGGCTATGACGCTGGCGACACTTTGCTGGGTGCATTGAATGGCTTGGTTGATCCAACGAGTGAGGCCGGTGCCGTTTACAGCACTATGTCAGATGACGATAAATACCAAGAGATGTCTAACATCACGGCCACGCGCCGTAAGAATGCCCGTATCCGACTGAAGAAGGAGTTCCCGGACCTAGAGTTCAGGACCATGACTTTTGAATGATCAAGATGTACAAGTGCCAAAGGGGTGAGTTAGAAAATGGCTACCTTTAGTGTAAACGACCAGACAAGACGCATCCGAGCTGTAGTGTCCAGCACTGAACAGCAAGAGTTTTCTGTTGCGTTTCAATCAAACCAGACTACTGACATCAAGGTATTTGTAGACGGCACTCAGAAAACTGAAGGCACTCATTACGATATTAAAGACACGACTGGCGGCAGCGCCGTAAACGGTATAGCTGCGGATGGCACATGCGTCGTCAAGTTTAGGCATGACTCAGGTGCCGGCATTGACCACCGGCCAACGCAAAACCAGGTGGTCACGATCATTTCAGACATAGCTCTGGCCCGGACTAGCGTCTACACCGCCGGTGGCAACATCACTGCTGCGTCTTTGGAATCAGATTTTGACACGCTGACGATGCAGATGGCCGAGCGCGAAGAAGCTGCCAGCCGCGCACTGACCGCACCGAAGTTTGACCCGACCGACATTGACATGACTTTGCCTGACAAAGATGCCAGGAAGGGAAAAGGTCTAGCATTCAACGCTACCACCGGAAACCCAGAAGCGACGACGTTTGGTGATATCACAAGCATTTCGGCTGGGAATGGCATTGCCGGCGGCGGCACAACCGGGGCAATTACAATCGAAATTGATAGCACTGTTGCAACTCTCACCGGCTCTCAAACGCTGACCAACAAAACGATTGATGCTTCGCAACTGGTTGGCACGATAGCTGATGGCCTAATACCAGAAGCTGCGTCCGACTCTGCCGGCCTAATGCCTGCGGCTGACAAAACCAAACTGGACGGCATTGAGGCATCAGCAGATGTAACAGACGCCGCAAATGTGACCGCCGCCGGCGCACTGATGGACAGCGAGGTAACTAACCTAGCACAGGTAAAGGCGTTTGATTCGTCGGACTTTGCTACGGCAGCTCAGGGAGTTACCGCCGACGCAGCACAAGTTACCGCTAACGCAGCCTTACCAAAGGCTGGCGGGACAATGAGTGGAGATCTCAACCTCAACAACAATGACTTAATCTTAGATGACACTAGCGGTAANAACACCAGCATCAATGCGCCTTTTTCAGGTGCAATCTATTTTACGACTGGTGGAACAGTTGAGTTATTACTACAGAGTTTCGCTTTAAGGCCAAACGCAGATAAAGGTCTTGACTTAGGCAGCACGTCTAGACGTTTTGATGTTCTATACGCTAACACTGCTAATATTAACGTGGCTGACGGCACAGCACCACTGGTCATCACCTCGACGACCAAGGTTGATAATCTCAACGCTGATAAACTTGATGACCAAGAAGGGTCATACTATCTCGACGCGGGAAATCTTACAGGCACTTTTAACAACGTTGATATCGACGGCGGTGCTATTGATGGCGTGACGATTGGCACAAACAGCGCGGTCACAGACCTGCGCGTTGACCGTTTGAAGTTAAATACAAACACTATCTCAAACACCACCACAAACGACCATATCACTCTCGCGCCAAATGGTACTGGTGATGTGAGAATGCTAACAGATGGCTTAAAGATTGGTGATTCAAACGCTGATGTTACTTTAACGACCATAGGAACTGGCGACCTTACTTTAAGCACGAACGAAGGAACGGACACAGGAACAATCGTCATTGCAGATGGCGCAAACGGCAACATCTCTCTTACACCTGACGGCACAGGCGTAGTGCAAATTGACGGCAGCAACGGTGTTTCCATAGAGAGCGGCGTGGTTTCGGTAAAGAACGGCGGCACACAGTCGGAAGTGCGGCTCTACTGCGAAAGCTCAAACGCCCACTATGCGGGGTTGAAGGCACCAGCCCATTCAGAGTTCAGCGGAGATGTCACCTCAACGCTTCCTGCTGCTACCGGCATACTGATAGGCACAGCCAACGCAGACGCTCCCGCTACGACTACAAGCTCATCCGATGCGGATCATGTCCTGGTCAATGACGGCGGCGTCTTGAAAAAAATAACGCCTGCTAATCTCGGCATAGGCGGTGGCGGCGGGGGCGGCGGTTCGTTCCTGCCTTTATCTGGCGGCACGTTGACCGGCGATCTTACTCTCGGTGGTGCGCTGGTGGAAGAGGTTTACAACCTTACAGGCCAAGTTCTGGACCCATCGAATGGCACACTTCAATATAAAATACTTGGCGGCAACACGACTTTTACAGAGACGTTTTCGGACGGCGAGTCCATCACCCTGATGATTGACGATGGCGCGGCCTACACTGTCACTTGGCCCACAATGACGTGGGCGTCTGGGTCTGCGCCGACCCTGGCAACGAGCGGTTACACTACGGTGGTTCTTTGGCATCAGGGCCAACTTTATGGAGCGGTGGCGAGCTGATGTTGAGCAAAAAAATACTGCTTGCTGGGCAAGCCGCTGGCGGCGGCGGCGGCGGCGGTGGGGGTGGAGGCACAGGAGCGTATTATGGTTATACCAGTGGCGCGTCGGCGGCCTTAAACACAGTTTCGCCCGGGCTAGTTAACACGTATTACCGCCGGGCTATATTAGCCTTCACATATACCTCATCAGAATTGACAAATTTCGGTCTTAGCTCAAACGATGTCATCACCAAACTCCGGTGGAACGTCACGCAAACGCCACTCCAGAACCGGATGCCTTTCCCTAATTACGCCATCCGTATGTTGCACATTTGGCAAGGCACTGCCACCAATCAAACAAATCCAACAAACCTTGGCGGCCTATCTAGTAGAAATGTTACAGACGTGAAAGCGCAGCACAACTATGACGCTTATAGTCCCGGCACTGGAATGCACGAAATGACGTTGGATAATTCCTTTACCTGGAACGGCACCGATGCAATAGGTTTTATCTTTGCATGGGGTCAAGTCCCAACCAACTGGAACGCAGCGGGTACAACCACCCGAGTTACTTCAGGCCGCCTTTACTATAATTGGTCAGACGCGGCAGGAACCTACACAGTAACTGACTCGACCATTTACCAACAAAGCTATCGCCCAGCCATTGATATGTTCGCCACTTAGAGGAACCAAAAATGTACGCAAAAATAGTGGACGGTGCGGTTGCAGCCTACCCTTACACAGTCGCTGATTTAAAGTCTGACAATCCCAGCACTAGCTTCCCAGCAACGACGACAGATGCATTGCTTCAGGGCTATAAGATGTATCCGGTAACGCAGTCTGATTTGCCTGAATTTGATGGTTTGATTTCATACGTTGAGGAAGCCACACCGACCCTTGTCGATGGGGCGTGGACGCAGAGGTGGCAAGTCAAAAACTATGAGCTGTCAATTCAACAGCGCAACGTGCGCCAAGAGCGTGACAAACTTTTGTTTGAAACAGACTATCTTGCACTTTCCGATACAACGCTTTCGGCTGAAATGGCTGCTTACCGGCAGGCGCTGCGTGATGTCCCGGCACAAGCTGGATTCCCCGCGTCTGTCACTTGGCCGACCAAACCGTCGTGAACCTCGTTTTTTTTAGGTAAGATGTACAATGATCAAACGCTTCAAACAGATATTGCACAAGATTGGGAGAACCTTTATGCCCCACCTGTATGACCTTAACCCAAAGCTGAAACCCAAGTCAGCACCAGCTCCAAAGGGCGCAAAGAAAGCGCCGGCTAAGAAGGCGAAAGGTAAAAAGAAGTGAGCAAGCCAACCGTCGTTTCCGTCAAGGCTGAACTAGACACTTTGACGGCTCTTAGCCAGGAGCGGTTCACCGAGCTACTCAGCCGTGTCAAACGCCTAGAAGCTGTCCTGGTGGGCAGTGCCGGCACGACCATTGTGCTGCTATTGACTGTCTTGATGAGGGGGTAGTGGAACCGATCAGCACAGCGTTGGCCGGCATAGCTTTGGTCAAGGCCAGTGTCGATGGCATCAAGTCGGCGATAGGCACTGCCAAAGACGTGCGCGATATCGCCTCTCAGCTTGACAGTTTGCTGACAGGACATTCGCAGGTTCAAAAACAAGCCGCAAAAAAAGCCAGCGGGTTCTCCAACTTTGACGGCATCGGATCAGCGGCATCAGAAACGATAGACAAGAAGCTCGCCGAAGAGGCGCTTTACGAAATGCAAGTCCTCATTGATATGCGTTTCGGCCACGGCACATTCGCCGGAATCAAACAGGAGTATCAGCGTCGGCTCAAAGCGCAGAAGGAAGAGGAGCAAAGACAGAAGCAGCTCAAGGCAAAGCAACGGGCCGAGATGGTCGAGAACATGTGGGTTGTTTTCATTGTTTTTGCAGTGCTGACCGTTGTCGTTGTTGTCGGTCTGGCGGCGTGGATGGCGATGGCAAGTGAACGCACATATGTCGCGTGCCGACTGGCTGGTTGCGAGATGATTGGAGAGCAACGGGTTTGCCTTTATCGGGGAGCCAACAACACCACAGAGTCCGTAAGCTACATGCCTGGTGAGTGGATACCGACAACCTATCAATGCGTCTATGAGCCAAACAAAAACCCGCCGCTGACCCTTAAAGAAACGCTGGACGCAATTAAGGAGGCATTGCAATGACAGTTGAGAGCGTAGCCCGCAAAATGCTGGAGCTAAAAATCTTGCCGCGTTTTTCTATCTTGGTGATGACAGGCGTGTACGTGCGCTGCATTGAGTGGGCGCTAGCACAGCCCGATCTGTCAACGCAGCAAAGCGCCCTGATTAGTGTCGTAACGGGTGCCATGACGGGTAGCCTAGCTGTCTGGCTTAATTCGGAGAAGCACTGATGATACAGGCATTGATAGGCCCGGTCACCGGGCTTCTAGATAAGTTCATAGAAGACAAAGATCAGAAGGCGCAGCTTGCCCATGAGATAGCGACGATGGGTGCCAAGCATGCCCAGGAGCAAGTGCTGGCCCAGCTCGAAATCAACAAGGCCGAGGCAGCTTCTGGTTCGCTGTTCAAGGGCGGTTGGCGACCGGCGGTCGGCTGGGTCTGTGCCATAGCCTTTGCCTACCACTTTATCCTGAAAGACCTGATTGTTTTTGGCGTAGCGTTCGCCGGCATGGACATGCCTGATCTGCCAGAGTTCGACATGGGTACGCTTCTCACTGTCCTCGGCGGCATGCTCGGCATCGGGNCACTCCGCACNTATGANAAGCAGAAAGGTCTGACCAAATGAACATCGACAAACTGCGTGAAGAAATCGCTGCTGACGAAGGACGCCGCAACGATTTGTATCTCTGTACTGCATCGAAGAAAACCGTCGGGATAGGCCACCTGATCACTGCTGATGATCCGGAATGGACAATGGAAGTGGGCGATACGATCAGTGATGAGCGCATCGATGAGCTGTTTGATTCAGACATAGCCGTCACCATCGATGACTGCCGCATGATCTTCAATGACTTCGATGCGTTTCCAGAGCCAGCCCAGCTTTGCCTGGCAAATATGTGTTATCAACTCGGCCGACCAACTTTCAGCAAATTCAAGAAGTCTATTGCATACGCCAACGACCATAACTGGGGCGACCTGGCCGAAGAGATTTTGCGGAGCCGGTGGGCCAAGCAAACACCCAACCGGGCCAAGCGGATATCCGATCGTCTAGCTTTGATTGAGGTGCCAGCATGAGAAAGTTCAAGCGCGTCCCGAAGGACAAGAAGTCGGGCCTGCCATCAAAGTATGTGCGCGGGTCCAAAGACCCAGACAAGACCAGGGCAGAGATCAAACGCACCCGCCGGCTCTACCGCATGGGCATGCTGACGCCGGCCATGATGGATCGGATTAGCAAACAGAGGAGCAAAACCTGATGGCAAAGTTTAGCAGCATACCTGGCGCTGGTCGGTTCAGTCAGTCCACCCTCAACAAGGTGTACCGCAGAGGGTTGGGAGCCTTCTACAGCTCTGGCAGTAGGCCGGGGCAAAGCGCACATAGTTGGGCGATGGGACGGGTCCGATCATTCGTCACCGGCAAGGGCGGCGCTCGGAAGGCAGACAAGGATTTGATCAAAGGGAAAAAGAGCTGATGGCAAAGACTGCAAAAAAAGAAGCCTTCGACAAGAAGGTGGCTGCCAAGGCAATGACGCTGATGAAAGAGGGCAAGCCTCGCAAGCAAGCGTTCGCCATTGCCTATGGCATGGTGGGCAAGTCTAGTCGCAAATCGTGATCGATCTGGCTTGGCCTGGCAGCGACTGAATCCAGCCGCGTTGTTCCAAGCATTTGATCATGCGGTGGACCGACTGCAAGCTGGTGCGTGGCGACATAACCTGTTGGCCATCTATCTTGCCTTCTGCAATGTCACGCACCGACGGCGACACACCGTTTGCTCGGATGTAAAGTCGGATGAAATCAAACACCGCTTTTTGCTTGAGCGTAAGTCCGTGCTTCATCACCACCCTCCTTTGCCTCAACAGATAGCTGCTTGTTGTAGGTGATCCGCTTGTCCTTCAGCTCGGCGGCCAAGGCTTCATCGATCTGGCCCAGCGTTTCAGCGTTGCACTCCTCCAGCTCCTTGAGCCGGGAACGCCGCGTCTCTGCCGGCAGCTTGTCGTACTGCCGCATCTGCAACATCAGGTCCGCATAGCTGTTGGCCCACTCGTCTTGTGACCCATATGTTTGCATTTCGCCGGATGGCTTGGCCAAAATAAACTCCGGCAGAACGACCTCTTCATTGCTGGCGCTCTCAGCCTCACTGACGGCCTCTAATATGTTTTGTACAGGATCACCATCGGACGATACGGACGGGGCTTGTACGGCCTTTACAGGAGGACGTTTTTGAGGAACATCGTAGTCACGGGCTTCTTCGACAGTGATCAAGCCCTTGATCGCATCGGGGAAGCTGTCGCGCAGGGCAAAGCCCCTCGCCCGGAGCTGCAACATCCGGTTCGGATAGTTCTGCCAGGCACCAGCCTTGCCGGTCAGCTTGGCATGCTTTGCCTCGGCCATTGAAAAGGTCTTCTTGGTTTCTTCGATCTCGCCATTAGGTAGCGCACGTTTGACGATGCAGACCGCCACCTCCCCGTCCATGAATTCCTTGATGCCTCGGAAAGCCGGGTGCGCTTTCACCAAGGCCAGCATGCTGTCNCCCCANATNGANGGCTTNCCATTGATGACGGANATATTCTGCAAGGCTTGCATCGGTGCCAGCCCCAGCTCGTATCCCCACTGAACAGCGACCAGGACGTTGGCCGGCTTGCCGCGATAGGCTTCCGGCACCATTGGCGACTGTGCAATCACCTTGGCAAAATCCATTGCCTCAGTGAGGTTGGTCGGTTCAAGGACCGTTAGTTTCTTATCATTCATCATTAGTCTCCTTCACTGAGAAGCTGACGCTCTCGTATGTTTCTCCAGTTTCAACTGATTTGCGGCGGGGCTTGGTCACGGTCTTGGCCTTGATGATGAAGCCCGGCATCTTGGCATTCTCGACTTGCATGGAATCCAGAACAAAGATGATGCCCTCGCGGAGCTGCTTGCGGGTCTTCTCCCAGGACGTGGCTTCAGCCGCAGCCCNNAGGTAGTCCGNACACATNNANTGCAAGTCGTGATTTGTTTTNGGCAGCATCTCGNTGATGTCCACCAGCTNGTCAGGCTCGGCCCCTTCAATGGGAGGGTAGTCACCGTCAGTGTCNACNAGATGCCANAACTCGGCATANGCTTTNAGCATGACATCGATCAGCGCCTGGTCACGCAGNACNGGNTAGAANTGCATTTTGAAATGCTGGTCGAAGCAGGCAATNANCGCCCAGTCCAGNTCGGCGCANANCATTTGNTGCTGGACNTGAANNACCCANTCNGGNTTGGGCCGGCCATCGTGATACGCATCCGTCTTGATCTCGCAGATGCCGGTGCCGAAAAGAACGAACTCCTTGTCCAGCCAGTGCAGGACCAGCTCACTGCCCTCACCCTTGATCTCAATGATGCGATCTATTGAGCTGGCAATCCGGTGCTGCGGATGCCGAAAGGCGTCCTTGGGTTCCCAGATTTCAATGGACGTGGACCCTGGAACCATCCGTTGCAGTAACGCCAGAGCGAAGTCAGCCACGCCGGCTTCTAAGCAATTGCCCCGCAGCTTGGCTTCGACGTTTATCGTGTCTGCCGGCAAGTCCTCGCCGCGCAGAGCCATCTTGGTTTTCTCCAGCTCTTTTTGACGGGTGCCGCCATACCGATTTTTGTGAAGCACGATCGTCGGGCCGTTCGAGCTGCCGATCTCCTCCCCCGTTTTTGTCAGCTTTGGCATCACAGCCCCCCTGTATTGGCGGCGTAACACACATCATCCAGAGCGCACAGAAACCAGAAGAGCGCCCAGATTTCGACAAGCACCAGGGCGATCAGTAGGCCGATGCCNACNNCCTTGAACAATTTCCAGATGATTGATTTTAGTTCAGGCAGAACAGGCTGTGCTGTGTAGACAGGCTNACCTGTCGTNCCTGTTGGGACAGGAAGAATATACATTATGCGACATTTGCGCTTTAACATACTCACATTCCTCACTATTGGTTTGTACAAGGACTAGACCAATTGTTGTTGGGACCACACCGGACCCCCTGTGTTGTTACAACATCTACCGTCTTGTGCTTACACCAAAGGTTAGATGTCGTCTTTCGTCAGCTTTGAGACTTCCAGAATGCCCCGTTCATCTTTGAGGTCAGGGTCATATGCCAGACGTTCAGCGCCGCGTGGGCGGGGGTCACCAGGTGCCAATTCAGAAAACCTTTTATTGGCCCCTAGCAACGCCCCTTGAGCATATACCAGCTTGTCTGTCCCTCTGATGCTATTGCTTTGTCTAAGCCTCTTCAGCTCTGCGACAGCGTCACCCAGTATTTCCTCGGCCTTGGCAATGTGGTCGGCATGATACATTGGGATATCAAGCCTGCGCTTGAAAAGCATGATGCCGCCGCGAATAGCTCTGGCCGTGGGGCTAAGTGATAGCTTCTGTTTACGGGTCAGTTTCATCCTAATTGCTCCGTCTACAATACATATGCGGTTTGTTCACGTCTGTGAATGTCAAGTGGTTTGACACAGTTTCATGTATTCTTGGAGTGGCAGCGCGACCTTTTGATACCCGATTTTTCTAAGTCTCTCCAGCCGCCGCAGGGCATATTGACTGTCGGCATCGATCATAATTTTTGAAGCCTGATAATGTTTTTCCCAGTGTGGAAGGGCTTCGACCCAGCCCTCGGCTAGGCACTCTTGCACCAGCGTCGTGGCGCTTTGCCGGCTGATGGTGAGCGCCTTGGATATTTCTGACACACTGTAAGGTCGCTTGACATACGCCACCTTGACCATGAGGTAGTAGAAGCCCAATCGGTTATTCGTGCTGTTGAAATAATCGGACATGCGGTCTTTGTCGCTATTGCGTATTGCGCGGTGCGACAGTTCGATCTCCGCGACAGCCAATTTGTAATCGGTCAACAGCCGCTCAAAGATGTCATGCGGCGGGGCCATAGCCCAATCGTTGTCCTGATTNATATGTTCTGACNTCATCACTTCGCTCCCTTNTTTTCCATACGGATGACATAGTTGCGGACCGAGCTGGCATGCCATTTGGTCTGCCGGCTGATGTCGGGGGTCCGCATCTGGGTAGGCGTAGGCTGGTTCATTGTGTTCAAACGCCGGGCAATCTCGTGATAGCTCAAAGCACTGTCCCGGAGCATCTTGATGATGGGCCAGATTTGCTCGGCCCGTTCGTCGGCCAGCTCGGTATTGCGCTCATTGCCCTTCATGCCGGCCACCTCAAGGTTCTCATGGTAGCCGAGCTTGGTGATTACCCTGCCCTCACGGGTGGTGTACTCGCCCTTTTCATCAATCTCGTCCTTGATGCGGCGCAGCGCCTGTTTGGTGCGGGTCTGAATGCGCTTGCGCTCAATCTGCGCGACAGCGGCGCGGAGCGTGATGGTGGTTTCATCCATGTGCGGATCATCCACGACCACCAGCTTGATCTTGCCGTTGTCNATNTCTTGCTCCAGGAAGCGCAGCGTCTCCCACAAGCGCCGGCTCATACGGTCCAGAGTATAGATCAGCATGGTCGCGCCGGTCTTGCGGCAGTAGTTCAGGCAATCATGCAAAGTCTGACGCTGGTGCCAGTCCTTGCCGGAGCTGACCCCCTCCTCCCGGAACCACTTGACCTTATGGTCACCGCCATTGAGGAACGCCTTGATGCCGTGTTCTTGGTTAGCCACGTCCTGTGCGTCGGTAGACACCCGCACGAAAGCGGCAAAGCTACCCTCATGCGGTACACCGTGATCAGGTCTGGTTTCTGTAAGCATGTTATCCCTCCATGCTGTGTGTGTTTCGTTGCCGTGTCGTTTGGTAATTGTATACATTATGCGACGGCAACGGGTTGGTCAATCTAGTTGCGGACGTACTCCGCGCGGCGTGGCAGGAAGTTGTCGTTGCTGACGTGGAAGCCTCGCTTGTCGTTGTCTTCAGACAGCACCTTTGTGATCCAAGCCTCTACTGCACCGAGCTGGTCGATGGACATTGTCGGGCAGCGCACGTCCAGCCATTCTGGGAAATGGTTTGTGCCAGGATCATACGTGCCCTGCACTCTGGCACCGGCACTGACATAAAACTGCCAGTTGCCGCGCCTTACCCTGACGCGGATTTCATGCTTGCCAAACTGCCAGCGTGTCTCATGCGCGCCGATGGTTTTGTAGTTACCGCCGACACGATACTTCTCTATCAAATGTGGCTGCATATCTATCTCCCTGGTGGGCGGGGCCGTTAGGCCGCCGCCTTTTTGAAACGCTTGAGGAAAG
>FUFK010041382.1_pt1 | contig 18405 bp, 18 predicted proteins | sample 1021851 | NCBI WGS metagenome assembly FUFK01 (sample SAMEA51879418, study PRJEB19060) | metagenome
AGGCATGGTGTAATAGTCGTAGCAGCTGTTCGGTTTGTTAGATTTGATTTGGGCCCAATNTTCTAGAGCTCCNTCAGCNATTCTNGCAGCNGNNAAGTGCCAAGNATTATCGGGATACGCAGGATTAAAATTAACAGGCCAAATAAAAATTATTCCTGTTGAAGTATATCCGTATGCTAAACGGCATTGTGTTGANGGTCTTAGATCNTAAGNATATTTNTTAACAAAATTCTTATCCTTAGTATTAGTTAATAAATACTTTTGATGATCGCCTCTTTCATCTCTTTGGGTTGTTATTGTAGCGGGGATAAAACTTTTCATACCTTCCCCTAGATTAAATAATTTAAACCACTCGTTTGGCTGTGGTTTATCTAATCTGCAAGTAGTTATCTGTCTTTGCGACGGTATTCCGTCATCAAAGTCATCTGCGGTTTTTATATCATTTAGATTGATTGGCATTGTATTAGCTCCTTTTTGTTGTTGTTAATTCAGTTTTCTTAAGTCCCTTATTTGCAGCTCTTGCTCTAGGGCTTTTCGATGCCAAAGATCGATTACATTTTGCATCTCATCGATTACATCGTGCAGCAAGAATAGCTGTTTTAAATAATAGTTTTCAGCTGCATAATATTCGTGCAGCGTTAATGGCTGATCAAGACCATTTGTGCCTCTAGCACTTAATTTAATTTTATCAGTTAATTGTTTGCTGAACACGCTTCTCTAGCTCCACTTTTTCTTTATACATTTTTGTTATTAGTTTCTTTTGCAGTTCGATAGTCTTACTTTGCTCATCAATAGTTTTATTGTACTCAGAAACGCTATCGACAATCTCTTCTTGTCCCGCAACATATTTACCAATTAAGATAGAGCTTCTTTCCAACTGATTTGTCAGTTTATAAATAGCTTTATCCTTATCGTTTAATTCTTTTCTAAATCTTTGGTTTTCTTCAGTACGAAGGTTTTGATTTTTCGTAAGTAATTTATGCAGCCACCTACAATCAAATTTTAAATGTATTCCTTCTTTTGTAGTTTCTTGCACCCAATCTTTTGGTTTTTGATATCTACCTTGCCTACGAGCTTTCTTCATGTACTCGTTATGGTAATCTCTATTTTTCTGNCTTTGTTTNAGTAGTGTTGCCTTTGATATTTTTTTAGTCATCTAGTAGTCCTTTTTGTTCTAACATTGCAGCTGCTATACCGCTGTCGCCAAATTGCTTTATAAAATTTGATCGCTCTCTATCAGCTCTCTCTTTCGCAAGTCTTGCAATCGTAATTGATAAATCTTCCTCCACTTTAGGTTGGGCCTTTTGCGGTGATGATTTAGGTAAGTCTAAAATGGAAGAAGTTTGTTTTACCTCTTGCTTTGGAGGTTCATCGTATTTTTTATTTAATACTCTTTGAAATGCATCTGTAAAAGGCGTCATTGTATTTTCAACAAATTTACCGGTATTGAAATTGTATCTGCCTTTAAACTCTTTTCTTAAATTTGCTTTCTCTCTTGGATCAGCTGCNTAGTACATNANGTCTAAATCATTTCCTTTAAACTTCCCTGTCTTCCTATCAATAAATTTAGAAGGTTTAGGAGTAGGAATATTATCTTTACCGTCTTCAGCTAAATTAAATCTATATTTTGGTTTTGGTTTATTAGATTGAAAGTCCCTAGGTTTGTTATCAAGCGTAGGCAACTGATCATGGGGNAATCTATATTTGTTTAAAGTTTTATTAATTGTATTTACATCTGCGGGTTCGTCTTTCTTAAACGGCAGCTCTAGCTGCTGAGGTTTAGGTTTAGGAGCGAACGCTTTGTCTAGTGTTTGATTTAATTCTATCGCTTCAGCTGCAGTATTAACATTATCGCCTAACTTATTATGAAACTTCCCTGTAATACCGTCATAAGTATATTCATATAAAGTTTTAGCTTTTGCTTTGCTTTGTTCATTAGGAAACTTTTGATTAGCTGCTTCTAAGATATTATTTTTGTAATTATCTTGTATTCCGAAAGGGCCTTTGTTTTGATATCGCATTGTATTATTTCTTCTTNACTCCTAACATTTTGTCTAATAGGTCTTGCATAGACTTTCGTTCTTCTTCTGATAACTCGCCAACCTTTAGTCCGAGCTTTAAATAATCTGCCAAGGAAATTGGTTTAACAGGGCCGCCTTCATCTAACTTAACTCTATTAACTTTGAGTAAAGCATTTAATAAATCTTTTTCTCTATCGCCCTGTCTAATATCTTTTTCAATCATTGCTAACTTTCCTTTCCTCAAGAGCAGCATGGACTTCAAGTTTGTTGTATCTAACTCGACCACCTAACTTGTAGTAGGGAATAAAATTTATTCCTTTGCTTCTCTGCTTTCTGAGAGTGTTTGGTTTTACTTTGATAAGATCAGCGACCCATTTTTCATCGGCCCAATTATCTGCATCGTTATCTTTTACTTCGTTTATCGTTTTTGGTTTTGTATTATCTGTTGTCATAATTTCGCTTTAATCACGAAAAGACACACAGATATATTTAGTTCGATACCAATTTTATTTTGTTGCTATCAAGAGGAGGGGATTTAGAGAAAATCTTTTTTAATTTGTTTATCTTTTTTAAGTTTAGGCCATACTTCCTTATAAAACTTCGGCCAATAATCGTGGCCCCAAGCAGCTTTGCATCTGTTCCTTACAGCTTCAATATGGTTCTTATAATTAGCTTTCGCTCTTGTAGTTTTCGTAACTAGAGGAGCTGCAGCTTTTGCCCAAATAATTTTATCTTTTGGTTTGTATAGTTTTTTATATTTCTTAATTACAAAAACGATTGCTTCATAAGTGCTATCTGTTTTCTTCGGTGCTTTGTCTTTGACTAATGCAGCCATAATAAAATTTTTTAAACTATTCCCTTTAAATAGATCGCTGATATGTGCGTTGATAATTGTAGCAGCTTCGGGTGCAGAAATTTTATGTGTTTTGCATAATGCAATAATCCTGTCCCAAGTCCATAGACCCGCAATTCCCTTTGTCATGGCCCGACAATATTCTATGCACGGGCCAATGACAATGGACTTTTACTCAACCGTTGCTATCTTGTTTGCAATAGTTTCAGTAGTTTTTCTTCTAGCTGTTTCACTTCTTTGTGCGTATCTCTCAACCATTTTCCAAGTCTTCCAACCGCCTTCATCTTTGACTTGTTTAATGTCGGTAGCTTCAACACCAATCGATGCCCATGTATGACGAAGCATATATGGAGGGAGCTTTCTTAATCCAAGCTCTCTAACTATTTGATACCAAGTTTTATCGATCCGATAGATATGTTGTTTCTTACTAGACTTAGGACTAGGGAATACATATCTCTTAAATCTGATCTGATTAGTTCTTTTGAATTTATAATTACAATATTTTTTTAATTGCATTATAGCCCACAAAGATTTTGAGTTTAGCGGATAGTATGTTGGCTTATCTTCGTTCTTCATCTTAGGCAGCCATACTAACTTTTCTTTCAATGCTAGTCTTACATCACTAGTTCCACCCGACCATTTCATTTTCAAAATCTCGTCCTTATATCTTCGACCTTGAAACAAGGAAATGTATAACCCTAAGAGAGCAACAAATTGTTTTGAAAATTTATTTAGCTTCTTATCCAAATACAGTTTGTCTTTGATATGCTTCTCAATCCTAGCTGCATCATCAATACTGTAAGGATTGTGCATATCAATACGAGCGGGGATATGAAACATATCGTCAGCATCTAACTCAAAAAAGTTAGTTTCAATCTTCCACTCTTTTCTTTTCATTGCCCAATTAATAATTGTCTTTAGATCATCGACAATTCTATTAGCCAATGGTTTGCCTCTCTTGCCAACTAACTTGTACCATTTTAAAATAGTAGCAGCCGTTATCTTATTAACTTGCAGCATACCAATATTTAATTCNTTNCGATTGTNATTTAAGAAAGNAGCGAGGNNCGGGNATTTAGCTTTCAAGAAAATCCAATTACCNAATCNNTNTNTCATATCTTCNTNNGTGCTTTCCCTNCGCNTNTNGTTATCAAGTCTNGTTCTTAAAAACTCTCTAACAACNTCTTTCAGCGTTGGNATTAACTTTTGCTGTTCNATAATTACTTTTGGATCGTGGCCCGATTTAACCCCGTGCTTTATCTTATCAATTAAGGATCGAGCAGCTTCCACTTTCATTTCGGGCCAAGAACCTAAATGATATTTCTTAGGTCTTTTCTTAACTCTATCCCACATCTGAAATTGAAAAGATTTAGAAACACCATGTCGATTGACCTTTAATTGTAATCCGACTTTTTCTGTGTCGTAATACAATCCGTCAGCAAATTTAATAGTGCCGTCTTTGTTTGGCTCAACATATTCAAATCTTTTTAAGATTTTAATAATTGAGTTCTTAAGTGTTATTCTTCCTTGGTTATTTTTAAGACTACTAATCTCAACAGGAAGTTCTTTGAATTTAGGCGGTTTGTTATGGCCTAACTTGTTTTCGTTTTGCATTGTATATCCTTTTGTTGTTTTGGTTTGTAATTAGAAACAGCAAAAAAATATATTTCTGAAGGTAGCAACAATTCGACATTGCTAACGATTTGCGTACTAGTCCAAGAGTAGAACAAATTATCCTCAGCCCAATCTTCAAGGGTAGAATAAGGGTAGTTTCTGTTCCACAAATATTCGCTTTTAGCTCCATTTTCATTTCTTGCTTTCTAACTTAATCGTTGATAATTAAGGGGAATTATTTGAGGGGGCGGTTAGCTCAGTTGGTAGAGCATCTCGTTTACACCAAGAGATGCCAAAAAAGCCCAATCTTGATAATCCCATTTATTACCAACAGTTTTAGACTATGGGATAATCCAATAGGTTTCAAGTGAATAGTAGAATAAGGGTAGGATAAATAAAGATATCCGCAAAAATCCCTGTAATTACTTATAAACAATAGCAANGGANNANANAAAANNCNTTGCTAAAACAGCAGTAAAATAGCGGTTNATTTTTTANGNTTTNGCCCCGAAATGTATCGCTGTTGCGATGCTNTTGACCTCGGCCCTTCGGGCCTCGGTCGNCCNTCTTANCAANGGATTTCACGAGAAACATTGCTATCACTATACCNTTTAAACCGCATTAGAGAGGCGTAGAGAGCCGTTTGAAACTACGGGCTGTTTAGCGAAAAAGATACTAAGCACATCTCAAAATTGATCTGTGTAAGAATACGCCCCCTTCTAGCTGAGAACCTAGGTACTTATAGTCATACCTTTACACTAGGTTTTACACACTCGTTTCTAATATCTGAAGTCGTTTGTGATTGAACCATGGAAAAATAAAAACTAGTCTAGGGGAGGTAAGGCAAAAAAATTTTTTGCAAATTAGAAAGGATAAATTGTGAAGATAGTTAAATGCNTNGATTGCGGGGATAGCAAAGAAATNCTAATNGAGATCAANAGNTTCGATCANNCNTTNCAATGCAAGACTTGCTACAATCTAAAAAACTCTACGAATTACTTTTTGCGTAAGCAAGAAGATAAGCAGCAAGAGCCAAGTTTATTTGATCGAGATTAAGGGGTTAAGGGCAAGCACCAAAGAGTATGGGAATACCTAACAGAAATCTTGCCCCTAATACAATATGCAAGATCAATATAATCCTTTTCAATGGAATACCAAACACGAAACACGAAAAAGCGTTTGGATCGTAAGAAATTAAATCTTTGTGATTGTGATAGAAGCGAGAAGCAAGAGACATGGAACACGAAAAAAACTAGCATAACCCCCTCGTCCAGAGCTGCTGAAAAAATTTAAATTGTGATTATTTCTTGTATAGCTTCTCTCGTTCTTTGGCTCTCATTTTGTTGTATTCGTCTAGCTCCTCTCCTCGCTTTCTCATTTCAATTTCTTCTTCAGTAAGCTCAATCGTGCTATCGTCGTATAATTCAGACTTCTCATTNGGATACATAGTTTCGGCCATAAGGATCATACTCTTTTCAAAATCAGCTCTAGTCTTGTACAATTCTCTAAACTCATCATCAGCTTTCTTATCTATGTCTTTGGTAATAACCATAGATTTTTCGATATACAATCCTCCCGCTTTTCCTCGCAGCTCCTCACATTTAGCAACCACACCATACTGACCTTTGATACGAGCTTCATCTCTAATCTTCGTAAGCATAGCCATATGTTTATCTCTATCGATAGCCCATTGCTCCCGCAGCATTGCCATTCTGTTTTGTATTTCTAAATGTACTTGGGGATTTTTCTTATAGTCTAATAGTTCNCTTGCTCTAGCATAGCTGCCTTTCTTTCCGTATCCCGCAGCTTCAGCACATTGGGCAGCCGACCATTCGCCGTAGCGAGAACAATAAAAATCTACAAACTTTTCTTGTTTATCTGTAAGNGCAGCAGGCAAAGTTTTTTCNTGTTCAGCTTTGATTGCTTTGTATTGATCTATAACTTCTTTTTCTTTTTCCTTTAGCTTTTTAGTTTTCTTAATTCTAAAACTATCTAAATCCGTTGAATGTATGCCTTTTAGTTTATCCATAATTGCTCCTATATAAGTTTGATTATTCTGAAAGTTCCCCCGATTTCTTTTTCCCATTTGATAAGACCCGCATAAGCGAGTTTTCTAATCGCTTTTGATTTTGTTTCTCTGTGCATNCCGTATCCGTTTTCTTCCAAACCAATATTGGATATTGGGATATAATAATTCCTATTAGGCGTTTTCCTTTTAGCTTTAAGGATTTCGTTTTTGTAGGTGTAATATTCATAAATATCTGCTCCCGCCTGACCGGCAACTTCTTTCCATTTCATTCTCTCGAATACTCGAAAGTTCATAATGAAGTTTTGTTTTGTCTGTTTCGGGTTCATAAGTCATTGGGTATTAAATAATTATTATAATAAATAAATAATATATGAGCGGGTGATGGTTCAGGCGACTAGGGGTGTCGATCTGTTCGACGGGTCTCTAATAATTGAGATCATTCGCTCAAACTTTTTCTGCTCCTCCTTTCCTTGTTTGAAATTACTTTTAATAACTTTTGTATCTGCGGGACACACTTTCCCGTCCAATATTAATCGTGAAGCGTTTTCCATTATTTGTTTAAATTTTAANTCTGTCTCATTGAGCTTCACTAATGGAACATGGATCATAATTCCGTCGTGTATTAACCCATTAACCTCAAAACCTTTTTCAGTTAGATCAATTAAAGCAAGTCTCAACATTTCGCTTCCGTGTGCCTGAATAGGAAAGTTAGATAAAGTTCGGGGATTAATTTTATCTTCCTTACCAATCCAATAACGCCAACCAAACTTTGTACTCATATAACCTCTAGCGTAAGCCATATTGACTAGATCATTGATCCAAGCAAAGTAAGTCGAGAACATAGTTTTAAGATCGTGAATAATTTTAACTGCTTCGTCGTGTGTTATTCCTAATTCCTCACGCAAAGATTTTGCACCACGGCCATATAACAAACCAAGTAAAACAGTTTTGTATTTATTTCTTATACTTTCAGTTTCCTCATTTCGTATTGAACCTTTTGGTAATGCTNCCGCTTTTATTGCTATCTGAATATAAATATCTTCTTCTTCAAGCATATCCATTAGTGTCTGATCTTTTGAAAGATGAGCTGCTATATAAACTTCTTGCGATTTCCAATCGCCACTAACCAAGGCCCAATGCATATTTGGTTTAATAATATTTCTCATTGGTTTAGCAGTATTGAAAGGATAACGAGAAGTAGATTGATTAGTTCTTCCCGTTGCAGTTCCAAACATATTTAAATCTGTTCTAGCTCTGCCGTCGGGGCCAACAATAAATCCTTTTAGTTTCTGACTATCAACAAACTCTTTTAAAAAATAAAATTCATTGATCGCTTCATTCTGTTGGGCAAATTTATAAATTACTTTGTCCGTAGTCGATAGCTGCCCGCTCGGAGTTTTAGGCCATTGATCTATCAGCCCTAATCGAGCAACGAGGGACTTAAACTTTTTATTACTTAAACTGCCATTCTCATAAACATCTAGTCTTGAATTGATATCCTCAATTATTTTTTCTTTAGCAACGGGGAAGTTATAATTAATCTCATCAAGTAGTTCGTTATCAATGGGAATGCCATTGTGTTCTACGATTGCAGTATAAGCCATAGATCGTCCGTGGATNAAAGCGTGTTGTATTATTTCTCTAGGCCCTTTGTTCACGAAAGTTCTTTCAATATCTTTTAGCTGCTCATAGAAAAGTTTTTCAGTAGCGATTACATCTTTCTCGCAATAATCCAAAGTATCTTCTATTTTATGTTCAGGATTGTTTAGTATCTGACTAATATTCCATTTCTTTAAATCTTCAGACATACATTCAATCCCGTATCGTTTGGCAGTACGCAACATGGAAAAAGCACCTTTACCTCCGTTTATTCTTCCACGATAAAGTTTTTGGTTTTCAATAAAACAATCCCACCAATAGATCGGCATTTTAATTTTTAAGTTTGCTATACAACTAGCTTCAGCATTTACATTGTAAGCAACAAATAAAGTTTTCTTTGGNTTATGNGGGGGAAGTTCTTTCAAACTATCTTCATAATGTTTGTAAGTCTTACCTGATATTATTTCTTTGAATACAAAACAGACGACATTGGGTCTCTCGCCTTTATCTTTTTTATCGCAAATAAACTCTGCGTCGCAAACGAATATCTGTTCAAAGTTTTCTTTTAATACCTCTAACAACATTAGTTTGGTTTCCTTGGCATTCTTACTCCGAAACAATTAACGAAAGTATCTTCGTCCGTTTCTATGGATAAGTCTTTTGGTTTATCTGTTTCTTTAATGGAAAGTATTCGAAACTTCATATTAGCCGGATCGTAGATCGTTCTTCTAAAATCCTCTAACAAGTCGCCGTTAGCGTAATAGTCATTCAGAATATTTGTAGCGTCTAGTTTATCTTTACCCTCAACAACAAGATCAGTTTCAAGACCAATATTAAATTTTATTTCATATTTATTTTTCATTGGCTTTCACTCCTACCATTTGAATAACGGGGTGGTCTTCACTATCAACAATCCTACTGATGAATGCTTTCTCAATAGCTTTCTCGTAAGGTATTGGTGGTTCGTTCTTGAAAGGGTCTTTGGTTTCTCTTTCGTTTTTCTCTGTCATCTTCAAGTGTGTGTAGCATTTCTGAACACGATCGGATTGAATTTGCGTCCACTCATTGCAAGCAGCTATCGCAATTTTTTGAGCAGTATCGTTCCAAAGATTAGGATATTCAGGATTATATTTTACGGGCCAAATAAATATTATTCCTCTCGAAGTATAACCATAAGTTAACACTGCTCTATGGTATGGCTTTAAATAATCCTTATAAGTATTGGCTATTTCGGGGGATAGTAAATAAGATTGCTTTTCCCCTCTAGCGTCTTCTTGTTCAGTTATTACAACTTTAATAAAATTATCAAACCCTTTATCGCCTAGTTTAAATAATCTGAACCATTCATTTGGTTGTGGTTTATCGCAACGAACAACATCAAAAACTTTCTTGCCTTTTAGTCCGTCTTCGAAGTCTTCTGCTATTGTTAATTTTTTTAGATCGAGCATATTGTATTTCCTTTTCTGTTAGTTAGTGTTTTTCTTATAAGCGTATAAAGCTCTGCCCATTTTCCTAGTATTGTCTATGTGCTGATCTATATCTCTAGTTTGTTCAGATATTAGATCGATCAGATACTCTTGGCTTAATTGATATTTATTTATTAAGTTTTGCTTATCAGTGTTTTCGACTTGCAAGTTCTCAATAACTTTTAGAAGTCTATTTTTTTCTTTGCTATGTGCTTTTTTAAAATTAACTTCTATCTCTCTAGCTTTATTCAACATATCGAATAAAGTTCTAGCGTCGTATTTCATTTCTATTTCTTTCGAATTCCATTTCTTGACATAAAAAGGTTTCTTTTTGTTTATGCCTTTTGCTCTCGTCTTTCGCATATATTCTCTGTGATACTTTTTTCTTTTTTGTTGTCGTTCCATTAATTGCACTATGTCGTGTTCTTTTGTTTCCATTAAAACAATCCTTCCTTTATTAAGAGTAATTCAGCTAAACCTTTGTCGCCCGCACTGCGTACAAAGTTAGCTCTGTCTTCGGCCATTTTCTTTGCTACTTTCTTTTTGATTTCTTGTTCAACGTCGAAGTCGGGTTCTACCTTTGTTGGCCCTCTAGTTTCTAATTCTAATATTTTTTTATCTAGGTAAGGGTTAGGNGGTAGGGGACTAATCTTTTGTCTCAATATAGCTTCTTCTCGTAGCTCTGACTTATGTCTATCTTTTTTAAAATTAAAATCAGGATAATCTTTTCTCATTTGTGCTTTCTCTTTGTAATCAGCAGCGTCATACAACATTGCAAACTGACTTCGTTTATTCGGCTGCCTTTTTAATTTGTTCAAGCCACTTACAAAGGGCTGCTTATCGTAATCGACAACACTCGTTGCATAAGCATTCTTTCCCTCATTCGCTAAATCAAAACTAACCCTTGGCTTCGGTTTATTGGATTGAAAGTTTCTAGGTTTCTTATTTAGTTTGTTTGCTTCTATTGTTGGAAGCTGATCGTGGGGTAATCTATATTTATTTAATTCTTTGTTGATTGTATTTACATCTGCGGGTTCATCAGGCGGTAAGGTACTTTTAACAAATTTATTTATATCAGCAGCAGCTTTTGCTTTTTTTAAATCTTCTATTTTAACGTCGTCTTCAGGGGTTAATCCCTCAAACTTTCCTGTGCCATGGTTGAATATAAATTTTGGTTTGTCTTGCATATTGTATCCTTGTTTTTATAAAGCTCCTTGCTCAACTAAATCATTTATCTTTTGCAATACTTCTTCTTCGCTCATCTTTTCGATTTGTTTTTGCGAATAGTATTTTGATAAATAGCCAGCGAGATCATCTTTACTAGCAAACTTCTTTCCCTTTTTTACTTCGCTCTTAAACCAATTATAAATCGGCATATTAGGTTTAATGGGAAAGTTTAAAATATTATCGTTAGGGTTATCTAAAGGCAGCTCTAATTGTTCGGGCTTATCTACTGAACCACCTTTTTTATAAACTGAAAATGTTGGATCTTTGATAATGCCTTTTCTGATTGGGTTTAAACCTTTATCTATCATTCGGTTTCCTCCCTTTGCTTTCGGCGTACTCCATAACTTTAAGTTTGTTGTATCTAACTGATCCACCTATTTTAGAATAGGGAACATAATTAACTCCAACTGATCTTTGTTTTCTTAAAGTGTTTGGTTTTATATTTAGATAAGCAGCAACCCACTTCTCGTCCGTCCAATTCTCAGGATTTGTCGTATCAATGTTTATGTCTTTTGTTTTCATAAAAAACTAAAAACATATTCTAGCCACAATGGCAACGCAGCAACGTTTGGCGTTGCTAGACAAATTTACAAATATTTCACTTATTTATCTGACGTAAAACTCTTTTATCGTCTTTTGGATATTTTTTGCTCGGTAGAAAATTCTATAAAACTTATCGAAGTTTGGGTGTCCTTTCATACGCTTAAACTTATTTAAAATAATATTTCTTTTACTTCTTAACTTCTCTCTAATTTCTAGCGTCTTGTACTTTGGTTTCGTCCTTTGCAGTTTAGATAGTTTAATAGTTTCCAAATCTACTAGGCCGGGGTAATGTCTTAAAATCCAACTTTGAGCTGCGTATGGTTTCTCGCCTTTTTTTAATTTACTTAATCTATCCTTGTACATGGCAACAAGTACAAAGGTCTGAATACTAAAACCTCTATACAGATCGTCTTCATAAAATTTATCGAGCAATGCACCAACTTTATCAGGGCCAAGCTGATACATTCTAGCTTTCTTAATAACTGCGTCCCAAGATAATTTATCTTTTTTAAATGCTGCAAGCGAAGCTATCCCCGCTTTGTTCTTCGGTATTCCCATTCAGGAAATATAGCTCACGGAACAATGAGCAGCAATGTAAATCTATTTACCCGTTGCCATAACTCTAGCGACCTTTTCAGCAGTTTCTCTTTTGATCTTTTCACTTTCGGCTGCATAACGAGCAACCATTCTTGGAGTTTTCCAACCACCCGCTAATTGTATTCCGTAAGTATTACCATTTGTTTTTTCTAAACCATTCGTCGCCCAACTATGTCTCAACATATAAACGGGCAATATTCTATGGCCCAACCCTGATTGTTTTAAAACTTGTATCCAAGTCTTTTGAACATCAATCAAGTATGGATATCTTGATTTTCTTACAGAGGGGAAAACATATCCGCTCTTATGATGATACTTCATCTTTCTAGTTTCAGAGTATTTATGTTTGCAAAACAATTTACACTGCTTCAATATCCAATTTAAATATCTGTTCCTTGGATAACTAGACGGCTTTCTTTCATTCTTGGTTTTATCTAAAATTATTCTATCAGTATCAACTTTAGACCAAGGTCTGTTTAGGATTTCGTTTCCGTATCTTCTTCCAACAAAGCCCGCAGCAAGTATCCCCATTAATGACGAAAAGTTTCTAGCATAGATAACTTTTTTTCTAACTTTCTTTAGAGCAGCCAATTTAATAATTGTCTTTCTAATCTTCCTCATTTCTTCAAGCGAATAAGGTCTATGCATTTCTATTCTACTTAATTCAGGATTAAGTTCTTTGTCATAGTCTAGTGCAGCGAAGTTTTCTTTTATCTTCCATTCTGATTTCTTCATTGCCCATTTAACAATTATCTTTAGATCGTGGATTATTCTATTGGCCTGATAAGGAGCATTGTTTTTAGTTATTACAGAATGAAACTTAACTAGATCGTCTCTAGTGATTTCGTGTACTTGTTTCGCTTTGATATTAAGCAGCTTTCTATTTTTTAGAACATAGTCTTGAAGTGCCTTTGCTCTTGGGTTCAAGTCAATCCATACACGGAACCTTGCCAACAAATCTTTCTTCGTGCTTTCCCTAAATGTATTGCTCACTTCCAATACATCTTTCTTCCAAAGATCAATGACCATGGCTAACGTTGGGATTGCTTTATTAGCTTCAAAAGTCGAACGCGGATCGGTACCTAATTTAATTCCTTGTTTGATCTTATCGACTAATTGTCTAGCAGCTTCTATCTTCCATTCAGGGAATTGGCCTATGAATTGTTTATCAGTAGCTCCTTTTCCCCCGTCTTGTCTCTGCTTATTTTTATTATACCATTGATAGAAAAAGGTTTTAGAACCACCCTTATTAACTTTAAGTTTTAGTCCAACCCTTTCTGTGTCGTTGTAGATTGTCTCAATGTATTTTCCTTTATCATCAACTTTTCTTTTTAGCTTTTTGATAACGGAGTTTTTTAGTTCGATCCGCCCGTTGTGTATTAGCTCATCAATAGTCTTCGGCGGTTTATTGTGGCCTAGTTTGTCGTTGTGCATATTGTTTTCCTTTCCATATATTTATTTGTGCCGTTGTAAGAAAACAAGAGTTTGGACGATAGCAACGTGTTTGCGTTGCCAATCTATTTGAGTGATAGCCGAGGGATAGAGATTGCTCATTAACCCCGTAAATGAGTGATAGTATAGGGATAGACTTTGTTCCACATACGTACACATCAAACCGCACCAATATATTTTTCATCATCTTGCTTTCTACGTTTTATGCGGTTAAACTTTCAGGATTAAAGATAAGCGGGCATAGCTCAGTGGTAGAGCGTCTCGTTGCCAACGATATCTACAAAAAACTCGTTTCTTGCAAATCCATTAGGTTTAACAACATTAATAAGCTATCAAATATTATCCTATAAGTCTAGCGAGGAACGGCATAGGGATAGACTTTCGCAAGTTATCCGCTATTTCCCAACAATAACGCCAACATACTAGCAACGTTTCACGTGGATAGCGTTGTTATAAAGCGTTTATTTATGCGGGTTTTTATAATGAGTTTTGCTGCCTAATTGTAGCTCTGTTGAGCTGCTTAATGTCCCGACGCTACGCGTCGGGGGCCTTTAGAGCAACGTAGAGCGTCGTTGGTGTTGCTACCCACGGGTTATCGAAAAAAGATACTAACCCCNTCTCAAAATTCGTTTGTGTTCGACTATGACCCCTTTTATAACTAGACCTAGGTCTTACAGATTAGACCTTTACACTAGGTTTTAGACATAGCATTTCAATATCTGAAGTCTTTTGTGAGCGAACCCCTAAAAATAAAAAAAGGCGTTAGGGGAGGTAAGGCAAAAAAATTTTTTGCAAGTTAGAAAGGATAAATTGTGAAATTAGTTAAGTGCGTAGATTGCGGGGATAGCAAAGAAATTCTAATTGAGATCAATAGTTTCGATCAGACTTTCCAATGCAAGACTTGCTACAATCTAAAAAACTCTACGAATTACTTTTTGCGTAAGCAAGAAGATAAGCAGCAAGAGCCAAGTTTATTTGATCGAGATTAAGGGGTTAAGGGCAAGCACCAAAGAGTATGGGAATACCTAACAGAAATCTTGCCCCTAATACAATATGCAAGATCAATATAATCCTTTTCAATGGAATACCAAACACGAAACACGAAAAAGCGTTTGGATCGTAAGAAATTAAATCTTTGTGATTGTGATAGAAGCGAGAAGCAAGAGACATGGAACACGAAAAAAACTAGCATAACCCCCTCGTCCAGAGCTGCTGAAAAAATTTAAATTGTGATTATTTCTTGTATAGCTTCTCTCGTTCTTTGGCTCTCATTTTGTTGTATTCGTCTAGCTCCTCTCCTCGCTTTCTCATTTCAATTTCTTCTTCAGTAAGCTCAATCGTGCTATCGTCGTATAATTCAGACTTCTCATTAGGATACATAGTTTCGGCCATAAGGATCATACTCTTTTCAAAATCAGCTCTAGTCTTGTACAATTCTCTAAACTCATCATCAGCTTTCTTATCTATGTCTTTGGTAATAACCATAGATTTTTCGATATACAATCCTCCCGCTTTTCCTCGCAGCTCCTCACATTTAGCAACCACNCCATACTGACCTTTGATACGAGCTTCATCTCTAATCTTCGTAAGCATAGCCATATGTTTATCTCTATCGATAGCCCATTGCTCCCGCAGCATTGCCATTCTGTTTTGTATTTCTAAATGTACTTGGGGATTTTTCTTATAGTCTAATAGTTCACTTGCTCTAGCATAGCTGCCTTTCTTNCCGTATCCCGCAGCTTCAGCACATTGGGCAGCCGACCATTCGCCGTAGCGAGAACAATAAAAATCTACAAACTTTTCTTGTTTATCTGTAAGTGCAGCAGGCAAAGTTTTTTCCTGTTCAGCTTTGATTGCTTTGTATTGATCTATAACTTCTTTTTCTTTTTCCTTTAGCTTTTTAGTTTTCTTAATTCTAAAACTATCTAAATCCGTTGAATGTATGCCTTTTAGTTTATCCATAATTGCTCCTATATAAGTTTGATTATTCTGAAAGTTCCCCCGATTTCTTTTTCCCATTTGATAAGACCCGCATAAGCGAGTTTTCTAATCGCTTTTGATTTTGTTTCTCTGTGCATGCCGTATCCGTTTTCTTCCAAACCAATATTGGATATTGGGATATAATAATTCCTATTAGGCGTTTTCCTTTTAGCTTTAAGGATTTCGTTTTTGTAGGTGTAATATTCATAAATATCTGCTCCCGCCTGACCGGCAACTTCTTTCCATTTCATTCTCTCGAATACTCGAAAGTTCATAATGAAGTTTTGTTTTGTCTGTTTCGGGTTCATAAGTCATTGGGTATTAAATAATTATTATAATAAATAAATAATATATGAGCGGGTGATGGTTCAGGCGACTAGGGGTGTCGATCTGTTCGACGGGTCTCTAATAATTGAGATCATTCGCTCAAACTTTTTCTGCTCCTCCTTTCCTTGTTTGAAATTACTTTTAATAACTTTTGTATCTGCGGGACACACTTTNCCGTCCAATATTAATCGTGAAGCGTTTTCCATTATTTGTTTAAATTTTAANTCTGTCTCATTGAGCTTCACTAATGGAACATGGATCATAATTCCGTCGTGTATTAACCCATTAACCTCAAAACCTTTTTCAGTTAGATCAATTAAAGCAAGTCTCAACATTTCGCTTCCGTGTGCCTGAATAGGAAAGTTAGATAAAGTTCGGGGATTAATTTTATCTTCCTTACCAATCCAATAACGCCAACCAAACTTTGTACTCATATAACCTCTAGCGTAAGCCATATTGACTAGATCATTGATCCAAGCAAAGTAAGTCGAGAACATAGTTTTAAGATCGTGAATAATTTTAACTGCTTCGTCGTGTGTTATTCCTAATTCCTCACGCAAAGATTTTGCACCACGGCCATATAACAAACCAAGTAAAACAGTTTTGTATTTATTTCTTATACTTTCAGTTTCCTCATTTCGTATTGAACCTTTTGGTAATGCTCCCGCTTTTATTGCTATCTGAATATAAATATCTTCTTCTTCAAGCATATCCATTAGTGTCTGATCTTTTGAAAGATGAGCTGCTATATAAACTTCTTGCGATTTCCAATCGCCACTAACCAAGGCCCAATGCATATTTGGTTTAATAATATTTCTCATTGGTTTAGCAGTATTGAAAGGATAACGAGAAGTAGATTGATTAGTTCTTCCCGTTGCAGTTCCAAACATATTTAAATCTGTTCTAGCTCTGCCGTCGGGGCCAACAATAAATCCTTTTAGTTTCTGACTATCAACAAACTCTTTTAAAAAATAAAATTCATTGATCGCTTCATTCTGTTGGGCAAACTTATAAATTACTTTGTCTGTTGTTGAGAGCTGCCCGCTCGGAGTTTTAGGCCATACATCAAGCAGCCCTAGTCGAGCAACGAGGGACTTAAACTTTTTATTACTTAAACTGCCATTCTCATAAACATCTAGTCTTGAATTGATATCCTCAATTATTTTTTCTTTAGCAACGGGGAAGTTATAATTAATCTCATCAAGTAGTTCGTTATCAATGGGAATGCCATTGTGTTCTACGATTGCAGTATAAGCCATAGATCGTCCGTGGATTAAAGCGTGTTGTATTATTTCTCTAGGCCCTTTGTTCACGAAAGTTCTTTCAATATCTTTTAGCTGCTCATAGAAAAGTTTTTCAGTAGCGATTACATCTTTCTCGCAATAATCCAAAGTATCTTCTATTTTATGTTCAGGATTGTTTAGTATCTGACTAATATTCCATTTCTTTAAATCTTCAGACATACATTCAATCCCGTATCGTTTGGCAGTACGCAACATGGAAAAAGCACCTTTACCTCCGTTTATTCTTCCACGATAAAGTTTTTGGTTTTCAATAAAACAATCCCACCAATAGATCGGCATTTTAATTTTTAAGTTTGCTATACAACTAGCTTCAGCATTTACATTGTAAGCAACAAATAAAGTTTTCTTTGGNTTATGNGGGGGAAGTTCTTTCAAACTATCTTCATAATGTTTGTAAGTCTTACCTGATATTATTTCTTTGAATACAAAACAGACGACATTGGGTCTCTCGCCTTTATCTTTTTTATCGCAAATAAACTCTGCGTCGCAAACGAATATCTGTTCAAAGTTTTCTTTTAATACCTCTAACAACATTAGTTTGGTTTCCTTGGCATTCTTACTCCGAAACAATTAACGAAAGTATCTTCGTCCGTTTCTATGGATAAGTCTTTTGGTTTATCTGTTTCTTTAATGGAAAGTATTCGAAACTTCATATTAGCCGGATCGTAGATCGTTCTTCTAAAATCCTCTAACAAGTCGCCGTTAGCGTAATAGTCATTCAGAATATTTGTAGCGTCTAGTTTATCTTTACCCTCAACAACAAGATCAGTTTCAAGACCAATATTAAATTTTATTTCATATTTATTTTTCATTGGCTTTCACTCCTACCATTTGAATAACGGGGTGGTCTTCACTATCAACAATCCTACTGATGAATGCTTTCTCAATAGCTTTCTCGTAAGGTATTGGTGGTTCGTTCTTGAAAGGGTCTTTGGTTTCTCTTTCGTTTTTCTCTGTCATCTTCAAGTGTGTGTAGCATTTCTGAACACGATCGGATTGAATTTGCGTCCACTCATTGCAAGCAGCTATCGCAATTTTTTGAGCAGTATCGTTCCAAAGATTAGGATATTCAGGATTATATTTTACGGGCCAAATAAATATTATTCCTCTCGAAGTATAACCATAAGCTAACACTGCTCTATGGTATGGCTTTAAATAATCCTTATAAGTGTTGGCTATTTCGGGGGATAGTAAATAAGATTGCTTTTCCCCTCTAGCGTCTTCTTGTTCAGTTATTACAACTTTAATAAAATTATCAAACCCTTTATCGCCTAGTTTAAATAATCTGAACCATTCATTTGGTTGTGGTTTATCGCAACGAACAACATCAAAAACTTTCTTGCCTTTTAGTCCGTCTTCGAAGTCTTCTGCTATTGTTAATTTTTTTAGATCG
>FUFK010044545.1_pt1 | contig 18405 bp, 13 predicted proteins | sample 1021851 | NCBI WGS metagenome assembly FUFK01 (sample SAMEA51879418, study PRJEB19060) | metagenome
CCATAAACAGGTCGTATTCTAATCACTTCATTAGCGATCGGCCCGGTACTGAGTGCTCTTATAAGTGGAATTTCGTCCTGTTCCAGAGGTCGCGTGCCATCAGCATTNTANAAACCATAATGNNTGGANAGCTCTTCNACNGGAACNGGNTTNGCAGGTAAACCATGCCAGTTTTTCGTAGCTTGATTAAANAACGTGAGTTTGCCTTNAGCATCACAAGCTACGATACCTACATCAACACTTTCCAGAACCTTCTCCATTAGTTCTTGCTTGCGGTGGTTTTCAGCCTGGCTATTTTTAATTTCAGTAATATCTGTAGTATGCATAATAATACCTCCAATTTCGTTTTCAGAATTGTACCATGGCCGTACTTCCCACGTAATCCAGTTCTTCGAACCATCGGCACGTACAAAACATTCTTCATCTTTACTATGTATAGCCCCGCTAAGGCATTCCTTATGGATTTGTTTCCAGTCTTCCCCAATTTCAGGAAAGATCTCATAATGTGATTTTCCCACCACATCGATATGTTCAATATTATAATCTTTTAGCCATCTTTTTGAAACTGCTATATATTTCAGATTGTTGTCAAACATTGCAATTGCAGAGGGAGCCTGTTCTATAAATAACCTTTTGAGTTCAAACCTTTTTTTCATCTGGCTAATTTCCTCACTGCTAATTCCTCCAACGATACTGCTGGATAATTGTTGAATAACATTCTGCTTCTGTTCTTCCAGAGCAAATATTAATGAATGGTCTGGAGACTGAATTACCTTATAGATAAACTTACAGAAGTGTCCCTTGGAAGTTTTAAGCTTAATATGGCCAGACTTATCATCACTCTTCGGAATATTAAAAAGTAGTTTGTTCCAACTGGACAATTCGAGAAGATCTTCAATATTTTTCTTTTCAAGGATATGTATAGGGGCGGCAAATCCAAGGTTTCGCAGAATCTGAGTATTAAACCAGATAATTTTTGGTTGCTCCGGCTTGTATATCAAAAATCCATGCAAGCCAAATTTTTGAATAAATTCAAAAATTTGGGGATCTCGCATAATTAATGAGATTTCACTGTTTCTCACTTTCTGCATAGGAGATTAGTTAAAATAGATTGGGGTATCTTTTACTGCAATTAAGATATTTTCTTCGATTTAAACAATAAGTATATCTGTAAAATACACATATTTATGTTTTTATACAGTTTGAAGCACGTTATTTGAAGGTAAATCTTACANAATTATAAAAGTATATCATAGTGCTGTGAGGTATCAANTAATATATAATTTGAGTAGATTTAGATTCGGTAGGAGCAGTCAGGTTATTCAAATTTCAGTATTATTGAANCATGAAAAAAAGATACTGGATTGTGCTTATTCTCGTGGTGGTTCTCGCGGTCACTTACTTTACCGGACCAGTTCCCGAAGAACCAGAATATGATCTAAAGCTTCCGAAGATAGCTTCCGGTCTTAAAAATCTGGACGCTTATATTAACGATAGAGAATCGNAAAAACCTACCCGTAAGGATAACCAGGCTCGTATTGAATGGTTTGGAGAATCACCTGTTAAAACTGAATATAGCATCATTTATCTTCATGGTTTTGCAGGTAGTTATAGAGATGGTTATCCGGTTAATAAAAACATTGCCAAGAAATTAAATGCAAATATTTACTATGCTCGCTGGGCTGGTCACGGACTGGAGCCTCAGGCAAGTCTGGATGATTTTAATGGAGAGAATGCCTGGCAGTCTGCAAAGGAAGCTTTAGCCATTGGAAAGCAGATTGGGGAAAAGGTGATTATAATGAGTACCTCTACGGGTGGGACCTTGGCGTTTAAGCTTGCTGCTGAATTTCCTGAAGATGTTCATGCTCTCATAAATATGGGGCCAAACCTTGAGGATGATCAACCCGGTACTTTTGTGTTGAATACTCCTTGGGGCTATGAGATTGCGAGCTTGATAAGCTTTGGGGATAACAGGAAAATTGAGCATGAGCAAAAAATCGCTACTCAATATTGGGATACCATATATCCATCCCGGGCTCTGGTAGATCTTCAGGTTCTCGTCGAAACCACAATGATACCGGAGACATTTAAGAAAGTGAAATGTCCAGTACTAACTTTATACTATCATAAAAACTTTATACAGGAAGATGAACATGTAGAGGTGGATATCTATGAAAACATTCATAAATTATTGAGCACTCGAGATTCAATGGTAGTTTTAAAGCCGCTAGCTACTCCAGAAACCCATTTTGTAGGGAGTGATATAAAATCAAAGGATACAGAGATCGTTGAAAAAGCTATTGAAGAATTTCTGAGAAATAAACTAGATATAAATATATATGAATAGTTTTCAGCAGTGAAATGATAAAACGATCAGACTATAGTTTAGTAAAAGATCAATCCAAAAAAAGCCTTACTTTTGTTTCAATCTACAACCAGTTTTATGAGCCGCAAAGTTCTTTTAGACTCAAATCAACTTGATATCATTCTTCACAGGTTGGCCTGTCAATTAGTAGAAAAGCATACAAATTTTGAAAATACCGTACTTATAGGGATTCAGCCGCGTGGAATATACGTTGCTGCAAGGATAATCAACATCCTGAAAAGTGAGTATGGATTGGATCACTTGAAAACTGGTCAGCTTGATATTACCTTTTACCGCGACGACTTCAGAAGAGGAGAGAAACCTCTGGAAGCGAATAAGACCAGAATAGATTTTGTAGTAGAGGATAAGAATGTAATCTTTATTGATGATGTTCTTTATACCGGCCGAAGCATAAGAGCGGCGTTAACTGCAATCCAATCCTTCGGAAGACCCCTCGAAATTGAATTACTAAGCTTGTTAGACAGGCGGTTCAGCAGACATTTACCAATTCAGCCAGATTACACCGGAAGACAGGTAGATGCGATCAATGACGAGAAAGTAAAAGTAAGCTGGAAGGAACAGGATGGAGAAGATGCGGTTTATTTAATTGCAAAAGACTTGGATCATGAGTAGTGAATTAAGTGTAGATCACTTACTGGGAATCAAATATCTTCAGCAGGAGGATATAGAATTAATTTTTAAGACGGCAGATCACTTCAAAGAAGTGATCAACAGACCTATCAAAAAAGTACCNTCGCTNAGAGANATNACCATTGCAAACCTCTTTTTNGAAAATAGTACANGNACCAGNCTTTCTTTTGAACTNGCNGAAAAAAGGCTAAGNGCAGATGTTATAAATTTTTCTGCAGCNTCCTCTTCAGTAAAAAAAGGTGAAACCCTAATCGATACTGTGAATAANATNCTTTCGATGAANGTCGATATGGTNGTGATGAGACATCCAAATCCTGGAGCTGGAATATTTCTTTCACGGCATGTAAACGCCAGCATAATTAATGCTGGAGACGGGGCACATGAACATCCTACCCAGGCTTTGTTAGATTCCTATTCTATTCGTGAAAAGCTTGGGGATGTATGCGGGAAGAAGGTCGTTATCGTGGGAGATATTCTTCACAGCCGGGTAGCCCTTTCCAATATTTTTGCACTAAAGCTTCAAGGTGCCGAAGTCAAAGTGTGTGGACCCAAAACCTTGCTACCAAAACATATTGAATCTCTGGGGGTAAAGGTTGAAACTAATCTCAAAAAAGCTCTGGATTGGTGCGATGTGGCAAACATGTTGCGCGTTCAGAATGAACGTATGGATATCAGTTATTTCCCTAGCACAAGAGAATATGTAAAGCAATTCGGACTTAATAAAAAGATGCTGGATAGTCTCAATAAGGAAATTGTGATCATGCATCCCGGACCAATAAATAGGGGAGTGGAGATCACTAGCGACGTGGCAGATTCTGAACATGCGATCATACTTGATCAGGTACAAAATGGGGTTGCGGTGAGAATGGCAGTAATTTATTTGCTCGCATCCAAGATCAAACAATAAAAGAAATTATGAAAAGAACCGAGAAAGATAATTACATACTTATCGCTGCTGAAGATGCAGAGCTTACAGACTTTACGAGTGAGTTAACCAAANACCATCACGATTTTGAATCTTCTAATATTGTTGTGGATTTAAGTAACTATAAGAATTTAGAGAATCAACAACTGCTGGCTTTTCTGGAAGTCTCCAATTTGCATAGAGAAGCGAACAAAAGTTTTGTGATTGTTAATGATGCATTGGGAATAGATGAATTACCAGAAGAATTAGTCGTAGTTCCCACATTGCAGGAAGCAGAGGACGTGATACAAATGGACGAGATCCAGCGTGATCTTGGATTCTAAAGAATGGGTAACAGCCAGTTAAAAATAACGATCCTTGGCTGTTATGCCGCTACTCCCAGAAGTTTCACTAATCCAACCTCCCAAGTACTTGAGATTAAAAGCCATCTTTTTCTAATTGACTGTGGGGAAGGTACTCAGGTAGCTTTGCGTAAGAATAAAATTAAGTTCTCCAGGATCAAACATGTATTTATCTCCCATCTTCACGGTGATCACGTCTTTGGGCTGGTAGGACTTGTCTCTACATTTTCTTTACTGAACCGGGAAACAGAACTTCACATTCATGGACCCAAAGGCATTAAGAAATTTATTACCGTACAACTTCAACTAAGTGGTGCATGGACTAAATACCCATTAATCTTTCATGAACTAAGCTCTAAGCATTCAGAGGTTGTTTTGGAAGATGAAGAAGTTACCGTAAGTACAATTCCTTTGAAACATAGAGTCTATACCAATGGATTCTTATTTCAAGAAAAACTAGGTGACCGAAAGCTATTATTAGATGAAGCCCAGCAAAAAAACATTCATTATACGCTATTTAAAAGTTTAAAAAAGGGCAAGGATGTCACTTCGGAAGATGGCATCCTTATAAAAAATGATTNGGTCACTGAAGATCCGGCCGTACCTTTATCCTATGCTTTTTGCAGTGATACAGTGTATGATCCTGAAATAGTTCCATTAATCCAGGAAGTGTCTGCTCTTTANCATGAATCAACATTTCTAGAAAGCGAAGCGGCGCTCGCAGTTCCTACAAAGCATAGCACTGCAAAACAAGCCGCTAAAATTGCTAAACTTGCCCGGGTAGGAAAGCTTGTTCTTGGACACTATTCTACTCGCTATGGAGATATTAATAAATTTAAGGAGGAAGCTATCACTGTTTTCCCAAACGTGATTTTGGGCGACGACGGACAAGAAATAACCGTTGAATAACTCTTCATTATTTTCCGAAATACGTCTTTAATCGACATACATCCAGATAATTAGACGTAAATTCCTACAGTTTATGTTAAATATTATATATAATTACTGGAAATTATAGCGGTAGATGTTTTTCATCGATATAATATGTACATTTATCATCCCAATCTAAATGAACCTCTATTATGACGAAATTTTATTCACACGGGATANTCTTGATTTTATGTACTCTATTNCTTACATCTTGTTCCAAGGATAATTCTGAAGATGATGTAACCGGGTATGATCAAACTGTAACCAGTCGTGCTTCTTATGAATATAGTGCACTGGAAGTTGANATTTTAGAAGATCTTAATATTTATAGAAAAGCTAATGGGTTGAGTGAATTACAGCCACTTGCTGAAGGTTCAGTTGAATCTGAAGATCATAATTACTACATGATAGATGCAGGTGCGGTTAGCCATGATAACTTTTCTGATAGAGCTTCCTATTTAATGAATGCAGTAGGGGCGAGTAAGGTAGGAGAAAATGTAGGTTATGGATATAGAACTTCTGAAGCAGTAATTAATGCATGGCTAAAGAGTAGAGGGCACAAGGACAATATTGAAGGGAATTATACTCATTTTGGTATTTCTGTTAGACAGGATGCTGAAGGGAAAAATTATTTCACGAACATATTTGTAAAAAAATAGTACAATATATACACCNCCCAAANCTAAAAGGGAACAGGCTAGAGGCTGTTCCCTTTTTTTATTTCTCAATTAAATTNTAGCATCTATAAATCAATNATGCATTACTGAATTACGGCTGGGATACGATCAATATACATCTTCTGAAAGTCGGCATTATTCATCCCGCTTTCGCCAAGAAGCTTAATTTCCATTCTGTTTACTTTTGTCTTAGAAATGCTGGTTCGTCCCAGAATGCTATTGATGGCAATTTCCAGAAGAGGTTCTGAAGGTTCGCCAAGAACTCCAAGATTATTCAGATCCTCAATATACTCTACATCCGGTTGTAACCCATTGATGTAATCTGAATTACCATCCACATTAATCGATTTGAATACCAGTGGCTGCATAGCATAAGTATGGTTTTCACTGGCACCTTCTCTAGTGTAGTCATCACTATCATAAAGGGTCACTGAAGCCTGGAATTTTCCTGCCGTACGATCTCCGATCTGGTTTACGGTAATATATGGATCAAGGCCATTGATGATAAGTTCGCTGGCAGATGCACTGGACCTTGATGTTAGTACATAAACTTCAGATAAGTTCAAGCTGTTTATCGATGAACCGCTTCTAACATTTCCATCAAATCTATTTAGTAAAGCTTCAGGATTCTGAGCTTCATAGTAGGTTTGATATTTATCATTCCACTGCTCCTGCATAAAGATCTCTCCTTCGAACTGTCCGGTGATCATGCTGGCAAGGTCAACGGCAGATTGCACAGAACCTCCACCATTGTATCTTAGATCTACCACCAAGTCTGTAACGCCGTTGGCCTGAAATTCAGCGAATACTGCATTGAGATCATCATCGAAGCTTGCCGTAAAGCNATTGTATATCAGGTAGCCAATTTTTCTACCATCTATATTCAACGTTTTAGCAATATATACCGGGTTTTCGGTATATGCATCATCAGTTAGATTCACAACCTGATCTGTGACAATGATTTGGTTCTCCTGGACGTAAGCAACGTTGATGCTAAAACTATCCTGACTTATAAGTTCTATAAAATTTGAAGAGGTCAATTGCTGACCATCAATTTCAGTAAATACAGTACCACGGGTCAAACCTGCTTCATCTGCAGTTGTTCCGGGTAAAACATATCGTATAAAACCAAAAACAAAATCTGAATTAGAGATTTGCCCAATACCATACTGGATACCAGTAGCTCCACTCATTCCTTCAAATCTTTCCTCAAGTTCATTATAATCATCAGTTATGAAGCTGAATCTGTCAAAATCTGCAGTTAGATCATCGAAGAGAGATTCTGGTGAAGACGCTTCTGCAAGAAATTCTGTTTTTTCCGTTGTGGTTGAGAAATAATTATCTGCAAGTTCCGGAACATCCTCTTTATATAAATAGATCTCGTTTAGACCATTATAGACAAAGCTTTCTACCTCTATAGCTTCATCAACAGGATCTTCATTCTCATCGATAACATTTTCAGGAAGATTGGGATTTCTTTCGGTAGGTGTTTCTTCTTTCTCACAGGAAGTAAGAATCCCAAAACTGAAAAGAAAGATCACTATTTTACTTTTTATACTCATGTGTTTAATTCTTATAGTGGTACAACGTGTAAAACTCACTAATTGTGCCACTTTTGTTCATTAATATATACGAGCAATGATGAGATCCGGTTTAATTTTAGATTTTTAGATATCAAAAATGATTTATGAGTAGGATGAGATATCACTTAGGAGAGTAAAAATAGTGATTTAAAAGGGACTTGATAAAGAAGGGGATAAGCTTAACAAGCATTGAATACCTTCTATGATAGAATTTTTTATCTGAAAGTTTCTAGTTGTAACNTCTAAAATCGAAAAAGGTTCAGGCTAGAGGCTGAACCTTTTTCTTTTCAAATCGATTTGTTGGGGTCGATTTATTTATCATATCAACTTTTGTCGATACCCCAGCTTCGATTCTGGTAGGGTCTTAAAATATCTTATTTTGATTCTTTCATTTCAACAACACTAAACATAGATCGTCTGTTTAGTTGATGATCTTTTTCTGAACATCTGTCGCAATCTATGGCCGGNTTATTCTCACCATAGCCTTTGTATTCCTGAATTCTATCTTCAGCTATGCCATTAGCAACCAGGTAGTCGAAGGTTGATTTAGCTCTACGTTCTGCCAGTTTTTCGTTATACGCATCTGTTCCTCTACGGTCTGTATGAGAACCAATTGCTATTACGAGTTCTGGATACTCATCCTTCATTAATGCTACAAGTTTATCCAGCTCTTGTGCTGCATCTGGCCTTATATTCGATTTGTCGAAGTCAAAATATATATTGTCAATTTCAGCCAGATATTCAACGTCCTTAACTGGGTTTAGCTTAATATCATATTTCAGAGTATCAATTTCATCACTCTCTCTGGTATCTATAATTCCTTTAAAAGTTTCGTATCTAATCTCTTTTGCTTCAACTGGAAACTCTAGATTTCGGTCAATTTCAGTCTCGTAATAACCTTCTTCATTTGTTTCGAGAAATGCAAGTTCCTCACCATTTTCATCCATGATCCTAACAGTTGCAGAACTTATTGGATTTCCATTTATAGCATCAGATACTGTTCCTGCAACCACTAAAGGATTCATCTTGTTAAAAACGAAAATATTATCATTATCTCCTTCGCGGTTACTTGAAATATAACCTTCTTTAGAATCTTCCACCTGGAAATAAGCGAAGTCATCAAGACTACTATTAATGGTCTCTCCAAGATTCTCTGCAGTTTCACTTCCTTCTTCTAATCTGAAGATATCGAATAAACCTAAGCCGGCATGTCCATTAGAAGAGAAGTAAAGAGTACCATCAGTATCCATAAACGGAAAGGTCTCATCAAATTCTGTATTTACGGGCGCTCCAAGATTTTCTACAGAGCCATATGTGTTGTCTTCATTGATCGCTACTTTATAGATATCTGTTCCTCCATTTCCATTGGGCATNTCTGAAGTAAAATAAAGTGTTTTGNCATCTCTAGACAAGGAAGGGTGACCAATGGAATATTCATTGCTATTAAAAGGTAATTCCTTTACATTCATCCATGTACCATTGGTGCTGGTAGCTGAATACAATTTTAAGTGATTCGTTTTATCCTTATCTCTTTTTCCTTCCTTATTTCCGAAGTAATTATTTCTGGTAAAATATATAGTACTGCCATCTGGAGAAACTACTGCTGGACCATCGTGAAGTTTGGTATTAATATCACCCTGAATAGGCATAATGTTCCCTGTTTCTGAATCCATCACATAAATATCCAGAAATGGTTCCCCATTCCAGCTATACGTTTTCTCTTTTACGTCTACATCCTGAGCTCTGGCGGAAACAAAATAGACCGTTCCATCCATCTCAAATACTCCAAAATCACTAACTTCAGAATTGAAATCTGCTTGCTGAAGTTTATAAGTCGCCATGCTCTTATATTCATCCTTATTCAGCATGGTTTGTATTCCATCAGAATCTCTTCCTGTTTCGAGGTATCGTTTTAAGAAAGTTCTGGACTCATCATATCGCTTAACTCCGCGAAGAGCCTGTGCATATTTGTAGTAATATTCTGGAGATATAGTCGTGTCTTCAATAACATCTCCGTAATAAAATACTGCATTTTCAGGACTTCTTAGCATCATATATGCATCACCCAAACGAGTTGAATTATAAGTGACGTTATATTCATCTTCAATTAGATCCTTGTAAACTTCAGTAGCTTCAAGATAAGCGAAGTCTTTGTATAGCCTGTCTGCTTTTTTTTGTTTTCCACTTTGCGCCTGCATCCCANGGGAACAGATAAAGATAGAAAGGAAAAATATATAGTAGTTTTTCATAATCTATAGACTTTGGTTAGAAGAAACGTGGAGATTTGTATCTGGTATTTTTAAATCTGAATTCGTAAATAAGAATGAATTCATGAGATCCTGAGGTATATGGCTGAATATCTGAAATTGAATATTCATACGCATAACCTGCTCTGAAGCCTAGAAATAACTGCACATCCAGAAAAGCTCCAATGGCATCATCTATTCTGTAATTTGCTCCCAGGTAAAACTTCTCATTTAATATAGCCGTAGCGGTCATGTCTACTGAAAGCGGTGCTCCCTGAGTGGCCTTTACCAGAGTGGAAGGGCGTAGTTTCAGGTTGTCGCTTAGATCAAATACATAACCAGCTGTTAAGTAATAATGCACTTGTTCCAGTGCTCGAAACTCGTCAAGTTCATTGTTATCTTTATTGATCAGTTTTGGAGCAGATAAACCAACATACCAGTTCTGTGCTGAAAGATAAGCACCCGCTCCAAAGTTTGGTGTCCATCTATTGAAGTCATCTGCAAAAAATGGATCTGTTCCAATAGTAGGATCATCCAGACCATAGTAATACGCTCCAGCTTTAAGACCTAGTCTTAAAGACACATCTGCACTTAAGTCTACTCTATAAGAGAAATCACCATAAACAAAAGTGGTATTTTCATCACCAATCTTATCATTGATAACCGATAATCCTAAACCGATCTTGTCATTTCGCAACGGCGAGTTGATAGAGAGCGTTTGTGTTACCGGTGCTCCATCTACACCAACCCATTGGTTTCGGTTAAGTGCAGTAATGGAGAACCCATCTCTACTACCTGCATAAGCAGGGTTGATAGAAACCGTGTTATACATGTATTGAGTAAACTGAGGGAGCTGCTGCGAAAATCCTGGGGCCGCAACAAATAGCATTAATATAATTAGATAAACTTTTTTCATGGTTTCCCTTTTTTATTTAGTTCCTAAGTAAATATAACCTTGAATTGGTTCGAAGTTACCTTCTCTTATTTCCAGAACATAGAAGTATGTTCCTGATGGCAATTGATTTGAGCTTGTGAATGACGAGTCTGAGTATCCATCCCAGTTGTTCTGGTAGTTTTTAGCATCGAATACTTTAGCACCCCATCTATTAAATATCTTAAGATCATATGTGAATCCACATGCAATGTCTGTATCTATGGTAAAGAAATCGTTGATGTTATCACCATTTGGAGTTACTGCTTTAGAGATGCTATCTCTTACATCTTCAACACTACAGTCTAAAACTACACAGTCATCGTTGATTATTACGGTTACAAATGTACTTTGCGGACAAATCCCTTCGATTTGCAATTCGAAAGTATAAGTTCCAAGTTCCATAGAGCCTGGAGTTATAAATCCGTTTTCAAGTGCTCCTGTGTTATCTGTATCTATCCAGTTTCCAACATCTTCATTATCTGCAATTAGATCGAAAAGATTGAAAGCTGAATCATCGATACAAAGATCAACCACTCCATTATCGATTAGTACAATATCTTCTGCTACTGGTTCAGCTAAAACTATCGTAGTAAGATCAGATAATTGACCAAACTCATCCTGAGCAACAACATCATAAGTACCCGGACTCAAGTTTGTAAATATCCCGGTCGCCTGATAGGTTTCACCATCTATGCTATAAGTTAATCCATTTTGAACGTCTACGGTGATCGTTCCTGTTGGTTCTGAACAGCTAGGTTGAACCACATCTACTTCAGGAGCAGCCGGTGGAGCTGGAGCAGGTTCTTCTTCAACGGTCACTGTAAAGCTACATTCTGAAGTATTTCCTGAAGCATCAGTTACTTCAAAAGTAATCGTGGTTACACCTAAAGGAAACTCTTCACCGGAAGCGATACCATTAGTCATAGTGATGGTCTCTCCAGAACAGTTATCGGTCGTTTCAGCCATACTATATTCCACAATACTGCTTTCTATTCCGAAGCCAACAGTCACTGTGATATTCTCAGGACACTCAACAACAGGAGCTTCATTATCTACAACCGTTACAGTGAAAGTAGAAGTTGAAGTATTTCCGTTGTTATCGGTCGCTGTGTAAGTCACGGTTGTAGTTCCAACCGGGAATTCACTTCCAGAGTCCATGCCTTCGGTCAAAGTAACTTCGGCTAATTCGCAATTATCTGCAGCAGTAGGAGCTTCATAGGACACAACAGCGCCACATATTCCGGTATCATTACTAACGGTTATGTTCTCTAAGGGTTCCAGTTCCGGTGATTGATCATCGGTTACAACAATATCGAATGAACATTCAGAAGTATTTCCTGCAGCATCGGTAACAGTGAATGTTACAGTGGTTGTTCCTACAGGGAAGGTTTCTCCAGCAGCCAGACCAGCAGTTTGAGATACTGTAAATTCTTCAGAATTATCAGATACCTGAGGTGTTTCAAATTCAACAACAGCACCACAAATATCCTCATCATTGCTTATTTGGATATCATCCTGGCAAACGATCGTTGGATCTTCGTTATCTTCAACTGTTACAGTAAAGCTACATTCTGAAGTATTTCCAGCAGCATCGGTCGCTGTAAATGTTATGGTAGTAGTTCCAATCTCGAATTGAGATCCGGAAACCGGTCCGCCAGTTTGTTCTACACTTACCTCGCAATTATCGGTTGCAGTCGCATTTTCAAAATCTACGGTTGCAAAAGAAACGCCGGTTTCAGTATCAATAGTCATATTCGCTGGACAACTGATTTCCGGAGCCTCGTTGTCAGTTACAGTTACTGTAAAGCTTTCTGTCGTTGTATTACCAGCAACATCGGTTACAGTATAAGTTACGGTGGTAGTNCCAACNNGGAATTNAGATCCNGAAGTAAGACCTTCGGTNACTTCNANAGATTCCAGTTCACAATTATCAGTTGCTCCAATNATTCCGAAGTCTACAACAGCACCACATACTCCAGCATCGTTGTTAACTGTGATGTCATCCATTTCTTCTGCTACAGGTGCTTCAGAATCTGTTACGATCACATCAAAGCTACAGAAGCTTGTGTTTCCAGCGGCATCGGTAGCAGTAAAGCTTACCGTCGTATTTCCTACAGGAAATGTTTCCCCTGAAGCAGGACCGCTAGTTTGAAGTATAGTTGCACCTTCAGCATTGTCGGTAAATTCCGGAATTGTAAAGTCTACAACAGCTCCACAAACACCAGGATCGTTGTTAAGATCTATATTTTCTGGACAGGTAATTTCTGGTCCTTCAGTATCATTTACCNTGATCGTTACCGTCGCAGTATCTGTTCCACCGTTCCCATCAGAAATACTGTATTCGAAAGTATCTACACCCGTGAAGCTATCTTTAGGAGTGTATGTTACTGTTCCATTAGTATTAATCACAACCTCTCCATTCTCTGGAGTTGTAGTTTCAGTAACCACAAGATCACCACCATCAATGTCCGAATCATTATCCAGAACTGAAACGGTTACAGCATTATCCTGATCTGTAATTGCAGCATCATTTACGGCAATTGGATCATCATTAACTGGATTTACTGTAATTGTTACCGTAGCAGTATCAGTTAAACCATCCTCGTCTCTAATCGTATAATCGAAAGAATCGGTTCCGTTGAAGTTCTCATTAGGTATATAAGTAATAGTACCGTCATTGTTGATCACAACCGTTCCGTTTTCAGGAGTTGTAGTAGATACAATTGTAAGCTCATCACCATCCGGATCTGAGTCGTTATCAAGTACAGAAATAATTACTGTGTTGTCTTCGTCTGTCTCAACAGCATCATCTACAGCGACAGGAGCATCGTTTTCAGCACCTACAGTTACTGTTACAGTAGCAGTATCAGTTCCACCGTTACCGTCAGAAATAATGTAGTCGAAAGAATCNGTTCCGTTGAANTTTTCATTCGGAGTATAAGTTACCACGCCATTCTCATCGATAGTTACCGTTCCATTGGCAGGNTCCTGAGNTTCAGAAATTGTTACCGTAAGCTCATCACCATCAGGGTCAGAATCGTTATTGAGGACGGTGATCTCGACTGGAGTATCTTCGGTTGTTGAAGCTGAATCGTCTACAGCGATAGGAGNATCATTTTCTGCACCAACTGTTACTGTTACCGTAGCGGTATCAGTTCCACCATTACCATCAGAAATGGTATAGGTAAAGTTATCAGTTCCGTTGAAGTTTTCATTCGGAGTATAAGTTACCACACCATTCTCATTGATAGTTACCGTTCCATTGGCAGGTTCCTGAGCTTCAGAAATTGTTACCGTAAGCTCATCACCANCATCAGGATCAGAATCGTTATTAAGAACAGTGATCTCTANTGGAGTATCTTCNATTGTTGAAGCTGAATCATCTACAGCAATTGGAGCATCGTTATCAGCACCTACATTTATGGTTACAGTAGCGGTATCAGTTCCACAATTTCCATTAGTTACTATGTATTCAAAAGTATCTGTTCCATTGAAGTTTTCAATTGGAGAATAAGAAAACGTGTTATCCTGATTTTGGGTTACAGTACCATTTGATGGCTGAGTGAAAGAAACGATTTCTAATTCTCCATCTTCTAGATTAAGGTCATTAGAAAGAACATCAATATCCACTGAATTATCTTCACCAGTAGAAGCTGAATCATTATTCGCGGTTGCTCCGATTGGTTGCTCCTGAATTACTACTGAAGTAGCAGGTGAGATACATCCATCAGCATTTTTAGCAGTTACATTATAAGTTCCAGTGGCAAGAGCTGTAAAATATCCACTTTCCTGGTAATCAGTTCCATTGATACTATAAGTAAATCCTTGAGTAGCAGTTACGGTAAAAGATCCAGTTGCATTTTCACAAGTTGGCTGAACCGTTGCAGAAACTACTGGAGCATCCGGAGTGTTTGGTTGCTCCTGAATTACTACTGAAGTAGCAGGTGAGATACAACCGTCAGCATTTTTAGCAGTTACATTATAAGTTCCATCGGCAAGATCTGTAAAAGAACCGCTTGATTGGTAATCACCACCAATACTATATTGAAGACCATCAACNGTAGTTACGGTAAAAGATCCAGTTGCAGTCTCACAAGTTGGTTGCACTGTAGCAGAAATAACTGGAGCATCTGGGTTCTGACCTGCTGCAACTACGATTCCATCTAAATTTGTACTACACCCATCTGAATCTGTTACAATTACTGAATAAGTTCCAGGCGCTAAATTCTGGCGGTCCTCTACATTATTGGTTCCAGATAAATCTGTCCAGTTGTAAGTATAGCTCCCTGAACCACCTTCAGTATTGATATCAATACTTCCGTCGTTGCTACTTTCGCAAGTTTCATCTGTCTGGCTATTAACAACAGTAAATAGTGGAGGAACTACTTCAATAGACTGAGCAGTTCCACACTTTGGCTTTATATCATTACGATCTAATGGACAAACCTCATTAGGAGAAGCAGAAGTCCATGCAATTAAAAGATTTGTAATTTCAAGTGTTGTTCCACAGGTATAATTAATTTTATCAAAATTAATTGTTTTAACACCGTTTCCTGGAATTGGACCTTCACATCCACTAATTTCCTCAGAAGAAACAAGAACACCATCAACGTCATATGCTTTTAGAGTTCCCCAGAAAGCGAATGAGGTTCTTGTTGATTTCGTTTTGTTATTAATAGATACAGCAAGAGTTGGATTCAATTGTGTGTCTCCAGTACAAGTGAAACATGGCTGTAAATTAGTTAATTCCGCTCCAACGACGCTTAAGTCATTAGAAGTACAACTAGTAGTAAAATCCTGGCTTTGAGCTAAGACACTATTACTGCCAAGGCAGATTACTAAAAGTAACGAGAAAAATGAAATAGTAGTTTTCCAAATCATATCAATAATGTTTAGAATTATCAATCTTAGTTGTTATACCGATCTTACTCGATATGGTTTATAATTTTTCAATAGCAATAGTTCAAAAGAGCAAAGTCCTTTGATTGGGGAATACAATAAAATCTGAAAGACAACCTGTAGTTTTGAGGAACTACTTTAGAGAAGTGTGGGGGTGACTCTATTATGGTGCAATTCTGAAGTAAAATTAGAGAGAATAAAGGGCTGAAGTGTGTAATAATCAGCTTTTTAGATATAAAGCGTCATAATCTCGTTCAAAGACGGTATCCATTCCTTAGATCGGGTGATAAATTGCAATCTGAAAAATTATCTGTGAGAACTTTGTAGGAATTTAAGAATTATTACAGATCAAATCACTTAAATTTATCGTCTTAATAAGATGTAGAGACCTGATTTATAGTTATTAAACATTTAAAACTTTTGTAGTCCGTTAAATTTTGGAATTGTCGGTAAAAAAGAAGATTTGTGTACAATATCCGACAAAATGCATGTTTTTTGCAGCCATCATTAAATGTTTTAGAATCCATCAGAAACATTTCNATCTTACTTTCGAAACTCGTAAATTGCAGGAAAAGCGGCCTAAACATGAACAAAAATCTAAACGATTACCGTAAATCCTACAAAAAAGATCGAATAGAAGATGATGCTATACCTGAGGACCCTTTACAATTCTTNCAGGATTGGTTCAACCAGGCTGATAACTCAGATGATATCCTTGAAGCCAATGCNATGAACATCGCTACGGTTGGAAAAGATATGGTCCCAAAGTCACGAATTATTCTATTAAAAGCTTTCGGACTGGAGGGATTTCATTTCTATACAAATTACTCTTCAGATAAAGGAAAGGCTCTGGCTGAAAATCCTAACTGTTGCCTGTCATTTTTCTGGCCAGAACTGGAAAAACAGGTCATCATCCAGGGAACTGCAGTAAAAATTTCCGAAGAAGAGTCGGAAGCATATTTTCATTCGAGACCTAAAGGGAGTCAGCTGGGGGCCATGGCATCAGATCAAAGTTCTGTAATTCCTTCGAGGGAATATCTTGAAGAAAAATTATCCCGTCTTGAGGAAAAATATGATTCAAAAGAAATTCCGAAGCCAAAAGACTGGGGAGGATATGTGTTCCAGCCAGATATTTTTGAATTCTGGCAGGGAAGGGAAAGCCGTCTGCATGACCGCATACGCTACAAAAAAATTACGAACTCCTGGAACTACGAACGTTTAGCACCATAATCTATGAAGCGATTAATATTAGTAAGACATGGTAAATCATCCTGGGAGAATGAGCTTCCGGATCACAAACGACCATTAAAGAAAAGAGCTTATAAGGATGCTGAGCTGGTTCTAAAAAACTTCCGGAACTTCTATCAGCAAGGTGGATTGTTTTGGACCAGTTACGCAGTTCGCGCACATGAAACTGCGAAGCTTTTTAAGAAGAATCTGAATATAACAGATCCAGATTTTGAAGTAAAAGAAGAGCTTTATACCTTCAATCAAAACGAATTACTTAGAGAGATACAGCAATGTCCTGATGACCGGGATCAACTTATTGTTTTTGGCCATAATCCGGCTATGACAATCCTCGTTAATTTCCTTGGAGATAAGAAATTTGATAATGTTCCAACAACTGGCCTCACGGTGATCGATTTTGAAGCTGATTCATGGCGAAATATTGACAATGGAAAGACCATTTTACATCTATTTCCTAAAAATCTCCGCTAGAATTTATGGCTAACAAGAAATATACGAACCGCGAATTAAGCTGGTTAAGCTTTAATGCGAGAGTTTTACAGGAAGCGGCAGACGAAACAGTGCCCCTGATCGAGAGATTGAGATTCCTGGGAATCTTCTCAAATAACCTTGATGAATTCTTTAAGGTACGTTATGCCACCGTTAAAAGAATTGATCTTGCCGGGAAAGCCGCCAAAAGTGTTCTTGGCGGAATTAAAGCGAGTAAACTTCTAGAAGCAATTACTAAAATTGTTATAGATCAACAGTCTGAAAGTCTTAAGATCCTCGAAGATATCCAGGAAAAGCTGAAGGAGCATAATATCCATGTCATTAATGAGAATGAAGTGACCTACAAGCAGCAGGACTTCATTAAAAACTATTTTTTAAGCAAAGTTAGTCCGGCTCTGGTTACCATTATCCTGAATGAACTTCCTGAAATGCCGTCATTAAAAGATTCCGCAGCATATCTGGCGGTGAAGATGGTGATGACCGAAGAAGTAGAACAGAAAGATGGGATAGACAGGATCCTAAAGAGAAAAACGAAGGAAAAGCGATATGTTTTAATTGAAATTCCCCGGAATATCGAGCGATTTGTTGTACTTCCAGAGGAGGATGGAAAGCAGTACATTATCCTTCTTGATGACCTCATTCGGTATAACCTGCATACAATTTTTAATATTTTTGATTACGAAAGTCTTTCGGCACACATGATCAAAATNACGCGGGACGCGGGATTGGATCTGGATAGCGATCTTAGTAAAAGTTTTATAGAAAAGATTTCAGACAGTGTGAAGGACCGAATAAAAGGAGATCCTGTTCGATTTGTTTATGATAAAAATATTGATAGCGAGACTCTTACTTATTTGATGAATAAAATGGGTATCGAATCTACCGATAGTATCATTCCTGGTGGACGATATCACAACAGGAGGGACTATATGGATTTCCCAAGTCTGGGACGGCCAGAGCTACAATTCGAAAAACGGGAACCTTTGCCAATTCCCGGCCTGATTCTTCAAACAAGTGTACTAAAAGGTATTGCTGAAAAGGATTACTTATTATATACACCTTACCAGAGTTTTGCTTATGTAGTTAAATTCCTTAGAGAAGCAGCCCTGGATCCTAA
>FUFK010073677.1_pt1 | contig 18404 bp, 18 predicted proteins | sample 1021851 | NCBI WGS metagenome assembly FUFK01 (sample SAMEA51879418, study PRJEB19060) | metagenome
GATAAGTGGATTAGAGATATGGCGGAAGGCCATGGAATGATCGAACCATTCCAATACGATCAAGTCAAACAAAATGGTAAGGGGTCAATCGTCTCATTTGGAACATCTNGGTTANGGATATGATGTTCGTGCATTACCAAGACGTAATGTAATGATCACATCTTCATTTACTGGTTGGAATAACTACATGATGAACTTAGGTAAACTCATGGGTGATTCTGAAGCTATGAAACGTTTTGGTAACACAGTAGTAGTTTGGGATTTACATTCACGTAAACCTAAAAAAGTATTTGATGTACCNGGTGCACCACTTGAAATTAGATGTGCATGGGGTTCACAAAATAATTACTGCTTCACCACAACTGCATTAACCTCACAAATTTGGTTAATCTATGAGAAAGATGGTGAGTGGAATACAGAATCTGTAGCAACTATTGGTGATCCNGCTAAGATTCCTNTACCTGTAGANATCTCAATNACAGCAGATGACAAACANNTATGGGTAAANACATGGAATGATGGTATGACCAGAGTATTTGATATTTCAGATCCTCACAATGCTAAAGAAGTGTATACACANAAAATTGGTGACCAAGTTAACATGCTATCTCAAAGCTGGGATGGAAAACGTGTTTACTTCACATCATCACTATTAGCTAACTGGGACAAAGCAGATGGACCAGAAAAAATGCCACAATTCTTCAAGGCTTACCATTATAAAGATGGCAAACTAGAGCAACAATTTGCTATAGATTTCCTTAAAGAAAAACTTGGCTTGCCACATCAAATGAGATTTGGTGCATATTCTTTATATGCTAAATCTCCAAAAGATGGAGCTAAAGTAGCAGAACTTTCTAAGTAAAGTTTTGTCTAAGTTATTAGACACCTCATAGGTGGTTAATAACGTGAAATGGCTGAAACGTTGAGGCCGCTTGATTTAANATCAGGCGGCCTTTTACGTACTAAAATAAAGGTTGTTTGACTCACAAAATAATCTACAATATTAGAATATTAGAGGATATTAAGGATATTAGGGAGATGTTAAGGAGANTCCTACTTTTACTAGCGNTACCACTAGCTGTNACAGCACAAGAGGTTACATACGANAACTCTGTTCTAGCCCCAGGCTGGACNAGNNTGACATTNACACCTCCNAGNCCATCATCATATACTTTAGCAAGTTTCACTCCAGCAAAAGATGGAGATGTCATAAATCAATTAGAAGAGAAAACATCATTACATGATTTGTACGATGACAAAGTAACTCTTTTAAATTTTATNTANANNACATGNNCNGATATCAATGGATGCCCACTTGCAACAGCTGTGTTCCACAAGATACAACAAAAACTCTCTAAAGATCCAGAGATAGGNAAAAAAGTTNGNCTNCTNAGTCTGAGTTTTGATCCAAAAAATGATACACCAGATATAATGAAGCTGTATGGAGCAGGAACAGAGAAACATCTTGTTGACTGGCAATTTATTACTACAAAAAATGCTGATGTCCTTGATCCTATTTTAGACGGCTATCAACAGCGTATAATTAAAGAATACGATGATCAAGGTAACTATATTGGCTCTATCTCACATATTCTACGTGTTTTCCTGATTGATGAAGAAAAGCAAGTGAGAAACATCTACAGTGTGTCTTTTCTACATGCTGATTTGATTATCAACGATATTAAAACGTTATTAGATCCGAATACTAAAAATGGAACATTAGTAGCAGCAGCTGATACAAGTTCTAAACTTGATGCTGTAAAATCTCAAACTTCGAAATTATCCAAACCAGGTGATAATAAAGATGGATACTATGATAGTGACTATGAAAGCGCTAGTAAGAGTCTTCATAGAGCAGGTAAGCCCGCCGATCTTTATACCATGGCAACTACAAAGCAGCTCGGTTTACCGGAGCCTAAGTTTCCAGAGGGCACTGAGCTGACTCCTAAAAAAATTGAGCTAGGAAGAAAATTATTCTTCGATAGAAGATTGTCACATACTGATACAATATCATGTGCAATCTGTCATGTTCCAGAGATGGGATTCGCGCATAATGAGCTCGCTACTGCTGTAGGGACCGAGGGNCGCTCAGTCCCAAGAAATGCGCCAACTGTTGTTAATGCAGGATTTTTATCAAGATTTTTCCATGACGCTAGAGAGAATTCCCTTGAAGACCAAGTATGGGGACCGCTTCTTGCTCATAATGAAATGGCAAATCCTTCGCCCGGTTATCTTCTAAATAAAATAAGAGCTATTCCTGATTATGATGGACTATTTGAGGATGCATACGGTGTAGGGCCTAATATGGACTCTTTAAGTCGTGCACTTGCTGCATATCAATATGCACTTGTAAGTGGAAATTCACCTTTTGATAAGTGGTATTATAATGGAGAATCAAACGCGATATCAAAATCAGCAAAAAGAGGTTTCGAGATCTTTAGTGGTAAAGGAAACTGCGTGGCATGTCATCTTGTAAATGACGAGTATGCTCTCTTTACAGATGAAAAACTTCACAACACAGGAATAGGTTTCAAATCATCAATGTACGTTGAGCCACCTAGAAAGAAAGTTGTTCTAGCACCAGGAATTGAAGTAGATGTAGATACATCTGTATATGCTAATGATTCAGCCTTTAGGGATGAGATTATGCCTAATGATCTTGGGTTATATCTAATCACCCAAGACCCTAATGATCGTTGGAAAATTAGGACGCCACAACTCAGAAACGTAGAACTTTCCGGTCCTTATATGCACAATGGCCAATTGTCCACACTCAAAGAAGTAGTAGAGTTCTATAATCAGGGCGGTGTAACAGAAGTCGGTAAAATGAAAAATGAGACCATAAGCCCACTCATGTTCCCGCTTAATTTAACAGAGAATGAAGTAAATGATCTTGTTGAATTCTTGAAAACTCTAACAGGCTCTAATATGGATACATTAGTACTTGATGCATTTGCAGCACCAGTTGGCGACGTATCACTTAAGGATCCAAATTGGTTCCACGACAACAAGCTAAAATATTAATATGAAAAGAAATTTTTTGACAGTGAGTCTAATCATGCTCACACTATTCATCCAACCTATACAAGCTAATGATATGTTAATGGACCCTATGCCAGCTGCAAATCCAGCCCCTGATTTCAATTTAATGGGGATGGATGGGGAAACTCATACCCTTGAGGATCTAAAAGGTAAATTTGTATTAGTTAACTTTTGGGCTACATGGTGTAATCCATGTAAAGTCGAAATGCCTCTACTTGAGAAACTTCATCAGACACTTAAAAGCGAGAAATTCACTGTCCTTGGCCTTCATGTAGGACCTGGACCAGAGAACATCGAGGAATTCAAGAAGCTTATGCCTATCTCATTTCCTATCTATGTTGATATGGATCTTGAGGTNAATTGGGGCGTTCCAGGTTTACCGACAACCTTCCTAATGGATCCAGAGGGTAAATTAATTTATAGAGCTGTTGGTAAAAGAGAATTTGCCTCCGATGAGATGGTTAATTTTTTGAAAAGTCAGATTGAGAGTTATCAATTTGCACAGAAATATGATGGTAAGTTTATCCCGCCAATGATGCGATAATCTTATTAGATAACAAATAGTTCTACNAGTTTTCTTTCAGACTTTGTCCCAAAATACCTCAAGGGTTTAGATGAGCTAATCAAATTTTGTTTTAGCATTTTATTAATCTTTTTTTTATAGAAGTTAAAAAAGGTTAAATCTGTTTCGTTAGCTTTAATATATTCACGACTCACAGATTTATCTTTTGTAAAGATTGTTCCTCTACGTGCTTTATAACAAAAGTCTTTACCAATTTTTCCTAATATGACTACAGAACCCGATATCAGCTCTAAACAAGAGCCTGATCCAATATCTCCACCTATAACAATATTACCTCTTCTCATTCTTATAATAGAGTTATCTCCAACATTTTTCTTTACATAAATAAATCCGTCAACCAATCCTTCATTCATGCTTGTAGGCAAGCTACAAAGGCCATCATCAGCANTACCTAGAATATGTACAGAACCTCCTNTCATTCCAGAACATGCATTTTTACCAACATTTCCTTTGACTATAATTTCTCCATTTATCATTCCCTTTGCAAGACCGTATCCAACATTTCCATTAATAGTAATTTTTTTGTCTTTTAACCGGCTGCCAATGTTGTCTAAATGTACATGTGAATTCTTGATTACTATATCTTCTAAGTTATCCCCAGACACATCAAATAAAGTAGATAGTTTGTATTGTTTTGATCCATAGCTTATTAGAATATTTTTGATATCTGACAATTTAGATGCTTTAATATTAGAAAGCCAACTCATATCTAGNCTTTGTTTACCTTTAATTTTACATTTAAGAATCAACGGTTTCATTTTAATATCTTTCTTAGATGGAAGTGATGTTGGCCTAGTTTTCCACCATAATTACCTGCTGACACGGATACAATGTCTTTTTTGTATTTAGATTTTGATATAGCAATAAGTGACTCTCGAATACCCTTATCTATNTCNTCTNTAGTTAATCCATTAATAACTATTTCCATGACACAATTAACACTCTTGTGAAGCTTGCTTCCTGTAATTCCACTTAGAGACGGGCAGAATGCATCATTCGTCGACGCTATCAGCGCTTTATATTTTGAGCCAACTTTAGACCCAGACCGAACAACGCCCCCGGGGAAAGGTGTAATGATATTATCAATTTTACTCATAACATTTACTGCTATTTCACATGCTGAAAGACATGAAGATCTATTTTTTGATAAAAGTAAGAAATTACCACCACCAATTGCCGGGATACGTGCAGTCATCTCCTCACACATAAATTCCCCATCCATTACTGGTATCCTCCAGAACCTTTTTTTATCAATGCGCTTTGATATTTGATATCCATCACCAAAATATTTTAAATTTTTTCCAAGTGGAATCATATCTTCTCCATCAAGNCCTGAGAATAGTGCCGTAGTTGGGCAAGTCAAGATACACTGTCCAGCTCTTGTNTCAAGTTGCTTTTCTAGCTGNCTCCGTGACATTGAGAAAAGGAGTATGGAAAACCCAGGTCTACCATCGGGTGTATCTTTGGTTGTCAATTGTTTTTCAATGCCTGCTTCTACCCCACAGGCTATAACAGATGTTGCAAATCCAGTAAATGACACAGCTGCATTTCTAGCCCACTTTGTATTATCAGCTGTGACTATTATTCTGCTTGCCTTCATATTAAAAGCCTCAGCAAAAGTATTCTCAATAGCTAACCCATTTATTTTCATGATATTCTTTTCCTTACACACTTAACTTCATTTATGTCAGACCCAATTACTTCAGACATTTCATCATTACTTATTGTATAGTTTGGCAATGCTATAGTGTGATATTTATCAAAGTATTTCTTCAATTTCTTCTCTATTGCTTTATCGTACTCAGGTTTAACTACTTGTGTCTTACCCCACGTATATTTTTTTATTTCCCCATCTTTGACTACAACAGCACCATCTTTAATAACATGTGTAGGGTTTGCAAACATTTCTTCTATGTCTTTAATACTACTGTCATAGACNGTTATATCTGCATCTGCATCNTTTGATAGCGANCCTTTATTTTTAAGNCCTAAGATTTTAGCAGGTGCAGATCGNGTCATGGTNGCNATTTCAGACAATGTATACTCTCTTTTNATATCTTTTAAAATAGTATGTTTAGAGATATCAACTGACATTTGGTCCAGTAAATTATCTCTGAATGTCTTGTCCATCAGNAGTTTTATTAAATGAGGGTATGANGTNAANGGTGCCCCGTTAGGATGNTCTGTAGTAAGAAATATTTTATCAGGGTCTTCTGTTAAAAGAAATGTTTCAAGTCCTATGGCCCATTGCANAGCATTTACAAAGCTTTGGTCNGTATACTTAAATGGTACCACCCCACAACCAGCCTCACATTCAATGTCCATGCAAAGCCATTTATCAGGATGTGCATGACTGTGGTTTGCATGTTGTTTCATACTGTCACCTGACATTGTTGCTGTTTGTCCAAATAAAACCTGACCAACATCACATGTAAGATTTGGTATCTTATTTATGTACTCAGTTATTTCAGCTGAGGCTGATGAAAAATTGCGATCTCCATTATTGCCGTAGCTATGAAATTGAATATGAGTAATATGAACGGGCAGGCCTTCAGCAGCTTTTATAGTTTCTATCGTTGATTTAAAATTTCCAGGGACACCTAAGTTACTACAGTGTACATGCAAAGGGTGTGGTACACCCAACTCATAAACGGCTCGCGCGAGTACACGCACAATTTTTCTTGGAGTGATCTTATACCGGACCGAATTTTCATCAACATTAAGCGCTCTTTGATTGAACTTAAAAGCATTTATTCCTCCGGGATTAACTACTTTTATTCCTATGCATTGCGTTGCTTTTAATATGAAAGCTACATAGTCATTAATTTCTGATTGATGGGCTCCTCTTGAAATTAGATCTAATAAAAAATCATCATTACCAAGTAGTGCATAGCCACCTTTATCTATGAAAGGTGTATCAGCCATTTCTGCATGAGACTGTCTGGCGTTTATGGGAAGAACAGCTGGTTCAAAACAAGATGTATATCCCATTTTAATATATTGAAGACCAGTTTTAAGTGTGCTCGGAACAAAATCGGCAGTCAAATCATAATCGTTATCACTATTNTTATGAAATTCTTGCAACATCAGTCTTGCTATATTTACTTTTCCGCCGCCAATATGAGTATGTAAATCAATCGCACCTGGCATAACAATCTTGTTATTACAATCTATTGTCTCTGATATTTTACCGTTTGAGACNTCAGTGATTTTTCCATNCTCAATATAAATATCTTTCTTTTTATTGAAAATTTTATTTATCGGATCAAACACANGNCCATTTTTTANACACANAGTNGACATTATTTAATTATCTCTCTTAAAACTTGCTGAACACTTTTGCTATGAGACAGTCTCAAAGATGACAAAGGTAAGCTNACAACATTATCTGTCCTGAATATATGTCCTTTAAAATCAACACCAGGAATGCCACATGGTATGAAAACATCTGGCTCAATATTATATTTAGTGAATGGTCTTCCTATTACTATATTCTTATTTTTCTTATTGAGAATTAATTTTTTCTCAGATAAAGAATTAAGATATATTACTAAATCAGAATTTCCTGAATTGATTAAATGTGAAGCATTGTGTGAATCTTTATCATACTCAAAGAAATTTCCAGTAAATTTAATTCTAGATGGGAATCCAGACATCCATCCTAGAGTTTGCGAGAAACTAACATCACCATCATTTCCAGCCAATGACAAACAAGCAGCTCTCATTGTCTTATTTAGAGAGACAACNTACGCAGAAATATTATATATGATTTCATCACACTCTTTGTAANCATTAAANTCTGACGTCGCCCAAAGAATTGATAAATATTTACAATTTTCAATGCTAGTTAACAACATATTAAAAATCTTATTACTGATCGAAGTTGTATTTTTTTTGTTAGCGAGGCTNGTTAGTAANTCAGATATATTTTTGTTATTGAAATCAANATAAGTTATTCTTTTGTCTTTGAAATCACAGTCTTTTTTATTACTTGTTTGTTTTCCTATTACGTATATTTTTTTATTTTTTGGATTTATGCTAAAGCTATCATTAGTCGCTAGATATTTTTCCATCAATCGAGGATAAGTTTTAAATAAATTATTAGAAAAGACAATGATAACGTCTGATTTATTTTTTATCTCTGTTAGTGATGTCGCCATATATCCTCGTCTCTGATANATNCTAATATTTTTCAAAAAAATACTACTATTAACGTGATCAATTATGCCATTAACTTTTGAAGCAGCAGATAATGCCTCACGTGTAATATTTACATCAACGCTTGAGTTTAGAAAAATTGTCTCTTTTGACTCTTTAATTAGCTGTCTAGAATATTGATATGCTTTTTTTATTTCGCATGGTTTGCCTTTGACTGTAGCAGGTATTTCTCTAAATATTGGGAGATTAAGTTGCTCAAACTTAAAAGCACATGATTTTGGAATATTATNTTTAACANATANTTTGTTGTCATAAACGTTTATTTCTAGGTCATCGCANTGTAGAGAGCAAAAAGGACAGACNACATTCTTGTNNGTAAGAGAATCTGATATCTTTGGCATAAATTATTTTACATCATTAATAAATAACTTTACATGGATAAACATTAATATATTCTATTTTTTATGGTTTCTGATAAGTCATTTAATGAAGTTAAAATTGTTACTAATTCAAGNCTACANTTTGGATTTTTGAATTTNAAGTCATCAAACTCATACTCATNNGGNGGTATGGGNTTATCNATTGATAAACACCCTACTATTTTNACAGTCTCAAAAGCTTCAAAATTTGAATCAAATTTAAAGAAAGCTATTCGTGACAAAATATATCATTTCCTATGTGATAATAAGCTAAGTAAAAAGATACGTGTTGATTGTATCGAAAGTCCACAAAAACACATTGGATTGGGGTCAGGTACACAGCTAATTTTATCAATTGAAGAAGCAATCTCTAAATTTTATAGATTTAATCAAAACATTAATTTTTTTAAAAGGAGCTACAGATCAGGTGTTGGTATTAATTCATATAAGAATGGTGGATTTATTGTTGACAGCCCGAAGAATAATCTGCTGACAAATGAAATAATTTTCAAAACAAACTTCCCAAAGGAATGGAAGATAATATTATTATTNGATTCTAAGGNTAGAGGACTTCATGGTAGCTCTGAGAGNAGATTCTTCTCGTCAGANACCACTATATCGCTTAGNAAGAAACTTTCTGATTTAACATTGAATGAGATAATTCCNTCNATTATTTATAAAGATTTNGACATATTTGCAAGAAGTCTCACTAAATTTCAAGATCTTAATTCACTATTTTATTCATCAATTCAAAAATCGAACTATCTAAGTCATGATATTGCCAAGGTTATAAAAAAAGTCTCGATGAACTTCAATGTCGCTGCTGGACAAAGCTCGTGGGGACCAACATCTTATATGCTTATTGAATCTAAAAATATACATAATGGAATTATATCTATTTTAGATAATACAATTAGTATGTATAATAACCTGTCATACGAAATNGTATCAGCAAAGAATAGTGGCCGAAAACTATCATATAAATAGGAGATCAAAATGGAAAAACCATACTTACTACATCTAATTACATCAGAAAAAAACGCAAGTCCATTTGATGTAAACATGGCTTATGATGCTGGCTGGACAAATATTACTCCTTACACAAATGTTGAACAATCTGAAATACAAACATTAGTTCAAGATACAATATTTTCTAGATCAACTTCAGCGCTTACNAAGACAGGTATTTTTTTTGGTGGTAGGGACACGCATGAGGCCATGGATATGATAGAAGAAGCGAAGAAGCATATGGTTCCACCTTTTGAAGTTTCTGTATTCGCTGATCCAAGTGGAGCATTCACTACAGCAGCTGGTATGGTTGCAATAACTGAAAAACATTTAAAGGATAAATTTAGTCAAAATCTAGACAAATCAAATGTTGTTATACTTGGAGGAACAGGACCTGTGGGTGTGGCTTCCGCTGTAATTTGTGCAAAAGCAGGAGCTAATGTAACACTTGTGGGGCGTAGTCTAGAAAAAGCTGAAAAGATTGCTGGTATCTGCAATGATCGATATAATTCAAAAAATGTTAAAGGTGGTGCAGATGCGGACAAAAGCGATTTCTTCAATGNTGCAGATATAGTACTCAATACTGGTGCAGCTGGCATTCAATTAATGAGTGAAGAGCATATTAAAAATAGCAACACTCTCAAAATCTGTGCTGATACAAATGCAGTACCACCATCAGGTATTGCTGGTGTAGACGTGATGGATAACGGCAAAGTTGTAGACATGTCTCCAAGTAAATGTCTTGGTATTGGTGCTCTGGCAATTGGAAACATTAAATATAAATCACAACATGAATGTTTAAAATTAATGTATACGTCTGAGAAACCAGTATATCTTGATTTCGAAGATGCATTTAAGTTTGCACAAAAAAGCGTATAGAGACATTCTTTTAATAGCAAATGGTCATGAAGTATATAAAAATGACCTTAGCAAGTTTGTACAGAATATACATCACATAGATATATATTCAGATGACGAGCATCATCTGAATTCATTAGATTCATTTAAAAGCTATGTCAAAAATAAAAATCTTCTTGATCGAGAAACAAAGGTTATATACGCATCTGGCTTGGAGGGAAAAAAAGATATACAACAGTACATAGAAAGTAACTTTGATGTATTTGGTATCCCATTAACTCAATTTGATGAGATAAGTGATTTAAATAAAATTCATAATTCTTTGCTTAAAAATAAAATTAAAATTCCAGAAATATCAGATACTTTTNACTATAAATCTCTAAGTAAAAGCTATAATAGTTCGGGTGGCATTGGTGTGGGAAATAATATATTNTCATCTAACACATACTTTCAAAAATTTATCCCAGGTAAAACTTTTTCAATTTCTTTTATTGCGAGTGANTNTGATCCAGTTATACTGGGTTTTAATCAACTTTTCATTGTTGAAAATAATACAAAATATCCTTTTTTACATGCAGGCGCGATGATTATTGATTTTGAGCAACCATACAGAGGGTACATGTTAGATTGGATTAAGGCCATCACAAAGTATTATAGTCTAACCGGATATATCAGCATAGATTTCAAGATATTTAGTAACAACTTAGAAATTCTTGACATAAATCCTCGACTATCTGGCAGCTATCGATTGTATACAAGAAANTACAAAAACCTTATGTTTAATCATATGAAGCCAGGTGATCCTCTAAATTTAAAAAGCAATGACTACTTTTCNTATATCATTCTNTATGCAAAAAATGATCTTGTAGTTGACAGGCGTATTAGTTCTATTGAAGATGTATCCGACACTCCTAATATTGGTCAAGCTATTAAAAAAGATATGCCAATAATGACATTGAATATAAGAGCTAATAATCAACATAACCTTTTTAANGAGATAAAAAGAAGAATTATAAGTGCTATGAAAATAATAGACTGTTATAATACACAGCTAGATTATGAACAATATTAGCGTCAATAAACAAGTCAAACCTCTAGTAGAAAAACTTGTTGAATCTCATGAGAAACTGAATTTGGAAATATCTGAGTCTGATGGCGGAGCTAAAATTATTGATGCTGGAATTAAGGCTAAGGGATGCCTTGAGGCAGGAAGACTTATTACTGAAATATGTATGGGTGGACTAGGTTCGGTCAGCTTATCTATGACTCATTCGGCTCCAAATTGGCCTCTTTCGATACATGTACATAGTACAGATCCAGTTTTATCATGCCTTGGAAGTCAATACGCAGGCTGGTCTCTGTCATTTGTGCAAAATGATGATAACTTCTCTGCTTTGGGGTCAGGTCCATGTAGGGCTCTTGCTGGAAAAGAGGATATATTTAAAGATATTGGCTATAAGGACAAATTTTTCTCAACTGTTGTCGTTTTAGAGGTTGATCAAAAACCCCCACAAGAGATCATTGACAAGGTTGTTACTGACTGTGACATTTCAGAAAAAAATCTAACTGTAATACTTACACCTACAAGGTCGTTATGCGGCACTACTCAAGTGGTCGGCAGAGTTCTTGAAGTAGGATTGCATAAAGTCCATGAACTTGGGTTCCCTATAGATAAAGTGGTTGATGGTTTTGGGTCTGCTCCATTACCACCACCCGCACCTGATTTTTTGATAGGCATGGGAAGAACTAATGATGCNATTTTATATGGTGGGCTTGTCCATCTTTATGTCGATACTCCTAATGATGATGCTGAGGAGTTAGCAAAGAGATTACCTAGCTCGACTTCAAAAGATTANGGAAAACCATTTGCNGATATATTNAAAGAATATAAATATGATTTCTATCAAATAGACAAAATGTTATTCAGTCCAGCAAAAGTTATAGTATCAAGTTTAAAAACTGGGAAATCATACACCTCTGGAAATATCGATCTATCATTGATGGATAATTCATTTAATAAATGATACGCACACTTATTCTTACTGAAAAGGAAGGATGGCATTATCAACAACTAAAGTTATCTCTCACTAAAATGAATCATTCAGTCGACTCTGCATGTATATCAGATATTAATATCGTATTGGATAGAAATGAAACCATTTTAGAAAATCAAGGTGAACGTTTACCCAAAATTGATAATGTTATTGTCAGATACATACCCGGTGGAACATTAGAGGAAATTGTATTCTATTTGAATATCCTAAAAATATTTGAATCTATGAATGTGAGGGTAGTGAATAATGCAAGGTCTATAGAATCCACAGTTGATAAATTATATACATCTTACATACTCAATAAGAATAAAATAAACTGTCCAGAGACTTATATTTTTAGGGGTCAAAAAGCAGCTTCAGGATTTATTTCAAGCTATAATTTTAAATCTAAATTAATATACAAACCATTATTTGGATCACAAGGTGATAACATAAGTTTGATAGAAAGATCTAGTGATCTAGAAAAAATTGAAAATCAGACTAATATTTATTATTTCCAAGAGTACTTAGATAATAGTCCTAATTATGATTATCGAGTATTAGTTATAAATAACAATAATAATATAAAATATTTTTATATGACTAGATATGGCGAGACCTTCATTAATAATTTTTCCAAAGGTGCAAAATGTATTAAAGAAAAATTAAATGAAGATGTCGTAGAACTAGCAATAAAATCCTCTAGAATACTTAATATTGATTTTTGTGGTGTAGATATAATTGAACATAAAGGTCGATATTATGTTATCGAAGTAAATAGTATCCCAGCATGGAAGGGACTTCAGAGAGTCGAGTCTATGAATATTTCTGATTATATTACATGTCTGTTTAAATAATTTACTCCATGAAAATATCAGAAACCAAAATAAAATTTGATCAAAAAAAAGTTGAATTATCATATATAACTTCATGTTCTTATGATGTGCAATGTATCAAGCCAGGTAATGTTAATTATGTTTTAGGACATCCTGATACAGCCATTGATGATTTCGTAAAAAGTTATGAAGTAACATCGAATATGATAACCTTACCTAATTTATCATTAGGACAAAGAATATATAAATGCGTTGAAAGTACTAGAGAAGCAGTAGATACTAATACTAACTTAGGAATAATTCTCTTGTGCTCTGTCTTTATACAATCACTTCTAGCAGATGAAAAATACACACTCTGCGAGGCTATCAAAGCTATTATCATGGATGCATCTCAGCAAGATGTAGCTGACGTGTGTAATGCTATTTCATTAGCTGATCCTGGCGGACTTGGCTCACATGAAAGTTATGACGTTAGATCAAGACCAGATATAAGTCTTCATGAAATAATGTCTTTATCTTCNGATTACGACCAAATCTCAAATCAATATTCAAAGTATTTNACTGACATATTTAATTTCATAATCCCAACTTTACATAATTCAATGAGCGAAATAAAAGACACGAAATATGCAATATCGTATAGTTTTCTTAAAATACTAGAAAAGTACCCAGATTCTCATATTACTCGCAAATATGGCCATAAAATTGCAAAAAAGACTAGCAAAGAGGCCTCTGATTTGATAAAAATATTAGACGGGGATACTCGACATGAGTCATGGGGTAAAAATCTAATGTCTCTTGATAAGCATTTTAAAATGACTCGGGTTAATCCAGGGACAACAGCTGATCTATTAGTCGTTTCAATGATGATATACGATTACTTCATTGGAATTGATAATGCCTAGTCTGTGTCCGTTTATTAATAAACAAAAAAAAGGAGATAATAATGGCAGTAGTCGACAAAGTATTAGTTGGTGAAGCACTAGTTGTAACCGAAGGTGGGGATAACGAAATTTCACATATCGACTTATTAATGGGACCACGTGGTTCTGCAGTAGAAGATGCATTTTGTAACACACTTTGTAATAACAAAGATGGTTTTACATCTTTATTAGCTGTAGTCTCACCTAACCTACCATGTAAACCAAGCACAGCGATGTTTAATAAGGTCACCATTAAAGGTGCTAAACAAGCTGTTCAAATGTTTGGTCCAGCACAGGCAGCTGTTGCAAGAGCTGTAACAGAGTGCGTGGAAGATGGAACAATTCCAGCTGATGAAGCTGATGATATTTTCATATGTGTAGGCGTATTTATTCATTGGGACGCTGATGACAANAAACGNATCTACGATTACAATTTTGAAGCTACAAAAATGGCTATCAAAAATGCTGTAAGTGGTGAGCCTAAAGCACAAGATGTTGTTGCTAAGAAAGCTACAGAACACCCATTTGAAAAATAATCAAACTTGATTAGTTNAATTAGAGCCAGCTATTAGCTGGCTCTTTTTTTAATGACATAATTGCTCGTTCCCTTGTTAATCAAAAGCGATGAGACTAAAGCNCCTGNAATGTTCATTTTACTTAACTTATATAAATCNAGAATAGAATTAACNCCTCCTCCAACATAGTATTCTGTANNNGAATTCTTTNGCATTCCACGTAGATATCTAAAGTCAGGNCCTTTTTTANTACCNACATCNGAAATNTTCATAAAAATAACTTTTTTCTTNTAAGAGGAGTGAAACTTTTTGAAATATTGTGTTCCAAGAAATCGGTTTTTATAGTCATATGAGTGAATGTGATCTTTATAAACATAATTAATTAACCTTATATCTTCACAAGATTCACTACATAAGATAGGAGTTATATTTTTGATGCTCAATTTTTTTATTTTTTTTGAACCTACGTCTACCCAAAAGATCTTATTCCTGAACATGTTAGCTATTTTGTAAATGATATCAATATTGTCACCATCACCATCAAGTAAGTCTAGATCAGCAAGATATATNGTAGACGGTTTATATCTAATTATTAAAGCTTTGATAAAAGCAATAGGATTTGATGAATACGTGGTAACAAGATCTATCGGTTCGTATGAGGCTCTATCACCTTGAATAGCTCTTACAACTTTACCTTTTTTTAGATCAATTGCAGGTATAATATTCATGATGAAAAAGATTCTTATATTTGAGTATATTACAGGTGGAGGCCTCATTGAAAAGAAAGTTGATAATAGCCTACTTTTTGAAGCTGAAATTATTCTTAATTCCCTNATTGAAACATACAATTATAANGTAANTTTTTTTTGTGATTACAGACATAGGTTTAGGCATAAAAAGGGGGCTATTATAGTATCAAATGATAACACTGAGATAATATACGACAGTAAATTTATAAATAAGTATGATTTTTATCTTCCGATATGTCCTGAAACTCATATGATTTATTACACTTATTTAAAAAAAATAACTGACTCAGTGAATAATATGAATCTATCATCTGTTCAAACAATTTTTGCAACAAGTGACAAGTTAACTTTTAGACAGATATGCAATAAAAAAAATATTTCTAATCCTGATTCGTTTGATACTAGCAAAAGAAATCAAATCTACATTGAAAAAGATAGGATTAGCTGTGGATGTGTTAATACAAGAATTGTCAAAGATAATCACGGACTGACACAAAAGATAAAATAACAGAGAAATATATACCAGGGCAAAGTTACAGTGTCAGCTTATACATATCACACAAAAGCTATAATATAATGTCGATTAATAAACAAATAACACAAAAGATAAATAATTCTATTAAATTGAAGGCGCTTCTAGTTAATATCTATCCCTCATTTAGAGATCATTTATTCCATTTTATTGATNATATTTTAANTGTTTTTCCAAATCTNAGAGGTTTTGTTGGTTTAGATTTCATTGAGTATAAGGGAGAGTTATTTTTAATCGAGATAAATCCAAGATATACAACTTCTATGTCTCTCATTGAGAAATGTAAAAACAAACATCCATTGGATTACATATACAAAAAAACAAATGACTATGCAGGAAAATCATGTCAGCTAAAACTAATTTAATTAAGATTGGATGGGATATAGGCGGTGCACATATCAAGTATTGTGTTGAGTCTAGAGAATCTGATGTTATTTGGTATGATATCATCGATTTTGATTTTTGGAGAGATTACGCCAAACTGAGTGATCTTATTATAAGTATTTGTAAAGAATATCATCAAGAGGGGTCTTCATTAGTGAATTATTTTACAATGTCAGCAGAGATGTGTGATTGTTTTGATAACCGAAGAGCTGGCGTGAAATATATTCTTAATCAAATACATAAGATTAAATACAGTTCATATATTTTCTCTAAGCATGGCTTAATTAAATTCGATANTAAGCATAAAATTNCCCAAGATACAGTGGGGTCCTANAACTGGTANGCCTCTGCATTATATGTATCAAAATTCATTANTGACGCAATATTAATTGACTTTGGATCTACTACATGTGACTTTTCAATAATCAAAAATGGAAAAATTCAAAACAGAAGGACCTCAGATATAGATGGAATGTTTACAAAGGAACTTTTGTACACTGGCTGCTCAAGGACGCCAATCTATGCGCACATCAATGAGATAATGTTTAGAAACAAGATTTATAGCATTATCCCAGAGAGCTTTTCTTCTATGTCGGATATCAACATAATTTTAGGTAACTTGAGCAAAGGAGATATTTACTCAAAGTCAGCTGACGGTTCTAGTCATTCTTTATTACAATCATATAAACGCGTCTCTAGATCTTTTGGTTTTGATTATGATAGATCTAAAAGAAATCTTATTTATAGTTTGTGTTTAAAAATCTACGATATTCAATTTAAACTGATTGATAAGACATTATCTTTTCACTCTGAAAAATATTTTAAACACTCTAACTTTGTTGTTGTTGGACTTGGCTTAGGCTCTAAAATCATTCGTAATATGTGTAACAAGAATAGGTATGACTATTTAGATATTAGAGATATACTAAACAGTACCATAGTTAATGGTGATTATTTGTCGAATCTTTTTCCTGCATTCGTTTTAAATAGGTTAAGTTAATGAGCTATAAACTACATCAGCTAGATTTTTCGATCCCATCCATCCAAGTTTTTGAGAGTATTAAGAATGAAGATTGGTCTGTTTTTTTAAATAGTAATAGCAAGCACTATCCAGATCAGAGATTTGATATATTATCTGCAAAACCAAAGAAAAAAATTATTTTTTCAGAAGATAATGCATATCTAATTAATGAAGACCAACAACCAAAAAAAAGTGATTTATGTCCATTTGAATTACTCAAAAAAATAATGAGTGAGTATAAATCTAAATCTAATTCCGATATTCCATTTTGTGGTGGAGCAATAGGTTATATATCCTATGATTATGGTAACTATTTACATAACATTGAGAATAAAAATCAATGTTTTAATAATCCACTTTTTGCGTTTGGCATTTATGATTGGGCTATAATCTATGATTATGATCAAGAAAAATCATTCCTTTTGTATCATGAAAAGAATACTATTACAGAAAGTATTATAAATAACTATGAGCAGAAACTTGAACATAGTCTAATACCATTCCAAATTACCTCCAGTTGTGAGTCAAATATGAACTACGACTTATATGAAATGAAGCTCCTTAAAATATTAGAATATATTAGAGCGGGGGATTGTTATCAAGTAAATTTATCTCAAATGTTTTCTCTTAGTTATGAGGGGGATGAGTATGAACTATATAAACATTTAAACAAATCCTTTGCTTCACCATACTCTGCATACATGAATTACCCATTTGGCAAGATATTATCATTTTCTCCTGAAAGATTCTTATCAATCAAAGACAATATTGTTGAAACTAAGCCCATTAAAGGCACTAGACCAAGATCTGATAACCCAGAAGTCGATAAAAAAAATATGGAAGATCTTGAATCTTCTCAAAAGGATAAGGCGGAGAACTTGATGATAGTTGATTTGCTTAGAAACGATTTAGGAATGAATTGCAAGAAGGGTAGTGTTAAAGTTGATAAACTTTTTGATATAGAAACTTTCGCGAATGTACATCATTTAGTAAGTACCATACATGCAGAAATAGACAGTGAATCAAATATTTACAATCTAATTAGAGATGCCTTCCCTGGTGGTTCAATTACTGGGGCACCCAAGTTGAGGGCAATGCAAATAATACATGAACTAGAGCCTAACAATAGGTCTATTTACTGCGGATCAATCGGTTATATTAGTTTTGATGAAACAACTGACTTTAATATTTCTATAAGATCAATGCTATCTATAGATAATAATCTTTACTTCTGGGGAGGAGGGGGAATTGTTAATGACTCTGATATTAGAAGTGAATATAATGAGACAATTTCCAAAGTCAAACCGCTTCTTGATACATTTTCTGACTAATAAGTTTAAAGT
>FUFK010061920.1_pt1 | contig 18403 bp, 11 predicted proteins | sample 1021851 | NCBI WGS metagenome assembly FUFK01 (sample SAMEA51879418, study PRJEB19060) | metagenome
AATCGCTATGGACAAAGGCCTACGTTTCGCTATCCGTGAAGGTGGCCGTACTGTAGGTGCTGGTGTGGTTGCAAGCGTAAGCAACTAATACTTAGTAACGAGCTGAGCTTTACCTATAAAGTTTAGGTTGTCATTTTCTTAACTTAATCTNAATAGGTACTAGCAAAGNCAAAAGCCGCTCTCTTNNTTGAGGGNGGCTTTTTTTNTGNNNGTTGGTTTTGTTTNTAGGTGNTAANAAGNGTTGGNCTTNGCNTAGGNTGCGCCTCGNGCACCTGTTCTCAGTTATAGCATAACTACTGTGGTGCGCTAGGCGCACCCTACAAAAACCTATAAGTTTTAATTTAAAGGAATTATTGAATAAAATTCGTCTGAATACTTGCATTTAACTATAAATCTTGTATAATTGTCAGCCTTAACACCCATAGGCGATTGGCTCAATTGGTAGAGCATCGGTCTCCAAAACCGAGGGTTGTAGGTTCGAGTCCTACATCGCCTGCCATCTTTTTTATTCCTATCTTTATCTGATGTTTCCTTCTCCTAAGCGAGTTCTTTATGAGCAACAATCAGGATAACCTCGATTCTAAGTTATCTGATGCCTCTAACGCTAAGGCGACGGCAAGCCCGATGCTGACGAAAGGAAAGCATGTCTCAGCAACCAAAAATACCACTGCGGTAGAAGTTGCTAAAACCGGTTCAGCTAAAGATATGGTGCTATGGCTATTGGCTATAGCTGCTCTAATAGCGGCGACTTTCTCTAATCAATACTTACCAGGTTATTGGCAAGCAGCCAATGACGTTTGGGTTCGTATCGGTATTATTGTAGCGCTCGCTGTTTTTGCTCTAGTTTGTCTAGCGCTGACCAATCAAGGACGCGCCTTTAAGATACTATTGAAGGATGCGGCCGTTGAACTGCGCCGCGTCACTTGGCCGGGTAAAGACGAGACTTTTAAATATACTTGGCAAACCATTGTCGTGATAGCGATTGTTGGTTTTTTAGTTTGGATGTTAGATAACTTTTTTAACTGGTTTGTCGGTATTTTTATTGGCTAGAAGAGCGTATTAGCTCTAGTGAAGCTATATTTTATTGATCACAACCTACTACTAAGATCAGGAGCGTCATATGCGTTGGTATATTGTCCAAGCGTTTTCAGGATATGAAAAACAAGTACAACGTTCATTAACTGATCGTATTAATCGTAGTGATTTCGCGGATTCTTTCGGCGATGTATTGGTGCCCACTGAAGAAGTGGTCGAGATGAAAGACGGTAAAAAGCGCAAAAGTGAGCGTAAGTTTTTCCCAGGATACGTCTTGATCGAAATGGAGATGAACGATAATACTTGGCACATTGTCAAAGACTGTCCACGTATTATGGGTTTTGTTGGTGGTACACCAGAGATGCCAGCGCCTATCACTAAAGCGGAAGCCGACCGTATTCTTAATCGCTTAAATCAGACAGAAACTGCGCCGCGTCCGAAGACTCTATTTGAGCCAGGCGAGGAGCTACTGGTTATTGATGGTCCGTTCACTGACTTTAAGGGCCTAGTCGAAAAAGTAGATTACGAAAAATCTAAGCTACAACTGACTGTAAACGTATTTAATCGACCCACGCAGGTCGAGCTTGAGTTTAGTAAAGTTGAAAAACTAGACTAAACAGACATCAACTGGGGAGCTGTTGTTTGTTAAGCGCTGATCGTATGATCATAGTGACTAACAAACTGGCGTTATCACCCAATTAGGAGAAAATCATGGCTAAGAAGATTGATGGTTACATCAAACTACAAGTCCCAGCAGGCAAAGCCAACCCTTCACCGCCAATCGGTCCAGCTTTGGGTCAAAAAGGCGTGAACATCATGGCGTTCTGTAAAGAATTTAACGCAGCGACCTCTAACCAAGAGCCAGGTCTGCCGATTCCTACAGAAATCACGGTATATAACGATAAGTCTTTTACCTTTATCATGAAGTCGCCACCAGCTGCGTATTTACTACGTAAAGCCGCTGGTATCGCTAAAGGTTCTGGTACGCCAAACACTGCTAAAGTTGGTAAGGTGAATCGTGAGCAGTTAGAAGAGATCGTTAAGACTAAAGATGCAGACTTAACTGCTGCTGATCTTGACGCTGCTGTTCGTACCATCGCTGGTACCGCTCGTTCAATGGGTATTTCCGTGGAGGGTGTGTAAATGAGTAAGCTAACCAAACGCCAAAAAGAAATCAATAGCCGTATCGATAACGAAAAACAATACACTATTGAAGAAGCGGTTCAAATCCTAAACGATTTGCCACCTTTGAAGTTCAAAGAGTCTATCGACATCGCAGTAAACTTGGGCGTTGACCCACGTAAATCTGACCAAGTCGTTCGCGGTGCTACCAACCTGCCTGCCGGTACTGGTAAAACCAAACGCGTTGCGGTATTCGCTCAAGGCGCTGCTGCTGAAGCGGCAAAAGAAGCGGGTGCTGACATCGTTGGGATGGATGATCTAGCTGAGCAAATCAAAGCTGGTAACATGGACTTTGACGTAGTTATCGCCGCTCCTGACGCTATGCGCGTTGTCGGTCAGTTAGGTACAATCTTAGGCCCACGTGGTTTGATGCCTAACCCAAAAGTCGGCACGGTCACGCCTAATGTCGCTGAAGCCGTTGCTAATACTAAAGCNGGTCAAGCGCAGTATCGCGTTGACAAAGCAGGTATTATCCACACGACTATTGGTCAAGTTGGCTTTACAGCGGAACAAGTCATCGAAAACGCTCGTGCGTTATTGTCTGACCTTAAGCGCGCTAAGCCTGCGACTTCAAAAGGTATTTTCATCAAGAAAATCACTTTGTCGAGCACGATGGGCCCAGGTCTAACCATCGATCCTGTACCATATCGCATGGCTAAATAAGATAAATATAGCTGTCTGATATTTGAGCCGTAATAAGCACAAATATTGATCGGCAGCAAATTTTAAGCAGTAAANAATTTTAAGAATTAGGTCAGCGTAGTGAATGCTATGCTGTCTAAGACCGTAGGTAGAGAGCGGTTTATAGTGATGATGATTTAGGTATTATTAATCGCTATAAGCTGCTTTTGTTAATCGATAACAGATGAAAGTCTTAATTGTCCTACGCAGACGGTGACCCACCCAGTTGTTGATAAGAGCCGATAGGGCAACCTATCACTTGATGTCAGTCTGATAATGGTGCCGTAATTAGTCGTTATTAATGGACTTTTTAGTGCATTAATAACGTGTCGTATCAAGTCAGTTTTCACTTATGGTTTAGATTATAAGTGGATTGATAAGATTAAAGGAGTCAACTTATGGCATTAACGCTAGAGCAAAAACAACAAGTTGTAGCTGAAGTGTCTGAAGTTGCTGCTAATGCTTACTCAGCAGTCGCTGCCGAATATCACGGTATTGGTGTTGCACAGCTTACTGAGCTGCGCGTACAAGCCCGTGAAAAAGGTGTTGTTTTAAAAGTGGTAAAAAACACACTTGCAAAACGCGCTTTTGAAGGCACTAAGTTTGAGAGCATGTCAGACCGTATGACTGGTCCATTACTTTTGGCTTTCTCTATGGAAGACTTGGGATCTGCTGCTAGAGTCGTTTTCGACTTCAGCAAAGAAAACAATGCTTTAGAGACCAAAATTGTATCAGTCGGTGGTGAAGTTTATGGTCCAGAAGAGCTAGAGCGCGTATCGAAGCTACCAACTCGCGACGAAGCAATCTCTATCTTGATGGCAACTATGAATGCACCAGTGACCAAGCTTGTCCAGACTATGAACGCAGTTCCTGGCAAGTTCGTTCGCACGGTAGCAGCAATCAAAGACGCAAAAGAAGCTGCTTAATCGCTTGTTTTAACGTAAATTTTACAGCCTTGATTGGCTTATTGTCCCAGTATCTAACACAGTGGACAGTCAATCAATACGCTATTAAATCAATTATTTTTATCAGATAACGGAGAGTTCTCATGGCACTATCTAAAGAAGATGTGTTAAACGCAATCGCTGAAATGTCAGTAATGGATATCGTTGAGCTAATCAGCGACATGGAAGAAAAATTCGGCGTAACTGCTGCTGTAGCTGCTGCTGCACCTGCTGCTGCTGCTGAAGGCGGCGCTGCTGCTGAAGAAAAAGACGAGTTTGACGTTGTTCTTGCTAGCTTTGGCGAGAAGAAAGTTGCCGTCATTAAAGCCGTTCGCGAAGCGACTGGCCTTGGTCTAAAAGAAGCGAAAGACCTAGTTGAAGGCGCTCCAGCACCAATCAAAGAAGGCGCNTCTAAAGNNGAAGCTGAAGAGTTGAAGAAGAAGCTTGAAGAAGCTGGTGCTTCTGTTGAACTAAAATAAGCTTAGCTTAATTTAGTTTAATACTGCACATAAAGAGCTAGTAATGCCTTGCATTGCTAGCTCTTTTTTATTATAATTACTAGCTTGACCTTTTGTGTCTGCCTAACGCCCGATCACCAGTGGTGGATACTCATCAAAAGGACACACGATAGCTATGCAAGTAAACACAGTGCAAGCAAGCACAGTAGTTTTGAATAATCTGTTAATTTAGGCTAAATGTCCTGAGACGTTTGGCGTTTTTTTGTGTCTGCATGCTTTTTCAATAACTGTTTTTTAGCACGGCCTACTTAACTCAATATCTATTATTATTTATCTGATTAACATTATTGCTGATGACTATTTATCACCTGCACCTTTAGTGCTATTCAGACAAACGGATACTTTGATTTTTAGCGGTGACGTACTTTTAACCGTTATCAATAATCCGCTTTATTTAATAGCGGCGGCTGACCAAACGCCTTTTAAACTGCTATCCAAGCTATAGTTTATTAAAAACTAGACGCGAATCATTGGATACAAAGGTTAATCACCGCATATATATACAGTTATATCACTGTTTGGCTTAATAACCCATTTATTTAAAAAAGATTTTGAAAGTGTTGATTATCAAAATGCATATGGCCGCATAGTGATGATTGTTTGAAGTTTTAGCTTTAAAGGGATCTCGGATGAGTATATCGCCTTTAAAGTGGTTGTATTATCGTATACGTCGCTAAGTTTGCATGGTATCACCAAGTATTGGTGCACGCTAGCTACGATTTTTATTTGTTTCCACGTTTACTGTAAGGACTCTCGATGGCATATTCTTATACTGAAAAAAAGCGTATTCGCAAAAGTTTTGCTGAATTGCCCACTGTGATGGACATTCCCTATTTATTGTCTATCCAAGTAGATTCCTATGAGCAATTTTTGCAAGAGCATAAAAAGCCTAAAGCTCGTGAGAATACTGGTCTACAAGCCGCTTACTCTTCTATTTTCCCGATTGAGAGTCATTCAGGTAATGCTGAGCTACAATTTGTTGAATATTATTTAGGAGAGCCGGAGTTTGATGAGCGTGAGTGTATCTTACGTGGTTCAACCTTTGCCGCGCCTATGCGTGTCAAAATCCGTCTGATTATCAAAGACAAAGATCATAAAGACAAAAACAGCAAAGCGGCTATCAAAGATATCCGTGAACAAAGCGTTTATATGGGTGAAATTCCACTCATGACTGATAACGGTACCTTTATCATTAATGGTACTGAACGTGTTATCGTCTCGCAATTGCATCGTTCACCCGGTGTCTTCTTTGATCATGATAAGGGTAAATCACACTCTAGTGGTAAGGTGCTTTATAACGCTCGTATCATTCCTTATCGCGGTTCGTGGTTAGACTTTGAGTTTGATGCTAAAGACCTAGTATTCGCGCGTATTGACCGTCGCCGTAAACTCCTTGCTTCTATCATCCTGCGTGCTCTTGGCCTAACGACTGGCGAGATTTTAGACTTATTCTTTGATAAAGTCGCGGTTTATAAAGGTGAGGAGCAGTTCGAGATTGATATCGTTGCTGATCGCTTGCGTGGTGAGATGGCGCAGTTCGATATCGTTGCCCCTAATGGCGATGTGATCGTCGAGCAGGGCAAACGTATCAACGCGCGCCGTATTCGTCAGATCGAAGAGGCGGGTATGACTAAGATCGCCGTGCCTGATGAATATCTCTATGAGCGTATTTTGGCTGAAGATATTATCGTTAATGACGAAGTCGTTGCCCATGCAAACACGCCTATCGATCATGAGCTATTAGTGAAGCTAAGCTCGTTTGAAGCAAGTGATTCGATCAAAGAATTCAGCATCCTGTTTACTAATGATATCGATCAAGGTAGCTACATCGCTGATACACTGCGTGCTGATACCACTTCAAGCCGCGAAGAAGCCTTGATTGAGATCTATAAGGTTATGCGTCCAGGCGAGCCACCAACGGTTGAAACGGCAGANAANNTGTTCGAAAGTATGTTCTTCAANGCTGATCGTTACGATCTATCTAACGTTGGCCGTATGAAGTTCAACCGCCGTTTGGGCTTAGACTTCGATAATACCGATGACCCAGACGTGCAGCGNGNGCGCAGCGTCTTGACCAATGACGATATCGTCAACGTACTAAAAGAGCTGGTTGAGATTCGTAATGGTCGCGGCGANGTCGATGANATTGACCATNTAGGTAACCGCCGTATCCGCTCAGTAGGCGAGATGGCAGAAAACCAATTTCGCGTTGGTCTGGTTCGTGTTGAACGTGCGGTCAAAGAGCGTCTATCATCAGCAGAATCTGATAACTTATCGCCACAAGATTTGATTAACTCAAAACCAGTTGCTGCAGCGGTCAAAGAGTTCTTTGGCTCTAGCCAGTTGTCGCAGTTTATGGATCAAAACAACCCGCTATCAGAAGTCACGCATAAGCGCCGTGTTTCTGCATTGGGACCAGGTGGTTTGACCCGTGAACGAGCAGGCTTTGAAGTACGTGACGTACACGATACGCATTACGGCCGTGTCTGCCCAATTGAGACACCAGAGGGTCCAAACATTGGTTTGATCAACTCACTAGCGACCTTTGCTAAGACTAATAGCTTTGGTTTCTTAGAGACGCCTTATCGCCAAGTGGTCGATGGTAAAGTAACTGATGTTATCGAATACCTATCTGCTATCGAAGAGGTCGGTACGGTAATCGCTCAAGCTGACTCACCCATGAATGATAAAGGTGAGCTTAGCGAGGAGATGATCAGCGTGCGTAGCTATGGCGAGTTTGTGCGTATGCCAGCTGACAAAGTGACGCATATGGATGTGTCGCCAAGNCAGGTCGTGTCAGTAGCCGCTGGTCTGATTCCATTCCTAGAGCATGATGATGCTAACCGAGCGCTTATGGGCTCGAACATGCAGCGTCAGGCGGTTCCGACGCTACGCGCTGATAAGCCATTAGTTGGTACAGGTATGGAGCGTCACGTCGCTCGTGATTCGGGTGTCTGTGTTATCGCTAAGCGTGGCGGTGTGATCGAAGACGTTGATGCTTCGCGTATCGTCGTACGTGTTAATGAAGATGAAATGGTCGCTGGTGAAGCGGGTATCGATATCTATAACTTGATCAAATATACGCGCTCTAACCAAAACACTTGTATCAATCAGCGTATCATCGTTAACCAAGGTGATGAGATTGCTTTTGGTGATATCTTGGCTGACGGTCCATCGACCGATCTTGGTGAGCTAGCGTTAGGTCAGAACATTCGTATCGCCTTTATGCCGTGGAATGGTTATAACTTCGAGGATTCGATTCTTCTATCTGAAAAGGTCGTAAAAGAAGATCGATTCACCACCATTCATATTCAAGAGCTCACTTGTGTGGCTCGTGATACTAAGCTTGGCACCGAAGAGATCACTGCTGATATTCCAAACGTCGGTGAAGCGGCGCTGTCTAGCCTAGACGAAGCAGGTATTGTATATATCGGTGCTGAAGTGGATGCCGGTGATATCTTAGTCGGTAAAGTCACGCCAAAAGGTGAGACGCAGCTGACGCCTGAAGAAAAACTACTACGGGCCATCTTCGGTGAAAAAGCCGCTGACGTCAAAGACACCTCACTACGTGTCCCAACGTCAAGCAAAGGTACGGTCATTGACGTACAAGTCTTCACCCGTGACGGTGTCGAAAAAGATGCGCGTGCCCGTGCGATTGAAAAATCACAGCTCGATAGCTACCGTAAAGATCTAAAAGAAGAGCTACGTATCTTTGAAGAAGCGGCGCGTGGCCGTATCGGTAACTTACTCGACGGTCAAAAAGTCAGTGGTGGTTCAGGTCTCAAAGCCGGTACGGTTATGAAAGCGGCCGACATGAAAGAGATGAGCCTTGAGACTTTGCTAGATATTCAGCCAGTTGAAGAAGACATCGCTGAGCGTCTCACGCAAATCGCTGAGTACTTAGTCGATAAGCAAAAAGATATCGATGTGAAGTTTGCCGAGAAAAAACGCAAACTAACTGCAGGGGACGACTTGCAGCATGGCGTACAAAAAATCGTCAAGGTTTATCTTGCGGTGAAGCGTCGTATTCAGCCGGGTGACAAAATGGCCGGTCGTCATGGTAACAAAGGTGTGGTATCGCGCATTATGCCGGTCGAAGACATGCCTTATGATGAGCATGGCAACACCGTCGATATCGTCTTGAACCCGCTAGGTGTTCCTTCGCGTATGAATATCGGTCAGGTCTTAGAGACTCACTTAGGTATGGCAGCCAAAGGCTTGGGCGAGAAGATCGATAACATGCTCAAAGCTCAAGCAGCAATGAAAGATTTACGTGATTTCTTAGACCAAATCTACAATAAAGTAGGCGGTGAAAGCGTTGATCTCGATAGCTTAAGTGATGATGATATCATGGCGCTAGCGGGCAACTTGCGCGGCGGTGTGCCAATGGGTACCGCAGTGTTTGACGGCGCGCATGAGCATCAAGTCAAAGACTTGCTTGAGCTTGCAGGACTCGACCGCGATGGTCAGCAAGTACTATATGATGGTCGTACTGGTCAGCAGTTTGACCGCAAAGTGACGGTCGGTTATATGTATATGCTCAAGCTNAACCACTTAGTCGACGACAAAATGCACGCGCGTTCTACCGGTTCTTACTCGCTGGTCACCCAGCAACCACTCGGTGGTAAAGCCCAGTTTGGTGGTCAGAGATTCGGTGAGATGGAAGTGTGGGCACTAGAAGCATATGGTGCGACTTATACCTTGCAAGAGATGCTAACGGTGAAGTCAGATGATGTCGAAGGCCGTACGCGTATGTACAAAAACATCGTCGATGGTGAGCAGTATATGGATCCAGGTATGCCTGAGTCGTTCAACGTACTGACCAAAGAAATCAAATCACTGGGTATCAATATTGAGTTAAAAGAAAACAATTAAGCCCTTATTGACGCTTAAGCGTTAGACTAAAAGCAGTAAAGTATGATTGATACGGCTGCTTTTAGTCTTTATCTCATCCCAATTCATTGCCTTCAGTCGTCTAAGCAGCTTGTACTTTTAGGTACCGCTTAGAAGATTATAAAGATAACGGAGAAGCAACTTGAAAGATTTACTCGATATCATGCAAAGCCCTACCGCGAGCGGTAATCGTGAGTTTGATAGCATTCAAATTACTTTAGCCTCACCAGATGTGATCAAGTCTTGGTCGCATGGTGAAGTCAAAAAGCCAGAAACCATTAATTATCGTACCTTTAAACCTGAGCGCGATGGTCTATTTTGTGCCAAAATCTTTGGCCCAGTAAAAGACTTTGAGTGTCTTTGTGGTAAATATAAGCGCCGCAAATTCCAAGGCATCATCTGCGAAAAATGCGGCGTAGAAGTGACTACAGCCAAAGTTCGCCGTGATCGTATGGGTCATATCGATCTGGCTAGCCCTGTCGCGCATATTTGGTTCTTAAAATCATTACCAAGCCGCATCGGTCTTTTGTTAGACATGACGCTACGTGACATCGAGCGCGTGCTTTATTTTGAGAGCTATATTGTTACTGAGCCAGGCTTGACGAGTCTTGAGAAGTATCAGCTGCTTGATGACGAAGACTACTACCGCGCGCTTGAAGAGTTCGGCGACGAGTTCACAGCTAAGATGGGCGCAGAAGCAGTACAAGACTTATTAAAAGACATCGATATCGATATCGAGATTGATGAGCTGCGCGAAGCAATTCCGCAAACCGGCTCTGAGACTAAGCTCAAAAAAATGTCTAAACGTCTAAAGTTATTAGAAGCTTTCCGCGACTCTAATAATAAGCCTGAGTGGATGGTAATGAATATTTTACCAGTTCTACCACCAGATTTACGTCCGCTAGTACCGCTAGAAGGTGGCCGTTTTGCGACATCTGATCTTAACGATTTGTATCGCCGTGTCATCAACCGTAATAATCGTTTGAAGCGTCTATTGGAGCTTAGCGCCCCTGATATCATTGTGCGTAACGAAAAGCGTATGCTACAAGAGTCAGTCGATGCCTTACTTGATAACGGTCGCCGTGGCCGTGCCATTACTGGTAGTAATAAGCGTCCACTAAAATCTTTGGCCGATATGATTAAAGGTAAGCAAGGTCGTTTCCGTCAAAACCTACTTGGTAAGCGTGTCGATTATTCTGGTCGTTCGGTTATCGTTGTTGGCCCGACGCTACGCCTGCATCAGTGCGGTCTACCAAAGAAGATGGCATTAGAGTTATTTAAGCCATTTACTTATGCCAAGCTGTTATCACACGGCATGGCGACCACGATTAAAGCGGCCAAAAAGATGGTCGAGCGTGAAGAGCCGCAAGTGTGGGATATGCTGGCTATGGTTATCCGTGAGCATCCAGTGCTACTCAACCGTGCGCCAACGCTGCATAGATTGGGTCTACAAGCGTTCGAACCTGTACTGATCGAAGGTAAAGCGATTCAGCTGCATCCGCTGGTTTGTACCGCGTTTAACGCTGACTTTGACGGTGACCAAATGGCCGTTCACGTACCATTGACGCTTGAGGCTCAACTAGAGTCACGCGCCTTGATGATGTCAACGAATAATATCTTGTCACCTGCTAACGGTGATCCGATTATCGTACCGTCACAAGACGTGGTCTTAGGTCTATACTACATCAGTCGCTCATCGATCAATGCCAAAGGTGAAGGCATGGTGTTTGCGACAGTCAACGAAGCCTTACGTGCTATTGGCTCGAACGATTTGCACGTCAATGCTTTGATCAAAGTGCGTGTCACTGAGACGCAGACTGATAAAGAAGGTAACACCACAGAGTCGACAAGTCTAAAAGAGACCGTTGCTGGTCGCCTATTGATTTGGAACATCATGCCAAAAGGTATGGCGTTTGCAGAGTGCAACCAAGAGATGACTAAGAAAAACATCTCAGGTTTGATCAACTCTTGCTATCGTAAAATGGGCGTCAAAGACAGCGTTATGTTCGCTGACCAGTTGATGTACTTAGGTTTTGCACAAGCGACTTTATCTGGCGTTTCTATCGGTCTTGATGACATGGTCATTCCGCCAAGCAAAAAACAAATCATCGACACCGCAGACGCTGAAGTCCGCGAAATCGAAGATCAGTTTGAGCAAGGGTTCGTCACTGCCGGTGAGCGCTATAACAAAGTTGTCGATATCTGGTCGCGTACCAACGACAAAGTTGCTAAAGCGATGATGGATAACCTAGCGACTGACAAGATTATGAATGCTAAGGGTGAGGAAGAAGAGCAAAAATCCTTCAACTCAATCTTTATTATGTCAGATTCTGGTGCTCGTGGTAGTGCTGCACAGATTCGTCAGCTCGCTGGTATGCGTGGCCTTATGGCAAAACCGGATGGCTCTATCATTGAGACACCAATTAAAGCGAACTTCCGTGAAGGCCTGACCGTACTACAGTATTTCATCTCAACGCATGGTGCGCGTAAAGGTCTAGCCGATACCGCTTTGAAGACTGCAAACTCAGGTTATCTGACTCGTCGTCTCGTCGATGTTGCGCAAGATTTAGTCATCACTAGCGATGATTGTGGCACCGAGCAAGGTCTGCTCATGACGCCGCACATCCAAGGTGGCGAGATCATCGAAAAACTTGGTGACTTAGTGCTAGGGCGAGTGACTGCGCGTGATGTGACTTATAATGATGATGACTCAAAAGTGCTGATTCCGGCTGGTACGTTAATCGATGAGCAGTGGGTAAACATCTTAGACGAAAACGCTATTGATGATATTTGGGTACGCTCAGTTATCACTTGTGAAGTTGAGCACGGCGTTTGTTCGCAGTGTTATGGTCGTGACTTGGCTCGTGGTCATAAAGTCAATATCGGTGAGTCAGTTGGGGTTATGGCAGCGCAGTCTATCGGTGAGCCAGGTACTCAGCTTACCATGCGTACCTTCCACGTGGGCGGGGCAGCAAGCTCAGCATCTGTGGATAATAGCATCTCAGCGCGTAACGCCGGTCAAGTACAATTTGACAATATGAAAACAGTTGAGCATACCGATGGTCATTTAGTTATCGTCTCTCGCTCTGCAGAAATTGCTTTGACTGACGATCTTGGTCGTGAGCGTGAGCGTTATAAAGTACCTTACGGTTCAAGCGTCCTCGTCAAAGATGGCGATAAAGTAGATGGTGGTCAAACGATTGCTAAGTGGGATCCGCATACGCATCCAATTATCACAGAATTCGCCGGTACGGCGCGCTTTAGTGATATCGTTGATGGTAGTACAGCGACCGTTAAAGTCGATGATGCCACAGGTATGAGCTCGTTTGAGATTCTAGCGACTCGTGACCGTTCAAGTAATGCTAAAGACTTACGTCCTGCTATTATCTTGAATACTGATGCGGGCAAAGAAGTGGTTTATTTCTTACCTGCAGAAACCATCATTCGCGTCAGCGATGGTGAAAAAGTAGCGGCAGGTTCGATCTTAGGCCGTGTCCCACAAGCATCTTCTGGTACTAAAGATATTACCGGTGGTCTACCACGCGTCGCCGATTTATTCGAAGCACGTCGCCCGAAAGATCACGCCATTATGGCTGAGATGACAGGTGTGGTGAGCTTTGGTAAAGAGACCAAAGGTAAGAACCGCTTTATCATTACTAACGAAGATGGTGAAACGCATGAAGAGCTGATCCCGAAATGGCGTCAAATCAACGTCTTCGAAAACGAGACTGTGGCACGCGGCGAGATCATCGCTGATGGTCCGCAAAACCCGCACGACATCTTACGTCTAAAAGGTCAGACGGCTCTTGCAGACTATATCGTTAACGAAGTACAAGACGTTTACCGCTTGCAAGGCGTGAAGATCAACGATAAGCACATTGAAGTTATTATTCGTCAGATGCTGCGCAAAGTTGAGATTACAGATGCGGGCGACTCTAGTCACTTCAAAGGTGATCAGGTCGAGTACGCTGATGTCATAGCCTTGAATGCCAAACTGGAAGCTGAGAATAAATTCCCAGTTCAGTATGAGCGTCAATTGTTAGGTATCACTAAAGCGAGTCTGGCAACGGAAAGCTTTATCTCAGCAGCTTCGTTCCAGGAAACCACGCGAGTGCTAACTGCGGCGGCGGTGACGGGTAAAGTTGATGAGCTACGTGGCCTAAAAGAAAACGTCGTCGTCGGTCGTCTGATTCCTGCAGGTACTGGTCTTGCGTATCACAACGCGCGTAAAGACAAAGCAGAACAAAAGCTGCAAGACTCAGATCTTAATGCTGCGTTCGATATGGGTACAGCTACAAGTGAAAATAAAGACTTTACAAGTTTCGATGAAGCCTTCGCTCAAGAGCTGAACCAAGATAACTAAGCTTTGTTTAACTTATGAGCTCTGTTTAATGTAACAGTAAAAAAGCCAGCCTCGTGCTGGCTTTTTTATGCATAAAATATAGTCAGACTCAGTAAAAAGATAGTACACTTAAAAGCATTGTAGTTTTTTAACTGATTCGTAATAAAAGGACAACCTGCTTATGGCCGGTAAAACTCGCGTAGCCAAATACCATGCTGACCGTACCAACCAAAAGCTTTATTTTTGCCGCTTAGCTTGCCAAGCGGCAGATAACAGTAGCGATAAACAGCTGTACCAAGCGCACTGTGAAACTGCTATTTTTCATTTATATGGTAGCTTTTTAGCCTTTTTGCAGGAGCTTTCGCAGTTCTATAGTTTGGAGATGAATGAGCCAACGCTACTGGCTATAGAGCAAGCGCTTAGCGAGCGCACGCAGGTCTCACCTGAGGTCATGCGCTTGCAGCAACTATTAGAGCATGGGTTTTTAGCCAATATAGAGCGAGCTTATCAGCGCTGTCTCTATGCTGTATTATCGGATCAACAAATAAGTGCTCATCCTGCTGAGAGCTCAAAACAATCGCAAGATTTGATCGTTAATGTGGTGACATTGTCCAACCAGTGGCTGCCTGATGAGTCAACTATTCGAGAATGGCGCAGTCAGTTTTTAGATTTGATTGAACAGCTACGGGGCGGCATGGTCGAGTATTAAATCAGTATTGAAAGTATGGGAAGCGCTTGCCTATCAAAAAGGCAGTCCACTGCAGTGAACCGCCTTTTTAATGCTTTATTGAATGTGTCCTAAATGGAGCTTTATAGCTATATTTATAACTATAGAGTCTTATTCTGGCATCGCGGGCATACGTTCTGCTGGCGTTACGGGTAATGGATTTTGTGACGCGCTATCACTGTAATCAGATGCTGTTGACTGCGCTTCAGGCTCTTGTTCAGGTTCAGGAGGCTTACGTTGCTGAATTTTAGTTTTAACCGGTTGGTTGGCAGCAGTCTCTAAATTGCTTGAGTCGTCCTCATCGCTGTCATTAGTAGTGACAACGCCATCATCGTTCATCTCGATAATACGCTGGCTTTGCTTTTTAGATTTAGATTTATTATCAAGCGACACCCATTCAAAAGGAACGTCTTTTAACTGCGCTCTCATAAAGTCCATCCATACGGGTAGGGCAGCAACTCCGCCATACTCGCGGCGACCAAGGGTTGAGGGCTGATCAAAACCCATCCAAACGACAGTAGCGTTGGTAGGATGAAAGCCTGCAAACCAAGCGTCTTTGGCTTCGTTAGTCGTACCGGTCTTGCCCCCAATATCCTCGCGTCCAAGTGCTCGAGCGCGAACGGCAGTACCGCGCTGAACCACATCTCGTAAGATGTCGGCCATCTCATAAGCCACTCTGGGTTTGAGGATTCGCGGCGCTTGGGTGGCCGTTACATACTGCACTACAGGAGCTTGTAGACGATCTGTCAGCGGATTTGCATCATAAATACTCATATCACGGTTATTAGCATCATCATCGCTAAGCTCATCATTCTGAGCATCTGACTCATTCTCGACAGCGTCGTCTTCGCTTATGGTATCTTCCGTCTGCTTGTCCTCTGCTTCTTGCTCAGTAAGCGTTTGGGCATCTTCAATCAGTTGTTGGTTACGAGCTTCAAGCTGCTCATTGAAACAAAGCGCACACGCTTGCTGCGGATTGGCTTGAAACAACAGCTCATTATCGTAGTTATAAATCTGCTCAATAAAATAAGGCTGTATACGATGACCGCCATTCGCAAAGGTCGCGTACGCGGTAACCATTTGTAACGGGGTAGCTTGACCCGTACCGAGCGCTAATGACAGTGTAGTCGGTAGCTTCTCTTTATCAAGACCGAACTGGTCTAACAGATCACGAGCATCTGAGGTGCCTACTGCTTGTAGTAAGCGAATAGAGACTAAGTTACGAGACAGATAAAGCCCGCGGCGTAAAGTGATATCACCTAAGAAGCGCTCATCAGAGTTTTTAGGCTTCCAATCGCCGACTTGAATGGGACGATCTGAGATGATGCTATCTGGACGATAGCCTTTTTCTAAGGCGGTGGTATAAATCAGTGGCTTAATTGTTGAGCCCGGTTGACGCCATCCTTGCAGGGCGCGGTTGAATTTACTGTGCTTAAAGTCAAAACCACCTACCAAAGCGTTTAGCGCGCCTGTCTCTGGGTCTAGCGATACTAAGCTGCCTTGGACATCTGGAATCTGTGCCAATTGCCAATTATCATTATCGGTTTTTATTAAGCGAACGATGTCTTTTTCACTGACGATTTGGGAGGCGTTACTAGGTAGATTACCGAAGCGATCGGCTGAAATGAACTTCTTTGCCCAGCTCATACCAGACCAGTTTACGGTGACCGTCTCACCTGATTGCATCAGTGCTTCAAAGCTGCGTGAGTTGACAGTGGTCACCTTCGCAGGATACATACTGCCATAGCGGTTAAAGTCTTCAAGAGGTTCATCGTTCGCCTCAGCGCCGCGCCAGCCATGACGATGATCATAGGCAATAAGTCCTTTGAGGACAGCCGCTTCGGCAGCTTGCTGCGCTTGGCTATCAACGGTTAAGCGCACCCGCCAGCCGCCATTGACTACTTGATCTCCATAACGATTGACTAAAGCATAGCGCGCCATCTCTGCCAAATAAGGCATATTAACATCGAGTTTTTCTTGATATAAATTCAAGCCGATTGGCGAGTCGATAGCTTCATCATATTGCGCTTGATCGATATAGCCAAGCTCGTGCATACGTTTGATAATCCAGTTACGGCGAATAAGGGCACGCTCAGGATTGGCGACTGGGTTGTATTTAGAAGGAGCTTTTGGAAGGCCAGCTAGCATCGCCATCTCTGCGACGGTTAAGCTCTCAAGTGACTTACTATAATACTTTTTGGCAGCGGCGCGGATACCATAAGCGCCTTCGCCCAAATAAATTTTATTCACATATAAAGTGAGAATTTCATTTTTAGTGAGCTCGTCTTCCATCTTTCTGGCGACAAATAGCTCTGTTAACTTACGATTCAAGGTACGCTCAGGCGTCAAAAAGTAATTCTTAGCCACCTGCATAGTAATTGTTGAGCCCCCTGTTTGGCCCTCATCGTCAGTGACCACTTCGGTGACCGCTCGTCCTAAACCCTTAATACTAATGCCGCTATGCTGAAAAAATGAAGCGTCTTCAGCAGCTAAAAAGGCGTTCGTCAGCCCTTCAGGAATCTCTTCATAAGTCACAGGCAAAGATAAGCGGTTGCCATACTGACCGATGAGTTTGTCATCACGGCTATAGATCTGTAAAGGCATCTCCAAATTTGCCCTTTTAATCTCTTGGATACTAGGTAGGGTAGGTGATAAGTACATTGCCATGCCATAAAAGCCAATAGGAACGGTGAGCGCTAAGATAATGACTAGCGCTAAAAAGGCAATAAAAAGCCCCACCAAGTAATGGATAAGACGGACGGTGGCATTTTTTTTGGGCATAATAAGCTTATCAATTAAGAGAGTGAACGGTCATTATTATACATTGAACCCAAAGCTAGGTTCGCATGAAATGTGTAATTCTCTGAGAAAAATTTTTAATTACTTGAATATGTCTATTAAGTAACGTATTGTATTCCATGATTACAAAACCTTTGTAATCTATATTCTATATAAGGTGTAGGGTCTGTGAAGCTACTTTCTTCTAAGCATCAGAGTTTAATCGGAGTAGATATTTGTGCAACTTCAGTAAAGCTAGTTGACATAACTCGGCAGCAAGGCGTTTATCATCTCAAGTCTTATGGTATCGAAAGATTACCGCCAGGGATAGTCGTTGATAAGCTGATTGTCGATACTGAAGCGGCTGGTGACACGATTGCAAGCTTAGCGCGCCAAAACCGAGTTGCAGGCCATGATGCTGCAACCGCGGTCTCAGGCTCGTCGGTCATTACTAAGATTATAGATATGGATGCTACTTTAAGCGATGTTGAACGCGAAGCACAAATCCGTCTCGATGCAGATCAGTATATTCCTTATCCTTTAGATGAAGTCAATCTGGACTTTGAAGTGCTAGGGCCTTCTGTCGTTGATGACACGATGGTGCAAGTCTTGCTAGCAGCCTCACGCTCTGAGAACGTAGATCAGCGGGTGGACGCCTTGGCCTTTGGTGGTCTAAAAACCAAAGTNATGGATATAGAGTCGCACGCTATCGAAAGAGCTTTTCAGATGATGGCAGATAATTTACCAAATATGCCAGAATTGGTCGCTGTTATCGATATTGGCCATCATCAAACGACCTTATATATTGCTAAAAACGATAAATTTATCTATAGCCGCGAGCAGTTATTTGGCGGGTTGCAGCTCACAGAAGCCATCCAAGAGCGCTACGGGTTGTCTTATGAAGAGGCGATGGTTAATAAGCATGAGCGTATGTTGCCTGATGATTATTATCCTGAAGTGCTCACGCCGTTTATGGAAAGTACGGTACAACAAATCACTCGATCGCTACAGTTTTATTTTTCCTCAAGTCAATATGACCACATTGATCATATTGTGCTCGCGGGCGGTAGTAGCTCTATACCCGGTCTTGCCGGCATGATCCAGCAAAAACTAAATATCGGCGTTACCGTCGCCGATCCATTTATTAATATGACTATCAGCCCTTATATTGACAGCGAGCAGTTGGCTATCGATGCTCCCAGCCTAATGGCGGCTTGTGGGCTTGCGCTTAGGAGCTTTAACTAATGGCTCGTATTAACCTACTACTAAAGACACCAATACCACAATCTCAGTCACCTTTTCG
>FUFK010041230.1_pt1 | contig 18397 bp, 20 predicted proteins | sample 1021851 | NCBI WGS metagenome assembly FUFK01 (sample SAMEA51879418, study PRJEB19060) | metagenome
GAACAGGAGCTACCAACACACTTACCAAAACATATAGATAACACAACGGTGTTATGGCAATCAAATATTACTAAATCACAACAAGAAAAATTAGATTCAGTATTAGAAAACGAAATGTTATTACACATTCTTGTTATGAATGTTGAAGCTTTGTCTACAGAAAAAGGTGTAAACTTTGCTAGAAAGTTTATTAACTCACACAAAACTTTGATGGCTATTGATGAGTCTACTACAATCAAAACACCTACAGCAAGAAGAACAAAGAATATTATTATGTTAGGTAAACAGGCTAAATACAAAAGAATTATGACTGGTTCTCCTATTACAAAAAATCCATTAGATTTATATACGCAGTGCGAGTTCCTTGATCCGTGGTTGTTGGACTTTACATCATACTACGCGTTTCGTAATAGATATGCAGAGATGAAGACAATGCATCTTAGAGGACGATCTATACAAGTTGTTAGTGAATTTAAGAATCTTGGTGAGTTATCAGAGACTGTAAAGAATTTTTCATACAGAGTATTGAAAGAAGATTGCTTGGACCTACCACCAAAGAACTTTATCAAACGTCATATTACACTGACACCAGAGCAACAGAAAGTCTACAAACAAATGAAAGATCACGCTCTTGCTATATTAAATGGTAAAGTAACTACGACTATGACTGTGTTAACGCAATTGATGCGTCTACATCAAATTACGTGTGGTCACTTCACAGCTGATGATGGGTCGGTACAATCAGTTAAAAGTAATAGAATGAATGAGCTAATATCTATACTTGAAGACATGGATGGTAAAGCAATCATATGGGCCAACTATCAAAGAGATATAGAAAATATTGTAGATGAAATTACTGATAAGTATGGTTCAGAGTCCGTGGTTGACTACTATGGATTAACGCCACAAGANGATAGACAAGATAATATTCGTAAGTTTCAAAACAANCCTGAGTGTAGATTCTTNGTTGGTACACCACAAACAGGTGGNTATGGTATNACACTTACACAGGCCAATACTGTAATTTATTATTCTAATGGTTACGACCTAGAAAAGAGATTGCAATCAGAAGACAGAGCACACAGAATAGGACAAAAGAAGACAGTAACCTATATCGATCTGATTTGCGAGGACACCGTCGATGAGAAGATTGTGAAGGCTTTAAGAGATAAAATAAATATTGCATCTGAAGTTATGGGTGAAGAATTGAAAGACTGGATCTAAACTAGATCTTTTGCTTTACCAATCACAGGTTTGTATTTAGTTTTTCCCTCTGATTTATATGCGTGCAAGAATTGTTTTCTTGGTTGGTCAGTAGTATAGCTACAATGTATCCATCCACTGTTTGGCTCACCAGGAGTATAGAATTCCAATATCAATTGATCGTATTCTAGGTTTGCATGAATCCAGTCAGCTAACTCAGCGTTGTCTGTGCCCATACATTCGAAATCGGCCGCCTCGGCTTTGGCATGCTGTGAATTTACAGAGCTGCCTATCTTTAAACATAATTGTTCGCTACGGAAACCGCTCGTTACCTTGACCCTGCCAAAGTGATCACGAACTGGTTGCAATATGTTTTCACAAAGTGCTTTTAATTTTTCTATCTGACCTGAGTTAGGATTATTATTTATATCCAACCTGATTGCTGTGTCTGATTTGATTAACTCTTGAAGAGTAAAATTACGTGATAAATTCATGTTAGAACCAGCCTTTGTCTAATACCTTTTCTAATAGCAGAAGTGATACTGCCCCAACAGTACCCAATAACACCCAATAGATCTTGTCTATCTTACCGCCCAAATCGTGAACACCTTCATGCATATGTTTTACATCTTTCTTTAATCCTGTAATATATCCATAGATAGCAAGTAAATGCTCTCTTGTATTCTTTGGTCTAAGTTTATCTCCGTTAGGCATTATACTGTCCTCTTGCTTGCAATAACTTTTTCTTCTGGAGATAGTAAAGCTTCTTGTGTTCTTGTCAAGTTGGTATTTGGGTTCACATTTGCTTGTGCTGTCTGCACTCTAGGCATAGGCATGTTTGGTAAAGAAGTTGTATTAAGAGGATCTGTCATAAAATCAAACCCTTCTTTTATTGTAGGAGGTATCATTTCTAATCCTTTTTCTATTATACCTTTGTCCATAGGTATAGGATTTCCTTCTTCATCATACATTATTCTACCATCTTTATTTAATTTGTATTCAAACTTACCTGGATCGTAGTCTTCTGTAAAAAATTCTTTTCCTCTGTAATCACTAATTACTTCATTTAATTCTTCTCTTGGATATACAAAATCTTCATTTAAACTAAACTGTCTTTTCTCTGTTGTAAGCTTATCTAACTCTCTTTCAATAGTATCTACTTTTGTATCAAATCTTTTTTTAGAATAGTTTACAGGTGTAAATATTCCATTCATTAAATTACCAGCAACTCTTCTTGATACTCCAGACTTAGTAAGTATTCTTCTTATTTCAGTGTCATCTAAGTCTAATAATTCAAAGTCTTTGATTCTAATGTACATATCTTTTTGTATTTTAAATGCTTCATCCTGCATATTTTTAAAAGTTGCAACCATGTCATCTGGTGTATTGTTTGCATAATTATCTACATTATAAAAATTTTCATTTTCATCGACAGCTCTTAATAATCTATTCATAGTTGCTGCCTGATATTTTAAAGTATCTTTTACATCAATTCTTATAATCCTAGTACCAGCAAACAATGCAAGTAATTCATCAAGAAGTTTTAAAGGCTTACCGCCTTTAGTTAAATCTAATCCAAGAGAACCAGATATTTTATCAAAACTTTTTGTGACTCCAGGTTGAACACCGTCTAATATGTAAACTAGTGATTTAACAATCTTATCTCCTAAATCATCTGACTGTGAGTACACAGTTCCACCTTGATCTTTTCTACCGTTTCTAGTTGTTACGTCTATAATTCTGTCAAAACCAATAGGCTCCGTGATGAATGGTTCTAATAGAGTCATCACTGGTCCTTCTTCTGCAAACATAAGATCTAAAACATATTTTTCTGTTTCTTGTGGATTTAAATTTTGTTCTTTTGCTGCTGCTAAAGCTGCATTAAATGGTGCTTGTAAAACATCATAAGGTGAAAAATAAGAAAAATTAATTGCTGCAGATTCTCCGTTTTCCCAACCTTTGATAGGTATAAGTTTGGATCTTGAATCCCATACAGCTGCACCAGATCTTTTGTATGCGTCCCACTGTGTATCAGTAGTTCCTGTTAAAAATTGTGCTATTTCTATAACACCTTTTCCTATTGCAAAAGCAGTAGTTCCAAAACCAAGTAATCTACGAAGACCCATCTGTCTTATGTATGGATTAGAATGACCAGCTTCTTTTAAACCGATAGACATCATGTTTGCACTTGTTCTTATGATTTCTGCTGGAAACGATATGAAAGCACCGACAGGTAACTTTCTTAAATTTTGTATTGATGGTGGTACTTTACTGTATGTTGGATAAGTGTTTCTAAGTAGGTATGCTGCAGCCTCATCTAAACCATCCTCAAAAGTTTTCTTTACTCCTGTTGTAACACTAACATCGTCAAAAGGTTGACCCATAAATCTAAACCACGCTTTTACATCGTCCATATTTTTAAGAGCTTGTGATAACTGCACTCTTGAATAATTAAAACCATAACCTTTCCACAAGTTATCACCACCTGCATATAGTCTTGCAACTTTGTCAGTTGGTGCCATTTTAGTTAACTTATCAAATAGTTTATCTGTAGTATTTATTTGATTATTTCTTATCTGATTAACCACAGCTTTTAACTCGGATGCTACAACGTTTTCATCGTATATTCCAAGTCTTGTCATTTTTTCTATGAATTCATTAAATTTAATTTCATCTACACCTTGTTTACCTGCACCAAAGATGTCATCAAAAACCATTTTCATAGCGTTAGCAACACTTGCTTTGCCACCAATGTGTCCATTTGCGAATGCAAACAAAGAAGCAGAAGAAACATTTCTAACCTGTGTTTGCGGTGAGTATAATGTTTTACCGATTTGTATTGCAACCTTACCTTGCATGATTAATCTATATGCAGGAATAGCAATTAAATTATCTAGTGTACCACCTGTACCTTTAAACATTTGCACAAAATCTGGAGCAGCATATAATTCTGTAAGTTCTGATTTTAAAACATTACCTAATCTTGGTATTGTAGTTATCTTTTGCGCATCTAATACACCTGCATTTCTTGCAGCACTTGCTGATCTAAACAACCAACCATTTTCTATCCCTGATTTTGCAATCGCATCAAACGCTCTTTTATTTGCAGCTGCAGATATCATCTCTGACACTGTTAATGATACAGAACTTTTTAAATTTTTTTCTGCTCCTAATAAATTTTTAATTGCAACAGGTAATTCTTCTCCCGTTCTTAGTATTTTATAATCTTTAAAATTAATTAACTTACCTATTTCTTTTAGTTGCATCAACGGATTTACGTTATCAACCTTACCAGTTCTTAAAACAGAGTATGCTAAGTTTGTTGCAGATTTTTTAATTGCTTCTGCTTCTGTTAGTTTTGGAAACTGTTTAATAGCTTCTTTTTTTAATTCTCCCTTAATTACATTTTTTGATAACCAGTCAACTGCCTTATCTAATACTTTTTCTTCTGGCACATAATTAGGATTTGTAAATGTAGAAAAAGATTTAACAAGATAACTATTAATCCTACCTATTTCTGTTTGCTCTAGAGCTTTTACCAACTCATCTTTTGTTTTACCTTTTGGTAAAAGATTTTTAAACTCTGTCATTGTTTTTTGTATTTCTTTTTTTAAATCTGTAGCAAAAGGTTGAAGTTCTGTAGGTATGTCTTTTAAGGGTCTTTGGCCTCTTAAAAAATCTTCAACTAATTCTAAATAATATTTTTGTAGAGCAGGTGAGCTGTCACCTTTGTTATAATTGTTTTCAAATTGTTTTGCTAAAGCATAGGCTTTCTTTTCTAAACCTTCCATAGTTCTATCTAGTTTTCTAGCTTTTGCTTTTACAAACAACATAACTTGCTCTGATGTGCCTTCAATATCTTTAGGTGCTTTACCAAAAGATCTAAAATAAGATAAAAAATTATCTAATCTTTTAAGACCTACCTCTTCTTTGTTAGGAGAAGTTACACTGTATAGTCTCCAGTTTTTAAAATCTGGTAATTGTTTTATAAACTTACCACCAAGACCAGAAGCTAATAGTCTTGCTGTATTTGATAATGCATAACTACTTAAACCTTCTATAGCTTTTGATGCGGCTGTTACTGCAGGTTTTGCAAGTTTAGTTGATCCAAGATACACGATAGGTCTAAATACAGCAGTGTCAACTGCTTTTGCTCCAATGCTTGCTGTTGTTTTTACTGTTGGTTTTATTCCATACCTATAGCCAAGTGCCATACCTTTACCTATCAATGGAAAACCACCACCAATCAAAGCACCTTCTTGTCCGTATTTTATTTTATTTCTAAATAAAGCAGCAGCTTTTTTTCTACCAGTCAAACCTTCTGTAGATTCAGGTTCAAAGAATATTGATTCTCTACCAGGTTCTGATGCGATAAAATCTGTTGCACCTATGACTGTTGCACCTTCTAATATATTAACAGCTAAATTAGCACTTTCTCTTTTTGTATCACCTTTTATTTTTTTAATTGAACTTTTTATTTTTGCAACTTTAGGAATTCTTCTTATTACTTTTTGTATAAGTCCTCCAGGTACACCAAACTGTGTAAGTAAACCAACTAATTCACCTTGCCATGTTTCAGGTCTATCTGGTTCTTTGTCTTTCATAAAATCTTCAAACGCAGATTGAAAATCTGTATCTAAAGCAAAATCAGTCCCTGCAAATAATAATGTTCCTACACCTGAAGATAAATCAAATAACCCAGTGTTGATACCTTTTCTTATTTCATCTAACGATGATATATAGTCTTTCTCATCTTCGCTCTCTAATTTTTTTATTATATCTTCACCTGCAGATATGGACGCAGCTGTTCTTAATTGTGGGTTTAAATATAAACCAAATCTTAATGCACTAGTATCTGTTAGTTTTCCTTCGTCTGTTTTTCTAGGTACGAACGATCTAAAAAATTTTGTAGGTTTGGTTGGTTCTGATAGATTTTCTAAAGCTCTTTGAAAGCTTTCTTTCATCTCTTCTATGCTATTAACACCAGATGGCTCACCAATAGCTTGACCTTCTTGTTTATCTTTAAGATATCTTTCAAACGGTTTGACGGCCATTATGCCTCCGCTGGTAATATTAATTCAACATCGTATTTCATGTTGAAATTATTTACATCCTGTTGTGTTTGAATAGTTGCAAAATCTTCTAATGCTTCTGGACTAGTTGCTATTAGTCTTACAATATCGTCACCTATTTCTTTTGGTAATCTTGCTCTTAATGTATCAAAATCTATTTTAGGTGTCTCAGCTGCAGTCATTACATCACCACCACTTTGATATGCAACTCTACCACCATCTGCTAACATCAATTCAGGTAAAAATTTACCTGTTTCTAAATAATAATTTACTGCTTCATCAATTTTTTGTTGTTGTAATAATTTTTCTTTTTCATCTAAACCTTCTTTTTGCATTTCTATAAAGGCTTCTGTTTTCTCTAATCTCTTTTTAATTCTACTTCTTAGATCTTGTATAAAGTTCGGATCTTTCAATAATGCATCTGCAAATCCTTTTGTATTTTTACTACCTTTTAGATATTCTAAAACTGTTTGTGCTTCTTTTAGTTCTTGTTCTTCTTCAATTGTTCTTTCTTTTTTACTTTGTAATTCAAATATTCTACCCATTGTATTAGATATTTGATTAGCAACTTCTATTTTTTCAAAAGGTCTACCATCTTTATCTGCTTTTGCAGGACCATAGTTTTCTAAATTTTTATATACGTCTCCAGCTTTTACAATAACGTTTGTTTGTTTTTCTTTATCATACAGTGTTAAAAGTTCTTGACTCTCTTTTAATTTTTCAGCTGCTTGTTTTCTTTCAAATCTTCTATCTTCTAGACCAGCAGATAAGAAAGTGTTAAATAGATCTGATTCTTTTTCAGTTGCTAAATCTCTTCTTGCATCCATGCTTTTAATCAACATGTCTACAGGTTCTTTTGCAGATGCAGCTGCTGTGGATAATAAATTACCAGTAGGTGCTCTTGTTGCAAAATCTAAACCAAAAGGTATTAAAAATCTTGCAGCCATCTCTCTACCAGACATTGGCTCCATTTGAGAAAGTTCTCCTGATTTAGCTCTAGCCATTGCTATAGCATCTTCTAAACTTGTGCCACCAACAGCTCTGTCTCCTGATAGTTGCATATTATTTGAAGGCATGTCATCAGTAAATTGTCCTCTTGCTCGTGCACTATCTACCATAAATTTTAAAGCTGCATCATTAACTTCTTTTCTTTTTTCATCTAAAGAACCATTTGCAAATTGTTTTCTTGGTGCATTTAATCCTGATGTGATACCAGTTCCTGCCGAACCACCTATTCTAAACATCGGTCTTTTTAATGTTCTGTTATTCATATTATCAAAATATAGATTGTCCTGATCTACCTAAACCACCTAGATATGCTCCAGCAAGTGATGATCCAATACCTAAAACAGATTGTAATGGTGAAGGAGAAGGTGTGTTAATCATTCTTGTTCCTGTGCCTCTCATACCACCCATGATACCAGTTGTGATATCTGCGAATCTATCTAACTCTTCTTGTGGCTGAAGCGCTGCCATTTTAACGCCTTCTCTTTGTGCATCAAGTTCAGCTTGTCGTTGCGCTTGGTTGATTGCGCCCAATGTTCCAAGTTGTGCTACGTCTGCTCTTTGTAATCCAGGTAATGCTCCTGCAATTCCCATTTGATTTGCAAAATTTTGTTGTGCAGCTGCTTGTGCTTGTTCAAAACCTTGTTGTAATAAACCTGCTTGTAATGCAGCTCTGTTTCTATCAGAGCCTGTTCTAAATTCTGATTGTAATACACCTTCTCTTCCACCACCAAACGCACCAGAAGTTACTGCTTGGTCCCTGATCCGTTGTTCTTGCATCGCTGCTTGTCTGTCAAATTCTGCTAATGATGTATCAATAACTTGTTGTTGATACGGTGACATAAATTGTTGAAATGCTTGTGGGCCAGTTGAAGCTTGTGCTTGTTGTAAAAACGGTTCAAAAGAACCTAAACCTGCTATTGCTCTTGCTTGTGCATCTTTTTGTAATTGATCTTGTTTTGCTACTTCTGGAGTAAGTCCTGCTAAATTTTGTTGTCTTAATGTAAATGCTCTTGCAGCATCTTGTCTTGCTTTAAAACCTTCTGGTGTCTCGCCTGGTTGTTGTGAGATACCTGTAATACCAGTTGTTACAACTGGAACGTTTTGTAATGCTACTGCTTGTTCGGCTAGTTTTGTACCTATATCTTCTACAAATGGTGCGGGTCGATTTATTACGGTTTCTGTTGCCATTATAAGACTTCTCCTAATCGTTGTGATGTTTGAAACATGTTTCTAGCGCCCTCTAAACCTTGCGATTCTTCGGATACGTCACCTCCATCTTCGAGGTTTTTCATCATGTTATACATGACTTCTGCGCCTTTGTCTATATCTCCATCACCAGCATTTCTAACAGCATCTGCTGTAAATACAAATTCATTTTTAGATAGTCTGGCAGGCACATCGTCAGCTCTTTCCATTCTACCCATCTCTACAAAACCACCCGTTTCTCTATAGTCCTTTTCCATACCATCCATATCAATCAATGGCATAGTCTTTTTAGCTACTGGTTCTGCATCTCCACCCTCTTGATATCCTGCTCTCATTAAACCACCATCAGCTGCATAGAAATCAGATCCTGCGATTCTTTTGTTTAATGGCACGTTAGCTATTTTTCCTGTTCTATAATATTCTTCAATGTCAAACTTATCTTCATCATCTCCTTTTAAAAGAAATGGTAATATACCAGCACCTAAAGTAAGCATTCCTTTACCTGTTAAAGCTCCCTCTTTAGCTAAACCAAACTTGGCTAACAAATTACCAAGTCCGCTTCCACCCATCATTCCTGTTTGAGGTCCTTTTGTTATTAAAGCTTTTAACGGATTAAAAGATCCTTTACCAAAAAACCCACCCAATGAAGTTCCAAGTTTTGTTTTTGCTAGACCACTGAACGGCCCTATACCAGCAAAACCTAATCCAGCACCAAAAAGTGCAGCCTTACCTAACGGTGATTTTGCAACTTTCTTAACAGCTCTTGTTGCTTTTTTAACTAATTTTCCTAAGAAATACATTTGTCTTCCTGTTTCAAGGTCCATGATTCCTCCTCTAGGATCATCGTCCATCATACCTCCACCCATTGCAGGAACTCTACCTCCGTCTGCAGCAAACATTGTAGGCTCAAACTGTGATCCTATAATACGAGATGTTAGTATTTGTCTTGGAGGCGGCGGTGTAGTAGGATCCGTGTTTCTTGTTGCACAATAAGCTGGTGGGTTAGGACCCAAACATGGATCTGTTGGATCATCAGAAGGACCAGGATCAAATCTAGTCATTTGATTTTCTAAATATTCATCGTATGTTAAAGCTGGTTGATCATCACCTAAAACAACAGAAGCATTTCTTTTTAATTTACCTTCTGCTAAATCTTTATTATATTGTTCTATTGTTTTGTTTATTACTTCTTTTGCGTCTTTTCCGCCAAAATCAATGTCTGTTATAAATTTACCACCACCTATACCTAGAATACCTTCTTCTAATCCTCTATCTATATTTCTTGTAATACCCATAGGATTTAAAGTTCCTATCTCTTCTTCTCTTGCTAACGCTTCTAACAAAGCTACCTGTTGATCAGTATTTAAAGTTCTAAAATAATTATTTCTTTGAAGAAGATTATTGTACTTTGCTAATTTTGAATTACTAATTTTATCTAATACTGATGTCGCTATTGGAAATGGATTAAACGATCTACTTTTTTTAATAGTTTCTTCTCTTTTTTGTTTTTGTTCTTCTTGAAATTTTCTTGCATTGTCGATTGCTTTTTGACTTGGTCTGTCATCTTCAAATACAACATTTCCTCTTTTATCAGTTCCTATACCTTTACCACCGCCTTTTACTTTACCTGTTTGAGTTTGTATTGCTGAATAAGTTTGTCTATTATCATCACCACTTCCTTGATTTGAAAAAGAAGGGCCTGTGCTTTTAGGTGAGCTTCTTCCTGCACTCATTGATCTAGACCGTGCTGATTGAAATGCTGCACTTCTGTACCCTGGTCTCTTACCGTTTTTAGATGGTTTAACTATGCTAAAACCTATATCCTCCATAGGTTTACCTTCGTTCATTATTTGTTTTGCTTGCTGTGTGTTTGTAATGGCCATCGTTCTATTATACTATAATTTTGTATCTCCTCCAAGTGGTAAAGCTTCTACAGTTACCTTAACATCTCTTTTAATATCGTCAGCTACAGTCTCTGTTTCAGGGTTTTGTACGTCTTGCATAGCTTCTGCGTCTGAGTTATACTCTTGTCCCGTTTTCATATTAGTTAATGTAACCTCTGTTTGCGGTGTAATAATCTTGACTGGTTTACCGTTTATTATTTCTATTCTGTACGATGCTTCTGTTTCTATAAATGACATATTAATCTCTGTTTATCTCCAATAATGATACAACCATATGCAGCCTATCAGCCGTTGCAACTTGTGCTTTTAATATTTCACTTTCCTGCAATATGATTGGTTGAGTTATTAATTCAACAGTTGCTTTTGCAGAAATAGCTTTATCTTTAAATACACTAAACACAGCAGCAGATGCGTCTGTTATTGTAATAGAGATACTATCTGCGTTGTTAGAGTCTTCTGATACTACCATATTTTTTATGATAGCTCTAGAGCCAGCTGGCACTGTATAAACTGTAGTATTATCAGTGGTAGTAAAATCTACCTTTGCATTTTTGTATATATTAGCCACCTATAAACCAAGAAAATCTTTCTTGCTCCTGTTTTACTTCATCTAAAAATGTAGAATTTAATTGATCCTTCATAATAGTTAAAGCTCTGTTAATTTGTTTTTGGTTAGATACATCGTATTCTGTTTTTGGTTCTGGTATTCTTATATTAATCTTTGTCATTATCTACGTCCGTCTCCTTGTACATCTAATCTTAATGTACCAAATCTCCACTCTTCACCAGAACTATCGTTTTCTATTTTAACATTTACAAATCTACCTCTAGCTCTTGTATCTTTTTTAAGAGTTGAAGATGTAACTGTAAATGGACTTAATGTAGTTGTTGTATCAGATTGTTGTGGATATCTTTTTACACCTAAACTTACTTTTGCATTACCTGTCAGTGTTTTAAAATCAGGTACAAATCTTCTCATTGCAAGAAATACTTCTCCAGCAACTTTTGGTCCTGTAGATCTGCCTTGTGCATTTCTTTGTCTCTGTTCAATATCTATGTCATATGATTTTATAAATGATGTAACAACTGTTGTTGATCCATCTTCATTAACTTGATCAGTTCCAACTTCATGTTCAAAAAATTTAGTCTGACCTAAACCATCTTGACCTACGACTGCTGGAAACGTGCCATTGCTTGATGCGTTATATTTAGTTGCAAAAGGTTTTGGATATACGATTGCATCAATCCAAGAGGTCCTTGCTTCAGTACCCGTGTACCACACACCGCCTCTCATGGGTTCACCATAATTAAACACAACATACTTATCATTATAGCTTGAACCTGCTGATGGATAATACCAAATAACTTCTGTGAATAGATTATTGATACCTGCTGTAACTTGTTGACCTTTTGTAGTATCAAAATTATCATAAACAAAATCTTCTACGCTACATGGTAATGATTTAACTGTACCATCAAACATAAAGAAACCGTTTGCAGATAACCAGAATGCAGCTCCATCTACTTCAACAACTGCATTCTTACCAATCAATCCACAGTTAGTACCAACTTGTTCAAAACTAAATGTAAAAGGTGCACCTACAAATTTCATTGTGTACAATGCGTTATCTGTAAATACTAGAATTGTTTCTTTTGCTTTGATAGCACCAACTATTTTTGTACCATCTTGTAATCTAAAATCACCTGCAGTGTTAATAGCAGTTGCTGCATAATCATTTATATCTTCTTGATCCGAGAATCTAATAAACATATCGTCCTGTGTTGTTGTATCTCCAATAGTTGTTTCAGTTCCAAAATGACATAAGTGTCTAGTTGTTGGTGAGACTAAACTTAATCTTGATGCAGTCGGATTAGATGATGTAGAAAAACCAGATGTAGATGTTGATGCTCTTGTAGTCAAAGGTGTTGCTGCACCTGCGTTCCATGTAAATGTTTTACCGTTTGCAATTGTTGCAATTAACACTTGACCAAAGTTATCTAGACTCCAAAGACCTGGTTCAAGAGTTACTTCTGACGCTAATACACCTTCACCCCAATCAGAAAAATTTGTAGCATCTGTAGCTGTTACTCCTGTGTTGTGTGCAGCATTATCAGTGCCATCTACATTTCTAACTATGCTTTGTAAGTTTGGTGATGAAACAGAAGCATAAGATATTAATTCATTCTCTACTAATATTCTACCTGCAGCACTAAAGTTTGTTGTTGCAGCTAACGTAACATTTGTACCAACACCACCTGTACCAGCAGAGTTTGCACTTAACGATCCGTTTAATGTAGATGTTGCAGCTCCAGGAACTGATCCGTTCCATTGTGATATACCAAAACCATAACCATATGATTGTGCAGCAGGACCTACTTTTTCATAAGGTTTGACTGCAATACTTCCACCAGATGCAGAGCCTGTAGAAACTGTTGTTTGTGTAACTGTAAAAGTTGTAGGTGTTGGAACTGTTGTTACTTGAAATAGTTTATCTTCAAAGTCTGATGCAGAATAACCTGTACCACCTGGTAATGTTACACTATCAAATAAAACAATATCTCCAGGTTCTAAGTTATGTGATGTAGAAGTTGTTATTGTACAGACAGCAGTTGTGCCATCTGTTGCAATTGTAGAAGAACTTAATGTAGATTTTAAAGGTGTGATGTCATGTAATTGTCCTTCAAAATATAAAAGTAAAAATTTATCTGTTCCTAATGCAACATACCTGTTTCCATTTAAATCAACAAAGGCATGAAGTTTTCTTGCAACACCTGTAATAGAATCTGTAACTAATGATGACCAACCACCTACTTTTTCTGGTAGACCATATCTAAATCTAACGTTGTCAGAATCTATCCATCTATTCTCAGCACCTGCAGTTGTATCTTGCTTGTCAATTCCAGGTAAGAAATTATATTCAATAAGGGCCATGATCCGTGCTCCCTATGCCGTGTTAGTTTTATAAGCCCAGCCTCTTGTCGAATCCACATATACTAATGTAAAAGCTTGACCGTTAGTATCTAGTGTCAGGTTTGATGTACCTGTATTTATTGGTTGACTGTTTCTGTTAACAATCAAATTGTTAGAGTTAAAAGTTCCTCTTGCATCAATGAACGTAACCTCTGATCCTACTGCTGGTGATGCAGGTAAAGTTACAGTAATTGGGTTAGCTGTCGTATTTGCAAATATTTGATCACCATCTACTGCTGTGTACGCAGTGATTGTTGAAGAGTTTAAAGTTACATATCCTTTATTTCTAATTCCAAGACTTACATTTGTTCCATCAGAATATACTAATGATTTAGATCCAATAGGTAATACAACTCCATTTCCTGATACAGTTTTAACTGTGATTGTATATAATGCAGATGTGCCTCTTGTTGTTGCATCTTCAAATATAATAATTCTTTCAGANCCATCAGGTATAGTTACACTTCTATTTGCACCTANTGTGCCNGTTAGTTTGATGTATAAATTCTTACCATTTGATGTTGCACCATTGTCAAGTGCTAAAGCTAGATCTCCAGATGCTAGTTGTGATGAAGATAAATAACCTGAAGATAATTGTTCTAAAATNTGTAAGTTTGTATTAGTGATCGTGCCCCAAAGACCAGCNTTTTCACCAGTTGCTATAAGTTCTAATTTTGAATTTGTTGAAAAACTTGATGCCATAATTCTCCTAATACGGGTCTATTGGTGTCCAAACTTGACTAACTCCTGGGTCAATGTCGTTCCAAGTAATAATACCCGCGTCTTTTACTGTTAGCGTCATCGGCACACCAGTCGGTGTTACGTTTGCAGCCGCTGTAATACTAACACTTCCTGTGCCAATGGTCAACGCATTTCCTGTAACTGAAACGTTGGCTGCAGCTGTTACTGTGATTGTACCAATACCTAGAGTTAACGGTGTAGGATCAGGTGTTACATTGGCTGCACCACTGATTGTTAGTGATCCAAAACCTAAAGTTAATGGACTACCAGATGGTGTTACAAAAGCTCCTGCTAGTGCAGAAGAACTTCCGATTGCAAGAGTTAGTGCATTACCTGTTACATTAACAGTGACGTTCGGGTTAAAGAACGATGTTGATATTGGAGCACCAGATATGGAAGTCAGGCCGAGCATCTATTATGCTCCTGTCAGTGCTTTTATCTCAGCGTCGTTTAATCCTAGATCTTTGAGTTTTTGTTTACCTGAAGATTTATCTGTTTCTTTTTGAGTAGCTTCTTCTTCAGCAGTAGGTAACTCTGCGATCTTAGCTTCTATGTCAGCTTTAGAAATAGGTGTTGTTCCATCTAACCAAGTTATTTGATCTAAGTCATCTGCATTAAGTGTAAATTTTGCATTTGGATTTATTTTTAATATTGCTTTTTCAATCATTATGCTTCTATCTCCATAACTGTTATTGAACTTGATCCATTAATAGCAGAACCACTATCCCAACGACCATTTATTTTTGCATTGTTACCACTATCACTTTTAATTTGTAATTTATATGTAGTTGCAGAAGTTGTTGATGGTGTATCAAGTATTGTATATCCAAGATTACTCCCAAATCCACCAGATGAAGAATAATCATCCCAACTTAATAATTCTCCAGTAATATCAGTTGATCCTCTTAAAATCTTTGATCTTTGAGGTAAACTTTCAGAAGAATAAAAATAACTACAAATAACATAAATTTTATTGCTTGATGAAGCTGGGGTTATTGAAACAGATAATCCAGTAACATCAACATAAGATGTAGATGTTGTTGAAAAACTATCTGTTTTAGATGTCGAAACAACTTGCAAAACTTTACCTTTTGTAAAACTAGTTGCACCTGTGCCACCATTAGCCGTTGGCAATGTTCCTGTAACATTGCTTGCTAAGTTTACTGATTGATTTGGTCCTAGTCTAGTTATTGCCATATTATGCTCCCATCAACGCTTTAATTTCGTCGTCGTCCAATCCTAAATCTTTTAACTTCTGTTTACCAGATTCTTTTTTAGCTTGTTTTTCATCTTGCTCTGCTACGTAAGCTGCTATTTCTTCAGAAGTTGGTTTATTAGAAGTAAAATTTGTTCCATCATAACTAAAACCTATTTCAACTGTGTTGTCACAATCCACCCAAATCATTGAAGGATGAACTTCGAATTCATTTTCTTGAACATCTACTACTTCATTATTTAATATTAATGCTTTCATTATGCGTACTCCTCTACGTAAACAATTCCGTCACCACCATTTGCACCTGCACCAGCAGAATTATTACTTGAATCACCAGATCCGCCTCCTCCAGTTGCTCCTGCACCAGGAGTACCAGACCATATACCATCTCCTCCGCCACCCCAAAAAGAATTACCACCAGCAACACTAACTAAAGCACCTCCTTGATCTTCAAAAGCACCTCCGCCACCTTGACCTTTTAAATTAATATCTCCTCCAGATCCAAGTCCTCCAGTTACAGCATAATTAAAAGCACCTGGAACTACTCCACCTTTACCACCAGTAGCACTACAATACGAACCAAATGATGATGTTCCTCCATCACCACCAGCGGCTCCTGAAGATCCAGAACCTCCAGATCCAATGGTTACTGTTACAGAACTTACCGAACTAACATCAATTAGTTCAATAGCTGTTCCACCAGCACCACCTCCTGCTCCACTCATAAAATTATACGTTGAACCTATAGTTCCACCACCAGCACCGCCACCACCAGTTACATAAACTCTAACTTTAGTTATGCCACTTGGTTTAGTCCATGTGCCACTTGATGTAAAAACTTGAGTAGAAGTTAATCCACTGCTAACAGCAGAACCATTATTTTGTAATGTCCCTATAATATTAGTAGTGTCACCAGATGCACCGATAGTAATCGTGTTACCACTTTCGTTGATAATGTTATTACCGTCTGTGTCCTGTATCGTGTCTGCTTTTAATATACTTGTCATTATGCTCCTATAATTTTATATCCACCAAAAAAAGATCTTAATGTTGATGAATTTCCTTGAAAGTTTGGTGTGCCAGAACTTACGTTATTGTAACCTCTAACATCTAAATAATCTCCTGCTGATAAATCTAATATACAATGATTAGATAAATCTATCTGATGTGCAGTTGCAGTATTATAATAAGAATCATGAGCATAAGTTTTCTCTGTACCATTTACTCTTATTTGAGATAAGAGTTCTATTATTACTCTGGTACCATCACTACCACCTTGAAGAGTATTAAATATATAATATTTTCCAGCGGCACCACTTGGAATTGTGTACCTGTATGTGCTGGTATCAAAACCTGAATCAGTATCTAAAGTTACTGTATCATAATCTACCACTGTCCATGTTGAATCAGATACATTTGTACTTGAATTTTTTCTAACAAAAAAAGCAGGAGTCATTTTCATAGAACTATTTAAAGTCATAGTTGCGGTAGAAAGATCAACCGTCTCTCCAGAAGCTCCAAGAGTAATAGTCCCTGATCCAGAGCTTGTTTCTATATTCGATACTTTTAATGTTCCGTTTGCCATAATTATCCTATAATAATTTAAATCCTTGAAACCAAGTTGCAAATCTTGCAGATTCTCCTAAAACTTTAGGTGTTCCACTTGATACATCTATGTAGGTATAAACTTTTAAAGTATCTCCAGCAGATAAATCCATTATATTTGTCAAACATGGTGCTTGATAAAATACTGGATTATTGTAAGCAGACCATTGAGCATTTACAAAGTGAGTATCATTTTTAAAAATTTTGAGTGTAGCATATTCTAAAGTTGTTGCTGATGAACTGTACATAGTTAATTGACAAGAAATTAAATATTTACCACCTTCTCCACTTGGAACTGTAAAAGTATTTGAAGCAAAAGCACTATCTGTATCAATTACCTCTGTATCAAAAGTGACTTGAGTATCTGAAGCGTCACTTACGTCTTGTGTACTTGATTTTCTTACCAAAAACATTGGAGTATTATCTCCACCAAAACCTGTAGCTGTCCCAGAGTTAGCTATCGTTGCTCCAGATGGAATATTAATCGTATCACCACTAGCACCTAAAGTAATAGTAGTTGTATTCGTACTTCCAACTTGTAATGTCGAAGTTCCTGATACTGTATCAATAGTGTTTGTTTCTAATTTACTCATTATAAAATTACAAATGTACTCCCTGATGGAATTGTTATAGTCCCACTAACTGTAACGGGTCCAACGAGTGCTCCGTTGTTTGAACCTGACATAGATATACTATTCCATGTTTGATTATTTTTTAAGAAAAAAGTTGTAGCTAAAGAACCTGCAGTTACTGTTGCATCAGTTGGTGTACCAATGTCAAAAGTATTACCAAGAACAGTGCCAAAAAAAGTATCTGAACTTGCAGGATTCGAGGTAAATGTAATCTGGCTTCCCGAAATAGTATAGGCTGCTGGATCTTGTAAAACTCCTGAAATAGAAATTAAACAGCTTTGTTCGTTTCCTGGAGATATAGCAGTCCCACTGACCGTTAAGTTAAACGGACCTGGTGTTGACCCAGTGAATGAACCACTGATGTCATCTAGAATTTGATACGCTCCAGTCTTGGGAGCCTGTCCAACGTAAGCCATATATTTTTATCCTTTACTCTGTAGGGATTGGGTTTGCAGTTTTGACAGCAGCTACGTGGTCCTTCCAAGTAGTTGTACCATCAACTGAATCGTGGTACTGCATGTCGAGCTGTGCGCCCAAATCACCATAGGCCGTTCTTCTTGTAGCTCTTACTGCATTCTGTCTCTCTTCGAGATCAGCAGCAGAATCTACAGCGTCCAGTTGACTTGATGATGGTTGAGCTACACCTGAAACATTCCATTCCTTGATGTAAGGGCCCTGACCGTTCGAGTCATCCTGAAGCAAAACGTCTACTGTAAAGTCAACAGATGCTACGCCGTTATTAGCGCAATATTGTTTGACTTTGCTTGATAGTGATGCCATAGTTTTTCCTCCTTATTCTATATTATACTATTCTGGTGGACTATCAATAACAGTTCCAC
>FUFK010040837.1_pt1 | contig 18393 bp, 32 predicted proteins | sample 1021851 | NCBI WGS metagenome assembly FUFK01 (sample SAMEA51879418, study PRJEB19060) | metagenome
TCCTTGTAGCAGTCTGGACCCATTCTTAAAACTAAACCACATTGTGATGCAACTTGTTGTCTCTCTAGGGTTGTTTCAGCAAGGACTATCCCGCCTTTTGTTTTCTCTTTCATTTTGAAAGGTAAAACTAACATCCTCCAACCAGTTGGTTGTGGTAGCTTCTCAGAATCTTTTGAAATTTCTTTTGACTTTTTTACTCCTACCAATTCTTTATTCGGTAGCTTTATCTTCGATGTTGATGACTGTTCCATGTTGCTCCTTATCTTCTAGCAGGTTAGAGAGTTCCTGTTTAGTTGCCTCTAGGGCTGTTATCTGTCCTATTATATAGTTATATTTTGTCATGCTGTCAATACCACCGGACGTTACAGCTGTAGACAATTCTTCTATTCGTCTGTTTAAATATCTAATTAGTCTATTTATCGTCGTTTCTAATTGCATTATCTTTCTCCTAATTTCTTTTTAAATTTGTGTACACGGTCTCTTGCACTTTGTTCTTTCTTTTTATTCTTTTCCCTCAACGCTGTACCCACGTCCCTTCTTGCGGACATAAGTTCTTTAATAAGTTTTTTCTTATAAGGCCCCTCCTTCAAAGGAGAGACTTTATAGGATCTCCCATTAAACTTTTTTGTTTTTTCTGATGTCATTTTTACCTTTTTTAAATATGCTAACCACCTTTGTCTTACCCATAACTTTGGCTCTCTGTTCACCAACCGTAAGGATTTGTATTTTTCTTGCGAATGGTTTGTTGATGTTTTTAACCTTTCTAACAGTTGCACGAGCATCTTCAGGGGTCGCAAACTTAATTGATACAGTATCTCTAGGATTCTCATCGGTATACAATCTCCTATCAGAACCTTTTGGTTTTTTACCTGTCCCTACTTTGGGATCTCTATTTTTTGTCATTTAGCACTTCCATCTTCTGCGTGCCTGTCTAAGTCTTGAGTTTGGATCTTTTGCTGCTTTAGGGAATTTTTTCATTTGTCCTAGTGATCTTGCGCAGAATGATTTTCTACGTTTGGCAGCTTTNGATCCTGGCTTCACTTTTCCAGTCACCGCTGTTTTTAGTTTAGAGCCGGGATTTAGTCTTCTNTAGGCTTTGACACCGGCTTGAGTCATGCCTGCTCCAGACTTTGTAGGTCTAAAGTTCTTTTTGTTTCTAGGGGGCATTGTCCCCTTAGCAAATCTTTCTCTCATTTGAAAATCGTTTCTCATATTATCTTAGGCATTCTATAGCCTGGATTAGAATAAAATTTTTTGTAAGATTTATTTCCTACATCAACACCACCTAAACTTCCTGAAACAAAGCTACCCGTATAATCTCTTTGAGCTTGTTTCATCATTGAATTCATTTTTGGATTTGGCTTGTTACTGCTTGGTGACATTCTACCACCTTTAGCTGCTCTTTTTCTTTTTGCGANTGTTTTTACGTTTGTAGGTTTAGGTCCCACATTGGCAGCTGCCCGTTTCCTGGCAACGGCAGATCTTCTCTGCCCTTCTGTCATTCTTCTCGCTTTCGCCAGGGGCACGCATTTTGGATACTTCCTCTTCGCGTCCTTCTTCTGTTTTGAACGACCACATTTTGCAAACGATCCATCTTTTCGCTTGCTCCCAATATCTACCCATTTTTGATCGAACCATGTTTTTAATCCAGCCATTGCACTACGAATTTTTTCCGACGGCGTCTCTATTCATTCCTCTGATACAGACACCACCACCTTTTCCATATCCTTGTCTTCTTAATCTTTCAGTTGCAGCCATCAAACCACCACCTGCTGCACGGATTCTACCACCCATAGCTTTAGATGGTTTAGGTCCTCTGAAGTCTTTTCTTTTTACACCAGACGGATCTTTTATTTTACCTGCACATATTTTAGATGCGTAGGCGTTAGGCATAGGCAGACGGGTAAACTTTAAATTTNCNNTTCGCTGCCGCTTTTCCTCTAGGACANANTTTTGTCATTTCTTTTTGCTCCTAATTTTNTTTAAGAACTCTTTTGTTTTTTCTTTACCTAAAGTTGGCTTCACCGATTTGACCGCTGAAGTTTTACTCTTTAGATATTTTTTAACCACTATGCTCTTCCACCTTTTCTAGCAGTCAATCTATTTGGATTAAAACCCATTTTTCTAGCTGCTTCTTTTCCTTTCGGTGATTCGATCATTTTAGCTAAACCCTTGTCTTTGCTTTTACTTATGGNTTTACCGTTCGCAGAACCGCCACCCATTTTTTTTATTCTTCCACCTTTCATGTATCCTTTAGGTGAAACTTGTTTGTTGTACAATCTATTTACCATTACTTTTTGCCTCCATTTCTAAATATTTGTGTACCTTTTATACCAAAAATACTCGCCACGACGAGAATCCAAAGGTTTGTAAACCAAGATGGAAGCGTCGAGAAGTACTCAAAGAAAAGTTTTACCTTTTCCATCGCTGCTGGGTCGTCACTTAGAACTGCCCAAGCCAACACTATAATCGGAGCCGACAAAATTATCAACACAAATTCGTCTTTCCAGTCAGATTGTCTAGCTTCAAGAAGTTTGCCTTGGTAAGCCTCTTCCCCACGAGCCATACGCTCTGCATGCATTAATTGTGCATCCGACATCGCCATTTTTGTTTTTTGACGATTAGAATATATTTTTGCGCCAGCTTGCATGGCTATCTTTGCCAAACTGAACCAAGCCATTAGTACGCCTTTGAGTTTCTTCTCTTATCAGCACGCACTTTACCTTGTCCTTGAACTGGAAGTTCAGGTTTTCCTGTGCCGATATAGTTAAAAGCTTGGTCAGCAGTTGTTTTAGATCTAGGATCTACTTCAACTTGTTGTTCTGGAACTGTACCAACTTTAATTTTATCAAGTTTTTGCATTTTTGCTCCTTTTTTTCTTTTTTTCTACGCCTTTTATAACACCTTTGTTTAAAGAAGCGTAAAAAACTGTTTCGCCACGTTTTTTACCGTATTGTTCCTTCATGGATTTCATAATTTTACGGCCTTTTTCGTTTAGTGGCATTATTCTTCTACTTCAATAGCAGTTATACCTGGTTTATCAGCCTTTGCAAGGCTAACTCCAGCTCTTAACTTCGCTAATTTTTCGTTTTGCTCCATTTTATCNTCTGCAATCTCACCTTGTTGCATTAATCTTGCTCTTGCAATGTCTTGTTGAGCCTTGTCAGAGTCTTTTTTACGTTCATTTTCCATCGCACGTAAGTCAACTTCTCTTGCTTTTAGTTTTAAAAGTGGATCAGAGTCAAATTGTGACGTAATTTTCTTTTCTTCCATCATAAATTCGTTAGTCATCTCTGCAATTAGCACAGNTTTNCTAGCTTCTACTTGTTGTGTTATNANTTGAAGCTGTTGTGCTACTTGTGGATTGATAGGTGCTTGTTGTTGNAGCATTGGAANTTGTAAAAGTTGTTCTCTAAANTCTAATTCTACTTGTTCTTGCGCCATCAAACTAATGTGTTCTAAAATATTTTTTTGTATTGAAGCCATAACAGCAGGATTATTTCTAACAATGTTAGTAGACATAAAATTTAAGTGTGCTGTGATGTGTGCTCTATGATCTTGACCAGGAAAAGCTTGGAATGGTTTTAATGCTAAAGCCATAATGTGCTCTCTACTTGGGTCCATAGGTGCAACTGGCATTGGTGGTGGTAAAATTTTATCTATATCTTTTGTACCAATCGCTTCGTACATATTTCTGTATGCATTATACAAGTTATGTACTTTTGGATTTGATGTAGCTAGCTGTAATTGTGTTTGTGCTAGTGTCACTCTTTGTGACATAGAAAAAATGTTTGGATCTGCAACAGGTAAAATATCTACTCTGTCATCAAAGTCTACTTGTTTAATTAATCTTGCACCGCCTACAACATCGTACGGATAACTTGGTGGTAAGTATGTTGCAATAATTTTAGACAATAATTTAAACTCAGCTCTCATTGAGTTGTATAATCTTTTGTGTATCGCTGACATGACTTTAGATCCTCTTTCAAGAAGAGCCATCGTAGTTCCTACAGCTGCGTTTTGAGATCCCTCACCAATTTGTAATTCTGATATTGCAGCAAATCTTTGACCTGCTTGCACAACGATACCCATAAGNTGTAATAAAGTTGCTGATGGTTCTTTGTANGGTAAAGCGTAGAAAGCTTCTTTTAAATTACCACCTGGTGCATCTACATCTTTAAACTCACCTGGTTGTATNGGAGATGCTTCATCTCTAACTCTTACACCTCTTTGTTTAAATCCTGCAGGTAGATTGGATAATGTNCCTGCATCTAATAATTGGCGGAGAGCAACTGTTGCAGTTCTACTCAATCCGCCAATCATATGTATTAACCCGAAACCATAGAATCCTAGTCCTGGCAGAAATTTGAAGTGGACAAAGTATTGGACTCTTTGTTTTCTTGGGTCATTGGGCGCGTAGTTCCTTCTTATCGAAAGAACTGTTTGACTACCTTCCTCGACTGTTACGATGTAAGGTAGCTTGATGCCAGTCGGTTCCCCGTCCGCACCAATATCTTCGAAGCCTTCTAAATCTAGATCTACGTGACACTCTAAAAGAGTATACATCGTTTGTTGTTTTCCAGATTTTTTAGTGCCTTCTAATTCTTTTTCTTTTTTAGAAACTTCATCGTTAACTGTAATAGCTGGCTTTGGTAAATCTATATCAGAATAGAAACCACCAACTTGTTGTTTTCTTAAATCGTTTTCAGATATTTTTATAACGTGAATAATAGACTCTGCTTCTTCTAAACTGTTTGCTGTGTAAGGTACGATTAGATCATCAGCAGGGATAAATTTAGAAACTGCTCTGCCTAGTAAATCATCGTAGTAAACTTTTTTAAATGTAGAACCTGCAAGAGGTAAGTGAAACAACATAGAATCAAACTCTGGCTCATACTCTTTCATCTGATCCATAATTTGATAGTTCATGAAATCTTTTACACGTTGAGCTTGTTGTTGTTTTGGTGGAGTTGCATCTCCTAAAACTTGTGTTCTTACTGGACCGTCACTTGGTAATAACTCTTTATATGCTGTGGCTTGAAACTGTGTAACAGCTTCTGCCAACACAGGGTGCGTTGCACCAGAAGCTCCTTGAAACGGTTCCGTTCTATTTTCATATTTGAAACCTAATAAGTCAAGACCATCTGTGTAACTTTTCTCCCAATCTTTTCTGGACATCTTGTAGTCCATGTAATCTGCTTTTAGTTCACTACCGAGTGGTCCTAAAACATCATCAGGTAAGAGATCTGCTAAATTGTCAAAATGAGATTCTGTGCCAGGTATGTTTATTGAACCTGGTTCAAAATCAATCGTTGCACCGCCATCTTCTTCGGGTGTAACTTCTATTGGTCCTTTTTCTTGAATCTCCTCTTTGACTTCAATATCCTCGCCTGGGACTTTAATCTCAGTACGTACTTCAGTCGGGAGTCCTTTTTCTATATCTGCCATTTATTACTCCATCATTGTTCTAGCATAGTCTTCTAACGAAGCCAAGCCTCCTGGTCCCTTTTCAGGGGGTGGCCCAGATCGTTTACCTGCTTGCTTTAATAGTCCACCACCGGCTAATTTCATAGCTGTTGTTCTGTTACCAGTAGCAGCATCTATCACTTTATCAAAAGCTTGTCTTCTTAAAGCTGCAACACCAGCTTCATCTTCAGCTCTTTCTTGTGCAACTCTTTGTTTAGCAGCATCAAGTTTTTGTTTTGCTTCTTCTAAAGCCATATCTGTTTGTACAGGTGGTGCCTCTATAAAACCAAAACCTGTAGGCATGTCTATATTTAATTCTGCTATTTGCTCTTGTTTAACTTTTGCTCTAGCTTCTCTTTCTTCTGGAGTCATGGCTAAAATATCTTTTGTGCCACCTATAATATCTGTACCAATTAAATTTCTCTCTAGTGCCTCAACTAAATTTTTACCCGCTTTAAGATCTTGGAAAGTTGTGTAAGCAACATAAGGGGCAACAGCTAAACCTAAAGTTTTAAAACCAGCTGATAAGTATTTTGCTTTTCCTATATCACCAGGAATAGATTTTGCTACATCGTACATAGTAGATATTATTGGAAGCTTGGCATTTAGTTGTGAAATATTTTTTGCATTTCTTTCAGCAAATTTTTCTAAAGTTTTTCTTTCTACAAATTTTTTTAAATCTTTAACTTGTTTTTCTGGAGCGATATCTGGAGCTCCAACCTTAACACCACCTCTTTCAATCTGTATACCTTCTGGTTTTAAAATTCTACCCGCTGTTTCAAGATCCATTTTACCAGCGTCAACTCTGCCTTCAACTAAAGCAGCTAATATATTTTTATCTCTTGTTAAAAGCTGTAATTTTTCTGGAGATGTTTTTACTCCTGCTGTGTGATGTTTTTCTATGGCCGTAGATATTCTATTTTTACCACGACCTGGAGAATCTAATAACTCATTTAATAGTGCATCAAATGTTGGAACTTTTTCACCTGCATCTGTGAACAACTTGTTTAACACTGGTATGTGATTAAATTTTGTGTCTCTTACTATATCTACATACTTAGAAACTTTTTCAAAGTTAGGATGTTTTTTAATTGAAGTGCCACCTTTGTAATTATCATGATAAAACTTTTTACCACCACCGGCTTCTGTATTGTCTTGAAAACCAATTATTTTTTGATTTTTATAAATAGGAACATACTCAGAGACACCTGTATCTGCAAGTTGTTGTAATCTAGCTCTATTAAACTGAGTTAATAAATAATTTTCTGGTTTATTAGGATTGAAACCAAGAGTTGTTCTTGTATCGGTTGAATCTCTAAGTAGATTAACTGCTTGCATATAAAGTCTGGGGTTAATTTTTCTATCAACCCCAAATCTACTTTTAGTAAAATCAAAATCCACGTCTGTAAAAGTTGATTGTAGTAATCTTTGTTCAGGTTTACTTAAAGGATTAGTTAGCGCTCTTGAACCCGTGCCAGTTCCAACAGTTTTAAAATCTTTTCCTCCTCTTGTTCCTGTTTTTTTAATGCCTCTAATTAAATCTTTTGCCATTGCGTTACCTGGTGTATTAGATGGGTATCCTCTACCAGGATATTTTTCAAAGTCAGGTGCAGGCAAATTTCTTTCTTTTGCTTTATTAGTAATAATTTCTCTTAATCTTGTTAAATTTTTTTCACTGATGCCTTCTACTTTTCTTTTAGTTTTAATGGCAGCTCCTCCTTGAGGTCCTTTTGCATCCATGAATTCTTGTAATTGTTTTTCAACCACGCTTTTGTCTTTGTCTCTAAATGTAATATTTTTTCCACCTCTCTTTTTAGTTACTGAATAATAACCTTTGTAAGGGCCTTTTTTATTTAAAGTTATCCCACCAACTCCATAACTAGTTCTACCACCATCTTGTAACTCTAACATTTCCTCTACCTCTTCTGGGTTTTCTAAATACTCTTTAAGTTTTTCAAATCTTTTCTTTTTTCTTTTTTTAAGTTCTTCTTCTGGTTTTCTTTTAGGTAGGACTTCTTTGTTTTTTACAGAGCCACCGCCGTTAAATTTAGGGCGAGTGAGCCAATCGATTGCATCGTTATAATGTTTTATTTTCATTATTCTCCTAGCATGTATGCTAGCCCACCACCTGCTTTTTTAAGTTGAGCTTCACCAACTTCTTCTAGAATTTCATTCATAGAATCTAAACCATCTTCGATATCTTTCATCTTACCTTCGAAATCTGGTCTTACTGTAACTTCTTCATAGTCTGCGGGTAGTCTACCTTCTGGAGTATTCTTCGGTGTTCTATAAGCCAACACTTCTTCTTGGACAATACCTGTTTCAAACTCATCACCATACATGGCACCACCCTCTTTTTGTTTTTTAATAATAATATCTCCAGTAGTTTGATCTTCTACCATCTCATAATTTTTATATCTCTTACCTGTGGTTCTTTCTATGTCTGTAAGTCCTGGTGCATCTTTACCAAGTCTTCTAATTTTATCTACAAGTTTAAAAAAATAAGCTGGAACTTCTTTGGCTGTCTCAGCTACAACAGGCGCTGCTTGTTTTAAAGGTGCCACAAATTTTCCAAGAATAGGAATAGATGCAAGTCCTCCTAAAATTTTTACAAACGTTCTTCTGTCTGGATCAACTGGACCACCTTCTTGAAATGATTTTGTAAAATTAATTCCGATGTTAAATTGATCTTCATCAACAGGAACACTTTTAAAAACTTGATTAGGTATGATATCTCCAGTAAATCTTTGGTTTACTCTACTCTTGTCGTAATTAGCACCTATGGTAAATCCTGTGTCACCGATTGGAATTTGTGTGGCAATACCATATTGTTGCTCGGTAGTGGCTACATCCACGGGGATATCAGGAGCAACTGGATTGTCACTAAATCCTCCTTGTCCATAAATTCCTAAAAGGATAGGACCAATTCCTGTTTCAAACTCTCCCATGGGAATATTAGGAGCTCCAGGAATACTCACTCCAGAACTGTAAACCATATCACCGCCTGTAGCAGCAGGTAAACCTGCACCGCCGCCCTTATTAAAATCCTCTCTGTCTTTCTTTCCAAATTTTTCTTCAAATCTTTTTACAGCTTTTTTATTTTCTTCCATCATTCTTTTAATATTCTCTTCTTCTGTAAGTTTAGGATCGATCATAGATTTTTTCTTTTTAGTCTCAGCTGTAGTTTTAGGAGCCTTTCCAATGTTAGTATCTTTTGCTTTACCTTTACCCATTAAAAAATNCATAATACCTTCAGGTGTCATGTTTTTAGTTTGACCTTCGATAGTTACAGATAGCTCTCCTTCTTTAGGAACTACTTTTGGTTTGAAACCTCTAAAAGGTTTATCAGGATCCATCTTGTCTACACCTTTAAAAACAGGATCCATCATCTCAACTTGTTTTCTAGCTTCTTTCTGAGCTATATCTTGAAGTGCATCTCTTTCTGCTGGTGTTGGAAATCTACCTCTGTCTTTTACGAATCTTCTAAATACTTGTTGAAATATTTCTTTAAATAAACTTGGCATAATCAATAATAAGTTCTGGGCCTAGTTGCTGTTGTCTCCTCTATGTAATCTTCAGGGTGTTGTAATAAACCACTCTGCCTAAATCTTAGTAAAGCCTGTGTTGTACAGTCTACAAGGTCGTCGTGATCCCCATAAGGAAACGCGGCGCATTGTTCAACGACCTCCTCAGCAAAGTCTCTATCGGGTGCCCAAACTATCCCTGACTCAAAAAGAGGAGCCACGCTGTTTACTCTAGAATGTTTATCATTTCCTTTGGACGGAGTAAAGGCGAAAACAGGTATGTATAATTTTCTAAACTCGTCGATCAAAGGCTGTCCAGATGCCTTTGCCTCAATCACAACCATATCAGGTTTCCAGTGATGATACTGCTGTAGAGCCTGCCTTCTAAGTTCTGGGAAGTCAAATCTATCTTTTACAGCGTCTAATAAGATAATATTGGGTAGCGAGTCTTCGTAGGGATAGAATAAACCCCAGGTGGTTATAGCTGAAAAGTCGGCGGTCTCTTTTTTGGAGAAGGCGGTATCGTAAGATTGTAAAACATAGCTTAGTTGTGGGACCTCNTTGCCTTGNTACATGTTCCACCAATCACGTTTAATTAAAGCTCCTTGCTCTGCTACAGGATTCTGCATCCACTGTGCATTCCATTTACCTGCAGGCAGAGAGGCTTGTACCTTTTCTAATTCTTCTATGGTCCAATACTGTGGCCACACTGGTTCGTGGTCCATGATTGCAGGAAATTCGACCACGTGCCATTGATCAGACTTTGGTTCTTTTTGATTATTAATTAATCTTCCTGTGAGNTCTCGAGTAGACCATCTCGTCATGACTAAAACTATTTTACCACCNGGCTGTAAACGTTGTCTTGGTCCTGATGTATACCATTCGTAAGCGGAGTCTAAAGCTGTTCTAGACATAGCGTCTTGTTCAGAATGTGGATCGTCAATGATAAGTAGATCAGCGCCTCGTCCTGTAATAGCTCCTCCTACACCAGCCGCGAAGTATTCTCCTCCTGCCGAAGTTTCCCAACGCCCTGCTGCTTTAGAATCTTCTTGTAAAGTTGTTTTAAAAATTTTTTGATATTCTTCTGTATCGATTAAGTTTTTTGTTTTACGACCAAATCTAAATGCGAGTTCTGCCGTGTGGGTTGCTTGAATGATCTTGAGTTTTGGATCACGGCCCACCATCCACGCTGGCAAAAGATAAGATGCAAATTCAGATTTTGTATGCCTAGGTGGCATGTTTACAATTAATCTTGTGATTTCGCCTCGTGCCAGCTTGTCGAACTTGTCAGAAATATGTCGGTGGTGGGACCCCTGTACGAAGTCTGGCCACATAGTTTTTACGAATGCTAGAAAGTTTTCGTTGGCATTATCTTTTATTGAAGCTCTTCTCTTTTTAACTTTTAAAGCTTTGTATCGACGTCTTACGTCTGCAGGTAATTTTTTTATCTGTTCGTTTGTTAGCATGGCACCAAAAAGTTTTTAGCATGAATAACTTTATAAATCCAGCACTACAACCTGTAGTAGTGGGACCCCTTTTTGTAATTAGGGTGGGTGGGGTACAACTAATAATTGATTTTTGCAATTTGTTTGGGACCCCTGGGCCGCCCGCAGGGCGGCCCTGTTTCGTTCTGCGTGCGTTCTGGTTTTGTGCGCAAGAAAACCCAAAATGGACACTTAGTTAGAACAAAAGGCAAACGGCCCCCCGCAGGGGGGCCGACCCAAAATGGACACCTAGTTCCAAAGCGCGACCCATTTTGAACACACAGTTCCTTGACACAAGATGTAGTGTTCACGGCGCCCGAAGGGCGCCGACCCATTATGGACATAGAGTTTATTGTAATCAAATAATATCCATGATAAAATAGGATTAACAAAAGGAGAAAAATGCACAATAAAACAAACTTAGATTTGGCACAGGCTTTCGCGATGATCAGAAAAACAGCTGAGATGATCGGAACAAATGCACAAAATCTAACAAAGTTAGGCAAGGTAGTTGAGAAAAATACAGATAATCTTAATTCGTTAGCAACTAAGGTTTTAGAGTTAGATAAGAGGCTAACGGCTGTAATGGTAGTTCTTAATGACAAAAAATAACTTCTACATAACTTACTATGCTAGGAAGCATCAAAAGTTTATCACTCGTAAAGGTTGGTTTGATAAACCTGACGGAACAAAAGGCAAGTCTTTTGTTTCCTCGCATGGTGATCCGTGTTTAATCTACTGGGACTTAGATCAGGGCGCATGGCGCATGGCGGTAGGCAAAGCTAAAATTAAATATGAAAGTTTAAATTAAAAAGATTGAGCCCAGCGCCGTNAGGCGCTGGGCTCTTTTTATTTAGTTAGTGATTTGTTTTATGTTTTGAGTTGGTACAACCCAAGCGATACCAATTTTCTTAGTTTCAGTATCAAGCGCCTTCAATAACTCTTCAGGCGTTCCTGCTTCCATAACTGTATCGATTGACCTTCGCTGTAAATCCTCAAGCTGTTTTAGCTTCTTGCCTTCAGGTCTTCTTCTTATTTCAGCATCAACAAGTTCTCGCGCCCAATCTTTTAATTGTTCTTCGCAATCATCAAGAGACAACTTCTCGTCTCGGTCAAAACGATAAGAATTAAAATTATTCTTCTTGTCTTGACTTGCTTCCGCCTTCTTCTTGAAGAAGGTTCGGGCTTTATCTTGCACGGCCTTCAGTTGAGCTTCCGCCTTCCTGAATTCGTTTAAGATTTTATCAGCGCCCATTTTCTTAGCGAGCTTGCCGACAATCTTTTCAGTTGCTTCCGCCCTGTACTGTTTAACCAACAGTTCTTGTTCTTTTATCAATGGTTCAAAGTTCCGTCTTACCTTAGACTTAAAATGTTCCAGTTGATATTTTGTCATTGATCTAGTCATATTTTCCTTCCGTTAATAATCCTACATTATCCTATTGACAAATGATTGTCAAGTGTATATATTAATATTAGTCGGGGACAAGAACAACCAACCCCCTAGGGTTAAGGGAGAGCGCTCCTCCGACTACGGCTCCTGGGTCATGAGCCATGATAATAACTGACCCTGGTTTGATGGCGGGTATACTGATTGTGTAATCAGAAGCTTCGTCCCGCCCTTGAGCCCTGGTCCTATTATTTGTGGACGATACGAAATGCATTTCGGTAGTAGGACCTGGGGTCAAGCCATAAACCAGCGAGAGGCGAAACTCGTTGGCTTGGCCAGGCTTCTTGGTCTGTTTAGATACTGATCAACGGGAGCAGAGAGAAGCAACAAGTGACCTGGCGCTGTGTAGAGAAACAATCAGGTGCGAGACCTGACACGAGCGCCAAGCCACAAGCTGGACACAATTGGAAGGTATAAAGAATTATGAAAAGTAAACGAGCATTAAAAATTATTGGAGGCTTAAGCAAGCCCAGCAAGATGCCAGGATGGGCCTACGGTCTACCTGCAAAAGAATGCAAGACAGGCAGCAAGCTGGTGAAGGTTAAAAACTCAGTTTGCGAGGGCTGCTATGCTCTGAAGGGCTGTTATGTTTTTAAAGTTGTACAGCAGGCACAATACAGGCGCCTAAGATCTATTAAAAAAGCTTCATGGGTCCCGGCCATGGTTGAGGCTATCAAATCAAAAAGATCTAATTATTTCAGATGGCACGATTCGGGAGACGTGCAAGACAAGGAACATTTATTTAAAATTTTCGCAGTTTGTAAGTTAACGCCTAACGTTAAACATTGGATGCCGACCCGGGAAGCATGGGTGAAAGCCTTCCTCAAATTAAAGCCAAATAACCTGGTTATCCGGTTCAGCATCCCAATGGTAGACCAAGACTGGAAGCCGTTCCAAAAATCATGGCCCACGCTTTCAACAGTAATTTCTAAAGACCAGCCATGGTTCGGCGCTACTTCTAAAAAATGTCCAGCGCCAACACAAGACAACGAATGCAAGGACTGTAGATCTTGCTGGGACCCTGCCATTAAAAACGTTAGTTATGGCAAGCACTAAAAAAATCTGGGTTGCAAATAATTTTAACGTGGACGTGTCTGGACTTCAAAGCGCCAAGCGTCAAGCTTCAAGCGCCAAGCTCCGAAAGGAACAAGCAGCAAGCGTCAAGCCCCGAGGCACAAGCATCAAGCGTCAAGCCACAAGCAACAAGCTCCCGGATCTGTGATCCTTGAAAAAGTTTTACGGACCTCTGACCGTGGCTCTTTGCAAGTATGAAAGTGTGTTTAGGATGNTGTAAATGCCATGCAATTTGGTGTGGTCTAAATCTTAATTTGTAACCTTTAGTAGCCTTGAATTCGACCGTAAAGAAATAATGATTTTTGTTGTAAGCCAACGCATCTGGCATACCAGGAACGCTAATGTTTTCAATCCTATTCCAAATAATATCGGGAGTTTTCTTTCTGACTTTTTGATATAAATCCGCCTCTCTGACCGGGTACATTTTCGAGGTTACAATTGCATTCTAATCTGGGTTATTTGGAGCTATTATGAGACGCTCTCTTTGAGGTTTCAAAACCACTCTTATAGATGAATCTCCAATAATATTACTCTCTTGAACTTCTATTCTTTTGATCTCTTCAAGGTGTCCATTGACATGAACATATATCCTGGCGTTGCTTACAGCATTACCTTTGCTGCCTTTTGGTCCCTCTGTAAACCTATCCAAATATTGTTGTAGATGTTTTACGAACACTACATATCACCTTTGTTTCTGTGCTCGTCAATAAAGTTAGCACCCATTCTTCTGAGCTCTTTGTTTTCCTTCTCCAACTGTTCTGCTTTTATTTTGTAGAACTTAGCTTGATCTGTTTGATACCTACATTCTTTTCTCAAATCAGCGTTAAGATTTTGATGAGATAGGTTTATCTTCATCAAGTCTTCTATTCTCTCTTCTAAATCGTTTGGGCCTCTATCTGGTGTATTATTGGAACTTTTAGCTTCCTCTATCATCTTCCAGATCTTTGCCGCATCTTTATTTGATGTTACCATTTACTTGACATTATAGGAGTGTAACCTTAAATTGTCAATATGGGACTTCCNAANCGNNTNACAGAAATGCAAAAGAAATTCTGCGAATACNTNGTATTCGGCGGACCCAATGGACCTGTGACTAAAACAGAGGCAGCAGCTCTGGCTGGATACAGTGAAAAGAGAGCTAGACAAGAGGGGTATGAATTAACNAATCCAAGACAAAACCCTTTGGCTGTGCAATACGCATCAGAACTTAGAGAAGANAGACTNTCAAANCANGCTGTCACTTACGANGGACACCTAGCNGAACTAGACAGAATTAAAGAAAAAGCACTATCTAAAAACTCTTTTTCTACTGCTGGTAATATGGAGATAGCCAGAGGTAAGGCAGCTGGTCTTTACATAGANAGAAAGATAATCAAGACGGGTAAGCTAGAGGAAATGACAGAATCTCAGATAGATGACGAGCTAGCACAAATAGAAAAAGACTGGGAGAAAGTAGTAAAGAACGTTACACCCAAACCAAAAGCAATTACGAAATAATTCTCTCCATCTTAACAATAATAGATCTAGGAAAACAATTACGATCAGAAAAGACAGCCGCATCAGCATCGTAAGAAGAAAATGTCCACACATGTTTTTTATCTTTAGCAAANATGTATGCCTGCGAAATCATTGTAGCTGGTAATAATTTTTTCATNTCATCTATGTCCGCATGCCCCGCGTCTCCGCACGGATCCAACCAAACAATTTTGTAGAAGTAATACTTCTTCTTGTTAATAACAGCATGTTTATATCTCTTCTTTCGTCTCATAAAACGTCCTTTTGTACCCTAAAACGTCCACCAACGTCCACCATATAGTAATTTTTATAGGGTTTTTTGCTTTTACAAAACCCTAAAACGTCCTTCGCGAGCGATTAACTTGACGTCTTTATTGACTTTTTTAACCATTTGGACGTTTTATACTGGACGTTTTAAGTTTTAAAAAATTTTTCAAATTAAAAATCCTATAGAATTTACTATAGTGTCTAATTAATCGCCTCATTTTCGCCATATATTCGCTGCAATATTGCCATCCTTGATTCTGCCTCTTCTATCTTACCTAACAGCTTGTTGATCTCACCAGTAATATCAATATGCTCAGGTATGATCCTAGTGCTTGTCATCAAGATGGTTATCTTGGTGCTGGCATCAGCAATGTCTGCAGTGTATTTTTTTATAAGAGCATCGTATATTATTTTATGCGCCATACAGATTAACCTCCTTTTCATCTTGCTCGTAATACTCATCGAGTCTTTTTAAAAAATCATGTTTTGCTTTACGTAAATTAAGCCCATCAATCTTAAATTCTTGATAATATAGGTCAGGAGTACATATCATTATTACACATTGTTCAATGTTAGAGCCATAAACATGGTCATGCGCCATAGCATATGCACCAGCTTGCAGCTTGTAGTCTCCAATCCATTCTTCTCTCTTCGGTTTGTTTGATTGTTTAAAGTCAACGATTGTCTCTTTGTTGTTGTGTCGGCAAACTAAGTCTGTAGCGCCCGCATAGAGGCCTGGATAGTATAACGTGACCTCAGAGCCATAATATTCGTCCACTGGCGCCATACCGACGTCTATGACCTTCCTAGCCATACTTTTTGCCTGTTGTCCAAACTCAGTCATGTCCTCGTAGCCCTTGCCTTCTAGATAGTATTCTAAGTATCTATGCATTGACGTACCTCTGACACTAGACATATTCATAATCTTATCTGCTTCCTTGTCACCTTTCCTAGCTCTCCACTCAGCTAACTTCTTTGCTTTTTCTGGTGGATGTGTCTTACCAAGAATAGTTGTAACGGATGGTAATCTGTATCCAGCGATATCATAGTTCCGTGAGCCGTTATCCATGTACCGTGTTCCTTGGGCGTAGCTGTATCGATCGACTTTCTTTATCACTTCGGCTCCTTCCCAGTTGTTATAGTCGATACAAAATTATTCTTTTTATTTTTATATTCGACAAAGTATTTTTTCTTATGGTCTAGTTTAGCTCTTAATTTTTTAAACGACATGGCTTCCATAATCTCAGCTTCTCCAAGATCAACAATATCTTCAACGTCGTTATCGTCTTTACTAATCTCTCTAACCTTGTAAGTAAAACGCATCACTTCTTCCTCCTATGTCTACCCATATACCAATCTCCTGGTTCGTAGTTCCAACGCTTACCGTGATGGCCTCTAACGTCGGCGTACCACATTCTAAGTCTTACGATAAGTTTTTTAATAATCATTGTTGGTCGTCCTCCGGGTACCCTGTTCCGTGTTTCCTGTTCCGCCATCTCTTACCCCAGGCATACACGTTTATTTTACTGGACCAGTGTTCAAGAAACGCGAACCACGGATCCTTGGTTTTNNTCCAAANTCTTTTTATATCACTAATTAAGTCTGGTATTGTTTTCATGTTTAAAATTATAAGCTAATGTTATCCTTTCTTCGTTATCTTTATGTTTACTTACACAATGAGGTAAAAAACTTCTAAAAACTATTAATCTACCTGGTATGGCTTTATACTCTACAGGACAATTATTACAGTGACCACCTTCAGTTCTTTCAATAGCTAGTTGGTCAAAAAACGTTGGTATGAATATTAATGGACTGCAATTAGGATTAGACTTTAAAAAATAAACAGCAGATATGGCAAAACCATGATGTTGATGTACTTCTTGATAGTCACCTTTTTTATAAATGTTAAACCAAGACTCTGTTTCATTTAATTTAATCTTCAAATCTAATTTTGCATTTACAATATAATCCCTTACACATTTTATTATCCAGTCATTTAATTTTTTAAACTTTTTATCTTTGTGTAAATGAAACCTATGGTTTGATGTATTGTACGTATCGTTAGATATCCAACTCTCACCACCACTTTTTGTTTTACTCTTTATTTTGTAACAATAATCTACAAGACTCAACTTATCGTGATTTTGATAATCATAAAAACCTATTTCAGTTGGCCACCAATGTTCAATCATGTTTATTCTCATAATGGTCTACGATCTGTTGTAATTTATCTTTCTTAGTTATCGAAAAAGGCACCAAAGCTCTAGCNACNTCCCACGCGTCTTGATGACTACATCTCCAACGATATTGTCCATANTTNTGNTGNGGATAAGGNGGTCTNTAATCTANAGCNCCACACTTAAATGTTCTCATAACAAAAGCTATCGTTTCTCNACTTGTCATATTTATCTCAATTCGTATGTTCCAGTACTTGTAGGCNTTGGGCTTTCCCTTTCTATGTTCGGTGCGTTGCTTGTAAGTGATGCAACCTTCACCATCAAATAGACCAGCAAGATATGCCATAGTTTCATTCATTACCTACTCCAGACATTTGTAACTATTCTTACAATCATCTGTGTTGGTTCTTTCCAATCAATCTTTTTGTGTTGACTGCAACTCGTCAGGAATAATAGGATCATAATTCCTAGCCCAAATCGTTTCATCAATCTCTCCTTCTGACCAACAGTTTAAACACTGTACTATTGTATTCATCTCTGTTCTTAAGTGGCCATTGCCTTTGCATTCGGGACATATTCTACGTTTATCTGTCGACATAGTCGTGTCCGTACTTTGGCAGCCAATTAAAGTCAGCCACGTTTTTCCAATTCTTTCTTTTCTTTTTTGGTTCTTCTAATATTTCTTTTTGTTTGTTCTCAATCTTTAGTTTGATTACATTGTTAACTGCGCTTTTAATATGTTTATGCCTGATTAATATTCCAGCTTCTCTATCAATAACTCGATCTAACATTCTAGATTTAATATAGTCACCGTTACGACCTGCTAGGTGACACACGTAGTGGAAGTCTTGTCCGTGTCTAATCCAACGAAGAGCATCCAATGCCGCTCTTTGATCACTGGACTTAAAGGCATCATCAAATGCTTTTGCTAGTACTGCAATCCAAAGCTGCTGCTCTGGAGTTTTATTGTTCTCCACTAACGAAATGACTTCGTTATTTAGAAATGGAGCCTTGTGTTTTCCCATTCAACTTTCTCGCTTTCTCACTCGCCATAACTTCTATTGTTTTACTGATGGACAAAGTGACATCAGGAACGATATTTCTAGATAATGTTTCCAGTTTCTTGTATGTTGAGTGTGATAATGAAACGTTTCTGTATTTAGTTGTGTCTGTCATACACCAATTTATAGGATTTTCACATAGGATTGTCAATGATAAAGTATATTTTAATTATGAAAGTTTGTTCCGCGGTCCATGGGGACTGTTTACCGGAGTATGAAGCGGGGTCGTGGAATAGTTGGTACGACTGCGCGGCGGCAGGGACCATGATGACAGCTAATGTGATGACAGAAATGGGTGAAAATCTTATCAATAACAACAAGATATACATAACATTCAAGTGTGAGTTGTCTAACGAGACTTGACATTGTGTCAAAATT
>FUFK010046439.1_pt1 | contig 18387 bp, 1 predicted proteins | sample 1021851 | NCBI WGS metagenome assembly FUFK01 (sample SAMEA51879418, study PRJEB19060) | metagenome
ATTTACGAAGGCGGACGTGACATGTATTTCACGAATAACAGTGTTCACCTAACCGGTGCATCCTCTGTTCTCTCAATTGGTGATGCGCCCAAAGTATTCTACAACAGAGTATGGGATGTCGGCCATCTGCAAACTGATGGAGCAGTTGTCCAAGTAATGCAGGGAGAAGCACCAGGTGCTGAAATTGCATACAACTGGATTCACGATGTAATCAAGTACGGTGCTCGCTTTGATGCACCAATAGGTCAAGCCGGTGAAGGGCGAAACGGAACCATGCACCACAACGTAATTTGGAACGCAGCTGGCGGGTTGATGGTCAAAGGCGATTACCACAACATCCACAACAATACCGTGTTCAATTCGACTGGAAAGAACGACATCATCTTCCTGACCGATGGCGGAATCAACAACAAGAATTCTACCCTTCACAATAACGCAGTCGATGCAATGGCAGACCATCGCTCAGACGATGTCTTCGATAACCCGTTGCCAAACGGCTCACATTGGAACAACTGGAACGGCTACTTGCAAGGATATGACGGGATGTTTGAAGCTCGCAACCAAATTTCATGCGCAATTTACGACAATGGTTCCCTGTATTGCTGGGGAAGAAACGACCACGGCCAACTCGGTTTGGGTTCAACTAGCGGAAGAGAGGATGCACCACAATTCGTAGACTTTGGAACTGGCCGCACCATTACTTCACTGGGCATAGGTAGTTCAGGAGCAGAAGGTTGGGAGCCTAACTCTCACACCTGTGCGGTGTTAGATAACGGATCGTTGATGTGTTGGGGAGCCAACGGCGATGGACAATTAGGTATTGGAAATGTTTCAGCCAACGGAGTATGGGAACCAACCTTTGTCAATGTCGGGTCCGGCCTGACCGTGATTAGTGTGGCAACTGGTAGTTCGTCTAGTTGTGCGTTACTAAGCAACCAAAGCGTAAAATGTTGGGGAAGGAATAATTTCGGTCAACTTGGACTTGGTAATATTTCAAACAATGATGTGCTAACTCCACATTATGTTAACTTCATTGGCTCAAGCAAGCCCGTTAGCCTGCATGCTGGAATGAATTCCTATTGTGCAAAATTAGACAATGGCTCTATCGCCTGCTGGGGGCGCAACGTTGACGGTGAACTTGGACTTGGAAACACGACAAATCAAAACACGCCAGTTACTCTTCCGATACCTGCTGGACGCACAGTAGCCACAGTCGACTTAGGTAAGAGATTCATGTGTTTAAGCTATGACAACGGGTCTGTCGCTTGTGTTGGAGTAAACGATGAAAATCAACTTGGCCAAGGAGGCATAGGAGTCCCTCAATCCTCTTTGTCATATGTTAACGGGATAGAGATGATGGTACAGCGTGTCGATTCTGCACAACAGGTTGCTTGCGCTCACCTCGTGAATGGTAGCGTAGTATGCTGGGGTGATGATGAATGGGGATTATTCGGCAATAGCAGTTCTTCATACACATCACGAACGGCTTCTACTGCAACTGAATACGTCAACTTTGGAACTGACCGAATTGCTGCTTCAATTAGCGTGTCAATGAGACACTCATGTGCGGTTCTTGACAACGGGGATCTAACCTGCTGGGGACGAAATCACAAATCACAATTAGGTCTTGGCAACATGACACAACAGTTCATGCCGGTAGTTGTCAGTAACGTTAGCACAATAAGACAGGTTCAGATTCATGAGATGCTAGTTGACCCTGCAAACGAAGACTTCCGTCCTAAATGGGGCTCACATCTTCAACAACTAAGCGCTGGTGCATATGATGCAGGTGACAGCAATCCTTGGACTGCAGGTATTTCTTGGACTTACAGCTCACCTTCTGCGCCGGTTGCTGGTTGTATGCTCGATTATGCAGACAACTACGATTCAGATGCAATAATCGATGACGGTAGTTGCGTATTCACAGATTACGACTATGATGAAAATCTCGACCTAAGACTCTACGTCGACCCATCAAAGAGTACTTCATACAGTGGTAGTGGAACAAGCCTTGTCGATTTGTCAACTTACGGCAACGATGGAACCATTGATGGCCCAACATGGGATTCCGATTACACTCGATTTGACTATGGCGGCTCATGTACAGGAACGGCTGGGAATTATGTCTGTGACGAAGTTGACTTCGCAGAAACAGATGACCACGACCCCTCAACTGGAGGAGACCTAACAGTTGAGGTTTGGCTGAATGCTTCCACCATTCAGAATTCAGTGATTGTGGGTAAACTTGGCGGAGGCACAGCGACTGGAATGGGTTGGGCCATTCGGATTAACTCAACAGGTGACCTTTACGCGACCGTCGGCATATCTTCCACTACTGTTTCCGCTGGATGTGGATCTAACAATGCAGCTTGTGTCTGGGGCAACGAACTCAACACAGACCGTTGGTACCAAGTGGTCCTAGTTGCTGAGAAAGGCGAATCACTTGCCTTGTTCGTAGATGGAGTAGAGATAAGCAACCAATCGCTAAGCGGCACTGGTAATTTGCGTAACACAGCAAACGGTGAATCAGTATCGGTTCCTACAATTCTGGCGAATACAACCAACCTTTCGATGGCCAGATAGGGGCACTANGACTCTACGGAGATGCTCTAANTCTGAGTACAATCAATCAAATGTACAACGCAAGCAAAGGNGCCTACAGCAATACAACTAGCCTATCTTACTCTGATTCTTCATACACATTTGTCAAAGGGCAACCATACAACCTGCCACTCGGCGTGAGCAATGGCGACGTAACAACCTCCTACACATTGGTAGGTTCTCTCCCGTCTGGCATGAACTTCGGTTCCTCGAATGGAACGATTTGGGGCACACCAACTGCTGATATGTCCAGTGCTACATACACAGTGACTGCAAACAATTCTGCTGGTTCGTTCTCTACATCATTCCAAATACAGGTAATGTCCGCACCAAGTGGACTGACTTATTCTCCTTCAAGCATGGCACTGGAAAAAGGTACTGCGATGACAACGAACACGCCAACCTACAGCGGTAGTGCACCTTCATCCTGGGCAATCAATGCAACTTTGCCATCTGGTCTCAGCTTTGATACATCGACCGGTGCAATCAGCGGAACACCAACTGTTCTGCAAACAACGGCACAATCTTACACGATTACTGCAACCAATAGCCATGGTTCTGCATCGACCAGTGTATCGATTACCATTAACGACCAAGTCCCNGTNATCTCTTACACATCACCGGTTGAAATTTCTAACAATCGAGAAATGACAACCGCTACTCCAACCAACACAGGAGGTGCAGTAACCTCGTGGGAAATCACCCCAAGTCTGCCAACCGGTCTGTCGTTTGGTTCAACCAATGGAAGCATTTGGGGAACCCCAGAAAATGTGACTAGCAATGCAACCTACACGGTTTATGCCAACAACTCGGGTGGTTCAGGAACAACTACTGTTGCACTGAACATGGTTTGGACGCTTACTCCAAGCGTGGACGGAGCATTCATCACCCGTAATTCCTCTATCGGCACGGACGTCACATGGGAGTGGGACTATGACCCACTAGGAGCTGCTAACCTCACAATGTATGCCTCCTGGCGTAACACTTGTGCTATCAGGGATAATGGCGATGTCTACTGTTGGGGCCGTAATGGAAACGGACAAATTGGCAATGGTCAAATTGGAAGTAACAAATGGAAAGATGTACCAACTCAAACCAATTCATTAGGGGACGATGCAATTTCTGTCACCATAGGTGAACAACACACCTGTGCACTTCTGGACAATGGTGTATTGAAGTGTTGGGGAAGGAACAACAACGGACAAGTTGGTGTTTCTGGCGGGGACCAAAAGAACCCTCAAACTGTGTCCCTAGGTAGTGGAAGAACCGCTACATCAGTATATGCAGGATACCATCACACATGCGCAATCCTAGACGACCAGTCGGTCAAGTGCTGGGGTAGAAACTCAGAGGGAGAACTTGGTATCGGTTCGACAACAAATCAGAATTCACCAACTGCAATCAATTCACTCGGAAGCGGCCGCCACGCAATCTCACTTGCTCTCGGCCAGGGCTTTACCTGTGCTTTGTTGGATGATGGTTCAATCAAGTGCTGGGGATCTGATGATGATGGCCGTCGTGGAGACGGTGGTGGCAGCGACGGTTCCGTAACAACTTCGCCGCCAAGCACAACCATTTCCCTACCTGCCGGTCGTACAGCAACGCAAATCTCAGCTGGTGAAGCACATGCTTGTGCATTACTAGATGATGGCTCAGTAGTTTGCTGGGGGCGAAACGTCGAGGGTGAAATCGGAGATGGAACAACCACACAAAGAAATTCACCTACTGCAACTTCATCATTCGGAGCAGGCCACAAAGCAGTATTCGTCTCCGTCGGCTACTCACACACATGTGCACTACTCAACGATGGAGGTGTTCGCTGCTGGGGAAGCAACAACAATGGTCAACTCGGAGACGGTACAACCAACGACAAGAGTAGCCCACCATCCTCGGATATTAACTTAGGAACCGGAATTACAGCAACCGGAATCAGCGCAGGTGGAGGACACACCTGCGCTATGCTCAGCACTGGAGGAATGAAGTGCTGGGGTGCTCGTGGTGGAGGACAACTGGGAGATAATTCGAACTTCGCTTCTGGAGACCAACTTACTCCTGTCAATGTTCATGGTTCAATCACCTGGTCAACTGGTGAATTCATGCCATCCCCTGATGTTGACGATGCAACTTGTGGCATCTCACCTACTCTTCCTACTGGATTGAGCCTAACATCCGGAACCTGTGCGATTACTGGAACTCCAACCGCTACAGCAATCAATGCAACATACACGATTTGGGCTAACATTTCGGGAGAGTCATTCAGCGGACAGGTATGGCTTGAGGTTGGTTTGAATGCACCAATTCCAGCATATTCGCCAAACACATACACCTTCACCAAGGACACTACAATCTCTACAATTATTCCAAGTAACACAGGTGGAGAAGTTACCACTTGGGACCTCGACACTTCATTGCCATCAGGACTCAGTTTGGGCGCTTCCAATGGTACTATTTGGGGAACACCTGATACTGTAACTTCAACTGCAACATACACAATTTGGGCAAACAACTCTGCGGGTTCTGCCTCTACTACGATCACATTCACGGTGAACGATGTGCCACCTTCAATCTCTTACAGTGTGTCTAGTCTGTCTTTGCTAAAGGGCGCTCAGATGTCTGCACTGGCTGTGACAAATAGCGGCGGTGCTATCGTTTCTTGTAGCGTATCTCCGGGCTTGCCGAATGGAATGACACTCTCAGGCACTTGTGAACTGTCAGGAACTCCAACTGTTGCTGCAACCAACGCATCATACACCATTACTGCAACTAACACCGGTGGTAGCGATTCCACTTCAATCTTCATCGAAGTTCTGAATTCTGGTGGAACACTAACCGTAACACCGACCCACCGCACAGGAAGCGTCAACGCCACACTTGCTAGTATTGCGGCCAGCTACAGCCATTCACTCACAATTCCTTCATGGACATCTGGCGTAACAAATACATCTGTTAAGATAAACAATTCCGGTTCTGTAGCGGGTACTGCCATAGCAGCTTGGGATAATGGTGATCTGGTTATTGCTTGGACCCGACCGATTTACAGTGGCACTACTCAGCACGTGTTAGCAATCTCGGTTTATGATGGAAGTTCATGGACAACACAAGATATTGATAATGCGTCCAGAACAGGTTATCGCCCTTCAATAGCAATCGATAACCAGGGTGCTTTACACATAGCATACCTAGACCGAGATAATACAAATCTACGGTACGCCACAAACGCGTCAGGGTCTTGGGTTCTTTCCACGTTAGATAATTCGTCAGTTAACCCAAACAACGATTGGGTAAGAACTGGCATAGCAATTGACAACAGAGGGCACGTCCACATTATTCACCCAGTCCAAGGTTCTGGAGTAGTAGTACTCAATTACACAACGAATGTTTCGGGTAGTTTCGTCAGCACAACAATAACTGACACCACAAAGGACGACGGCAAATATGCATCCTTAGCAATGGCAGGTAATGGCTCTCTACACATTTCTGTCTATCGTGACAACGGCGGTAGTGACCTGCGCTATTACACAGATGAGTCAGGAGTATGGACTAATGAAACGGTCCACACCGGTAGCAATTTCGGAAAGGATTCCGCCATAGCACTCAACTCAAAAGACGAAGTTGTGATTGTTTACCGTCGAGATGATGGCAGTGACGACATCTACATGTCTGTAGGAAACCGCGGAAGTTGGACTTCTTCACAAGTAGCGAGTAACCGCAATGCGATGTATTTGGCTGTGGCCATCGACTCAAATGACGATGTGCACATCAGTAGCCACAACAGCGGAGGCAGCAGTAAAGACTTGGAATACTTCACAAATTCAAGCGGTAGTTGGGTGCGAACAACCCTAGACGCTGGTGTTGGAGGAATGTTTGGATCGATAGTTATCGATAGCAATGATGACGTACACATCGGCCATGCTGACACCATAGGTGCTAATGATTTACAGTATGCGACTGCTAAAGGCTCCGGCAAAGGTCTAGCTGTAAATCCAGTATTCTCTGTTTCCCCAAGCCTACCTGACGGTCTAATTTTGAATTGGAAGACTGGCGAAATTACTGGTACTCCAACAGTGGCCAGTGCTAATACAACATACACTCTAACTGCACTCGCCCTTGGTGCGACGACTACCACCACGTTCACACTACACGTGACTGGCGCACCTGGAGACATTTCCTACAATGATATCTTGGGAACAAATGGTAACACAATCACTCCTGCCGTGCCAACCATCACCACAAATGGCACAACTGGAGGTGTGACGACTTGGGCGATTAATGCAAGTCTGCCAACTGGACTAACTTTCGAGTCTAGCAATGGTACAATTTGGGGAACGCCAACTCAGGTTATCGCTGGTGCTGTCTTCACGATTTGGGCCAACAATTCAGTCGGTTCAAAATCAACTACTATTAACATCACAATCAATGACGTAATCGTCTCTAGCATCACATATTCCACAGAGAACTTCACTCTCTCACTCAACCACACTATGACATCAACTACTCCATCTACAACTGGAGGTACGGCAACTTCGTGGGGTATCCACCCTGGATTGCCAAACGGGATGTCATTCCAAAGCACAACCGGTAAGATTTCTGGAACACCTGAAGGGCTGCAGACTACACCAGTAACTTACACGGTTTGGGCTAACAACTCTGGCGGCTCATTCTCTGACCAGATCAATATAACAATCAACGATCATGCTCCTGAGCAAGTAGCACACCTAGGCCCAGACATTACTCTAGATTATAATCAAACAATGACACCAATCTCAGGATTCGAAATTGATGCTGACCTAATTGGTGCGGGTGAGAAACACACATGTGCGATAAAGGCAGATGGAACTGTTAGATGCTGGGGTCTTGGTCACAATGGTAGACTTGGTCATGGCGGTACGGGTTCCAAATCAACACCTTTTGCAACAGCCTCTCTTGGTACAAATCGTACTGCTGTAGATATCACGGCTGGAGGTTTCCATACATGTGCAATACTTGACGATGGTACGGTTTCTTGTTGGGGACACAATCACCGTGGGGAATTAGGAGATGGTACCACTACTTCACGAACAAGTCCTACCCAAACACTACCTCTTGGCCGACCAGCAGTAGCGATTGAAGCCGGATTTGATTTCACTTGTGCACTTATGGACAATGGATCTATAATGTGCTGGGGGAAAAATCACTACGGGCAATTGGGAAGAGGATTCACTAGTAGCGATACAGTTTCACACTCAACACCGTCTTATACCATGCCGCTACCCGCTGGAAGGCATGCTATTGCGATTGACATTGGGCACTACCATGTTTGCGCAGTATTAGATAATGGAAGTGCGGTCTGCTGGGGCCCAGGTGCTCAGCATCGGTTGGGAACAGGTACTAATTCTAACCGGAATACACCGACTCTCATGAAGTTCTTCGATTCATCAAACCCTGTTGTAGATATAGCATTAGGCCGATATTCAGGTTGTGGTTTGATGGAAAATGGTAGTGTCACATGTTGGGGTAAGGGTTTCTTAGGCACTGGTAACGCAAATCAACAGAAATCAGAAGCAGGAAATATCTGGCCTAATTTTGGTACTGGTCGGACAGTCGTAGATGTTGAGCTTGGTCGTTGGCATAATTGCGCACTTCTAGATAACTCCGAAATCAAATGTTGGGGTAAAGATGATGAAGGTCAAATGGGCGATGGCGGTAATAACGCAGTCCAATTGACACCGGGAAAAGTAACCCTTGCATCAGGGGTTATTCCAAAGAAACTTGCCTCTGGCCATTGGCACAACTGTATAATCGCACAGACTCACAAAATGTACTGCTGGGGAGATGGAGAGGACTGGAAATTGGGAGATGGTTCGCAAACTGATAACCAACTAGGAAGCGCTATAGTGAGCCATTTCTCAGGCTCAAATCCTGCAAAGGCTCACGGAGAGGTCACCTCATGGGCAATACATCCTGCGCTTCCAACCGGATTATTCCTAGGTTCGACTAACGGGACATTGTATGGAAGGCCAACAGCATCGATTCCTGCAATGAGAACATACACCATTTATGCTAACAACTCAGGAGGTTCGACTTCATTCACATTCAATTTAGATGTCAATGATGAGATTCCTAACATTTCATATTCTCCTGATTGGTTCGTCCTCAGCAATAATACCGCGATGTCGCCAACGGCAACACCGTCCAACACTGGCGGTGCAATCCCGTCAGGTATTGTAGACTCAACAAACGCTGTTGGCCAATATTCCTCCATTGCTATTGATTCACTTGGATACAGGCATATTTCATACTATGATGAGACGAATAAGGATCTCAAATATGCCACTGATAAGAGTGGCTCTTGGGTCACCACTACCGTAGATAGTTCCGGAAATGTGGGGCAGCACACCTCAATCGCTCTAGATTCTAATGATAATGTGCACATTTCCTACTACGACCAAACTGGGTTCGACCTCAAGTATGCTACCGATGAGAGTGGTTCTTGGGTTACTTCTACCGTAGATACTACTGGAGATGTTGGTGGATACACTTCAATCGCTATTGATTCCAACGATGACGTGCATATCTCTTACGCGTATTTCTCTAGTGGTACACTCAAGTATGCCACAGATGCAAGTGGGTCCTGGGTTCTCTCTACAGTAGATTCCGCCGGAGATACGGGTTATTTCTCCTCGCTAGCTATTGATTCCAATGATAATGCCCACATTTCATACTATAACAACAACAATGGAAACCTCAAATACGCTACCAATATGAACGGTTCTTGGAATTCAACTGCAATAGATACTTCGGGAGATACAGGCAGACACACATCAATCGCTCTAGATTCTAATGACAACATCCACATCGCATATTATCGTACTTCCTCGTCTAACCTCAGATATATTACCAATCAAAGTGGTTCTTGGGTCACCACTACCATAGATAATGTTGGAGATGTGGGCAAGCGCACTTCCATAGCATTTGATTCCGATGATGATGTGCATATTTCCTACTGGGATGTCACCAATGACGACCTCAAGTATGCCACAAATCAAAGTGGTTCTTGGGTCACTAAAGCCGTTGATTCTAATGGAAATGTTGGTACTCAAACCTCACTCGCTATTGATTCCGATGATAATGTGCACATTTCTTACTATGATTCAACCAATACCGATCTCAAATATGTCGTCCTTGATTCCTCATCGAATGTGTATGGATATTCGATTAGTCCTGCTCTGCCTTCAGGATTAGTCATCGACATGAATTCAGGTGAAATCTCGGGAACACCAACTACTCTGTCTTCCAACACAACCTACACCATTTCTGCACGAAATTCAGGAGGATTGGACACCTTTAGTATCACTATCGAAGTAATCGACCAGTTGCCAACAGATATTTCTTACAGTCCAGAAAATGTTACTCTGACAAACAATACTGCTTCGGGAGACTTGCCTCTGGTTCCTTCTATTACCGGCTCTGGCTCAATTACCTCTTGGGAGTTGAACAACACCAATCTACCAGCTGGAATATCCTTTGGCAGCGCTAACGGAACGCTATATGGAACTGCAACAGAGTTGTGGACAAGGACTGCATACAAGGTATGGGCAAACAATTCTGGAGGCTCAGTTCTAGCATACTTCAACCTGACAGTCAACGATGAACTTCCTTCAGACATCACATACACTCCTGAAAATGTGACTTTGACTAACAACACTGCGTCGAGTGACTTGCCTCTTGTACCAACTATCACTGGCTCAGGAGCAATCACCTCCTGGGAATTGAACAACACTAACTTGCCTAGCGGAATCTCCTTCGGAAGTGCGAACGGAACGCTGTACGGAACTGCTACTCAGTTGTGGACAACTACCGCATACAAGGTGTGGGCAAACAACACTGGAGGTTCAGTTGTTGCATACTTCAACTTGACAGTCAACGATGAGCTTCCTTCAGATATCTCATACACTCCTGAAAATGTAACACTCACAAACAATACAGCATCCAGTAATCTGCCACTGGTGCCAAGCATTACTGGCTCAGGAGTAATCACTTCATGGGCGATTAACGCAAGCCTGCCTAGTGGACTGTCTTTCGGAAGCAACAACGGTACAATTTACGGAACCCCTACCGAATTGTGGAATAGAACATCATACAAGGTATGGGCAAACAATTCTGGAGGCTCAGTTGTTGCATACTTCAACCTGACAGTCAATGACCAATTGCCAACGGTATTGTACTCCGCTACAGTTCTAATCTTGACAAACAATACTGTTTCCAGCGACCTACCTCATACACCAAGCATCAGTGGTGCTGGTGCAATTACATCGTGGGAAATCAATGCAACCCTGCCATCTGGATTGACGTTCGGTACAAACAACGGAACAATCTACGGTATTCCAACCGAATTGTGGCCTTCTACATCCTACACGATTTGGGGTAACAACTCAGGTGGTTCTACTTCTTCAACGGTTAGCATCACGGTTAACGACGAGCTGCCAACAATCGTCTACAGTCCAGAAAATGTAACTCTGGTAAAGGATACTGTCTCAACAGACCTGCCACTAACTCCTGCGATTAGTGGTTCAGGAATAATCACCTCCTGGGAATTGAACAATACTAGCCTACCAAGTGGAATCTCCTTTGGAAGCAGTAACGGAACCGTGTATGGAACTGCTACCCAATTGTGGACAACTACAGCATACAAGGTATGGGCAAACAACTCCGGAGGATCGGTCGAGGTCTACTTCAACTTGACAGTAATCGACCAAGTTCCATCAAGTATCACTTACACTCCTGAAAATGTGACTTTGACCAACGATACCGCATCGAGCGACTTACCACTGGTGCCAAGCATCACCGGCTCTGGCTCAATTACATCTTGGGAATTGAACAATACTAGCCTGCCAAGTGGAATCATCTTCGGAAGTACCAACGGAACACTGTATGGAACTGCGACTGAATTGTGGACAAGGACTGCATACAAGGTGTGGGCAAACAACACTGGAGGTTCAGTTGTTGCTTACTTCAACCTAACAGTCAATGACCAAGTCCCGACATTATCCTATTCTCCTCAGAATCTGACACTAACCAAGAATCAGACCAGCAGCGACTTGCCGCTGAATGCTACTCTAACTGGTTCGGGTGCAATTACCTCGTGGGAGATCAGTCCNGCACTGCCNNGNGGNTTGNCNTTCGNNACAAGCAANGGAACGATTTGGGGAACGCCAACGACCATGCGCTCACTCAGAACTTACACAATTTGGGCTAACAACAGCGGTGGTTCAGTCAATGCAACAGTCAACATAACCGTCAATGATGAGGTGCCAAATATTTCCTATTCTCCAGACTGGTTTGTCTTGACCAACAATACTCTAATGTCGCCTACAGCAACGCCAACAAACACTGGCGGAGCGATTCCATCAACGACAATAGATAGCAATGGCAACGCAGGGAATTACAATTCCATCGCCCTAGATTCAAACGGATACCGGCATGTTGCTTACACGAGTACATCATGGGGGGCTTCAGGTGGTCATCTCATGTACGCAACGGACGCAAGTGGAACTTGGGTAAGCATCTCCCTCGACTCAACTGGAAATGTAGGAGCAAGCCCAAACATCGAGATTGATTCCGATGATAACATACACATTACCTATTTCCGAACTGATAGTGGTAATCGAGGCATAAAATACGCCACATGTTCCTCATCGTGCAGTAGTGTGTCTTCTTGGACAAACAGCACAATCTTCTCTGATATAGCTGTAGGTTATTACAAACTAGTTCTGTCCATTGATTCGAATGATGATTTACATCTTATCTACTACAATGGCAGCATCAGCACTGGCAACCTAAAATACGCTACATGTTCATCTTCGTGTGCAACTGAGTCTTCCTGGACAAACATTACGATTGATGGGACAAGTCAAGCTGGATTTGCTGGAATTGATTTAGTCATAGATTCAAGTGACCATTTGCATGTTGCTTACAGTTTCTTCTCCACTAAGGATCTAAAGTACATCACATGCCCGTCATCGTGTACTTCGGTATCATCTTGGACGAACATATCAGTCGATACCGTCGGAGAAGTGGGACGTATGCCTTCAATAGCGGTTGACTCAAACGATGATTTGCATATCTCATACTATGACGACGACGGTGATGGACTCAAATATGCATGGTGTTCTTCTTCTTGTACAACGGCTTCCTCTTGGGCAAACACATCCATTGCAAACGGTTCGTCATACGGTACAATTGCCACTTCTCATCTTGTCGGGTTTTCTTCTGACCTTGCCTTTGACTCCGATGGCCACATGCACATTACACACCTTGATTGGTCCAAGCGTTGGCTTCTCTACTCTACCTGCTCTTCGTCTTGCTCTACCAATTCATCTTGGAGTCACAGTGTATTGATGTCTGATTATAATGTCCTTGGCAATGGACCGTCTCTTGTCATTGATTCAAATGATGAACTCAACATCGTGTTCTATGATTATGATGATGATGACCTCGAATTCATGCTCCTTGATGCCTCTTCCCAACCTTACGAATATTCCATCAGTCCTGACTTGCCAACTGGCTTGAGTATTAACCCAACTACAGGCACGATTTCGGGTATCCCAAGAGAGTTGTTAACCAATACAACGTTCACGATTACGGTACGCAACTCTGGTGGTACTAACACAACGACGATCACAATCGAGGTTCTAGACCAGTTGCCGACTCTGTCCTACTCGCCTGAGAATCTGACACTAACCAAGAATCAGACTAGTAGCGATCTGCCACTGAACGCTACGCTAACTGGCTCGGGTGCAATTGCTTCATGGGCAATCAGTCCGGCATTGCCAANTGGTTTGACATTCGAGACAAGTAACGGAACAATTTGGGGGACTCCGACCTCATTGATGACGCTCAAGACGTTCACGATTTGGGCTAACAACAGCGGAGGTTCAGTCAATGCAACNGTNAACATCACNGTNAANGATGANNTNCCGGANATNTCNTATTCNCCAGACTGGTTTGTNTTGACCAACAATACGNCTAATGTCGCCAACTGCGACACCAACCAATGCCGGTGGTGCGATTCCATCGGGCATTCTCGATTCCGTTGGCAATGTTGGAGNATATTCTTCCATGGCCATTGATTCCTATGGCTTCAAGCACATTTCCTACTTTGATAATACCAATGATGATCTCAAGTATGCAACAGATAAGACCGGCTCTTGGGTTACCATTTCGGTTGACACAACAGGTAATGTCGGAGGTTACACTTCCATCGCCATAGATTCCAACGATGCTGTGCATATTTCCTATTATGATTCTACCAATGACGACCTCAAGTACGCCACTTGTTCAAGCGGTTGTACATCCGCAAGCAATTGGGACGATGTTTCCGTTGACACAACAGGTTCGGTGGGGTGGCACACTTCAATCGCCATTGATTCCAACGATAATGTCCACATTTCCTACTTTGATTCCTCCAATCAAGACCTCAAGTATGCCACCTGTTCAAGCGGCTGTACAATCGCAAGCAATTGGGACGATGTTTCCGTTGACACAACAGGTAATGTCGGAGGTTACACTTCCATCGCCATAGATTCCAACGATGCATTGCACATTTCATACCGTGATTCTACCAATACCGACCTGAAGTATGCGACGTGTTCTTCTTCGTGTACATCTGCATCGTCGTGGACAAATAGCACGATTGATTCAGTTGGAAACGTTGGATCCCGTACATCCATCGCTATCGACTCCAATGACGCTATACATATTTCGTACCATGACTTCACCAATGGCGACCTCAAGTACGCAACCGATCAGAGTGGTTCTTGGGCCAACACCACGGTTGACTCAGTTGGGACGGTGGGCAAGTACACCTCCATTGCCATAGACTCGAATGACGTTGTACACATTTCTTACTATGATGCTACAAATAAGGACCTCAAATATGCATCCAACATGCAATCCTCCATCCAAACAGGTGTTGGAAATGTCATCAAATTCATCGATCGAGATACAAAGGTGGGCCATCAAGGCACATCCATCGCTGTTGATTCAAACGGCGATGTGCACATTTCCTACTATGATGCCACCAATGGTGATTTGAAGTACGCAGCTCTTCAAGGCGTCCATCCTTGGAATGTGTATGGCTATTCCATCAGTCCAGCATTGCCTGCTGGATTGAGTTTGAACTTCACAAGCGGTGAGATTTCAGGAACACCAACTGCAGTTTCAACCAACACGACCTACACCATTACGGCGCGCAACACGGGTGGAGCCAATACGACGACAATCACCATCGTTGTCNACGATGTTGCTCCTTCAATCTCCTACTCGAACGATGACATTGTAGGAACACTCAACGTTTCAATCAGTCCACATTCAAGNCCGACCAATNNTGGAGGAGCGGTAACGAGTTGGGAGATTTCACCAGATCCGGGCCCAGCGTTCCACTTCAACACGGTCAATGGTGTCATCAGTGGAACGCCAGGTATTCTTCTTTCAAAGACGCAATACACCGTTTATGCCAATAATTCAGGTGGTTCATCCATCGCTTATGTGAACGTGACCATCAACCCTGATGCTCCAAACATCGCGTATTCACCAGATGAGCTCAATTTGACAAAATACCTATCCAGTAGCGATTTACCACTAAGTCCAACCAATACTGGAGGAAACACACAAACCGCTGCCCTATCTTGTTCTTCATCTGACAAACTCTTCGTGGTTGCCGATCAACAAGGTACGCGCCATATCTTGTGTGGAACCACCCTCCGCAGCGTTGGACTCAATGGTACACAGACCGTGTCGAACAATGTTGTGACAGGAACAGTCTTTGGGTTGGAAATCGATGATGACGGTCATCTCCACATCGGCCACTGGACATACAACTATCCGTATGTTTACATTCATTACGCAACGAACAAAAACGGTTCGTGGCAATCAAGTAATGTCTTCAACTTCAGTTATGGTGGTTCGGTAGGTTATGACAGTCAAGGATTCAGTATGGCCGTTGGCAGTGACGACAGTATCCACTTCACATACATCCGAGTCACGAGCGCAGGGAACACGTATAATCTGTATCATCTCAGTAATCAAAGCGGTTCTTGGTCCAGTGCATTGTTAACAAACAGTGGCAAACCATCTATGCCATCTCTCGCTCTCAACGATGACAATGTGCCACACGTCGCATTCTCTGCTGGAAATTCTGTCGGTATTGGAAAATATGAGAATGGCTCGTACACCACTCTCCTCTCCCGCTCGAATTATCTTGAGCCGGAGATCGCAATCGACGCTCAGGGAGATGTTCATGTGGTGTATCGAACGGGATCAAATGGCCTTTATTATTCAACCAACGCCTCTGGTTCGTGGCAACATACCACACTTGACACAACAGAAAGGCATTTTGATGTTCGGATTGCTTTGGACAGCAATGATTACCCGCATGTCATGACTGTTTCCGTTACAGGACAGTTTAACAATTACAGATATGTCAATCATTACAGCCATGATGGAAGTTCTTGGAATGGTGGCAGCATAAGTCCAGAAATGTCTCTGCAACAACCGAGGCCGGATCTCTTCGTTGATGATAACGACGTAATTTCAATGGTCTATCATGACGGATCTTCCGCCAATCTTTTCACAGGAACAGGCTCGACAACCTATGGATACAGTATATCACCAGCCCTGCCAAGCGGACTAAAGTTCTCACAAAGCACCGGTACGATTTCTGGAACAGCAACTGTACAAATGAATAGAACCATGTTCACCATTACCGCTCAGAACAGCGGTGGTTCGAGCACGACCTACATCAACATCACAGTCAATGATCGCATGCCTTCGTTCACCTACAGCCCAGAGAATCTCACGCTGACCAACAACACGGTCAGCAGTGACCTACCGCTTGTNCCAACCATCCACTATTCAGCGGACTCTCCAACAGATTGGGTCTTGATGGGCACATTGCCTGCAGGTCTCAACTTCGGCACCAATAATGGAACGATTTGGGGAANAGCAACCGAGCTATGGGCTACCACAAATTACACCGTATACGGTAACAACACTGGTGGTTCATTCAACGTAAGCATCAACATCACCGTCAACGATGAAGCTCCTGGTCCGTTCGAATACATCCCAGAGAACAACACCTGGACCAACAATTCCTACGTGAACATCGGACCGACGTTCATCAACATCACAACCGGAAATAACTCGAATTGGCTTGGAGCACAAGTTAGATCCGGCAGTAGCAATATTGGACAGTACGTGGAATTTGTTGTTGGTGACGTGATTTATTTCGATGAATCATATGGTGGAGGTTATCTGTACGCTTACAACACTTCAAACAACACTGCTTGGCGAGTGTTTGAAACTGTGGAAAGTCAGACAGTATTCGATGTTGGAGAAGATATGAGTATGATTGCTGGTGATATCATTTACTTCAGCGGCGAGATCCCCGCGGGACAATTATCACGGTTGCATTTGTATGCACACAACACCTCGAATGGAACAACATGGAGAGTACCAATGACCAGTCATAATTCCCTACCAGTCTATGGACTTGGCTTGCTTCAAATTGCCACAGGCAATAATACAATTTATTTCAGTGCAGGAGTGCAGCATTACGGAACTGAATTATGGGCTTACAACAGTGCAAACAATACTGCTTGGTGTGCGGCAGAATTTGTTTCCAATACTTACGCAGGAGGCAATCCTTCTAATGGGCACCTGTTTGGTGATGTCATATACTTCAAAGCCAACGACGGCCCAGGTTCAGATAGGATTGGAACCGAACTGTTTGCGTACAACATAACAAATGAAACGGCTTGGAATGTGGCTGACATTTATCCATACACATTCAATGTTGGGGACAGCAGCAACCCGGGTAATTACTTTTCAATCGTTGTAGGAGATACTATCTATTTCGATGCAGATGATGGAAGCACTGGAAGAGAACTGTGGGCATACGATACTTCGAACGAAACATATTGGAGAGTTGCGGATATAAACAACGGATCTAGTGCAAGCAATCCAGGATACCACATGGCGACCCTCGTAGGTGACACCATCTACTTCGATGCCAATGATGGTAATACAGGGTTTGAATTGTGGGCGCACAACACCTCGAATGGAACAACATGGCAAGTGGTTGATATCAAGACCGGTGCTGACACGGCATTCGTCGGACAAGAGGGAACTGTAGTTATCGGTGACACCATCTATTTCGATGCCGCTGCGACTAATTCATCGGTCACCTACTACAGAGAATTGTGGGCGCACGATACCTCGAATCACTCTACTTGGCAAGTTTCGTATCTACGTGGTTCATCTACAGGCCAAAATTGGATCGGAAGTTATGTCTTCCTGGCATTAGGAGATACTCTTTACTTCTCAAGTATTTACAGTGGTAGTTACACATTGTGGGCTTACGATACATCCAACCAAACCATGTGGAACACAAGCGTACGGCCCAGTGATCATCTGTCTGTGGTTGTTGGCAACACAATCTATCTCGAGGGTATGATACCACTCACCGGTACCGGCGGGTTGATTGCTCACCAGCCTGGATCAGTCAACTATCAGACAAATACTGGTGGAGCCGTTGTCTCTTGGGCAATCAACGGTACTCTGCCAAGTGGTGTAACTTTCAACAATCAAACTGGTGTGCTTTCGGGAACACCTACTGAATTGTGGCCACAAACCTCCTACATGGTCTGGGCCAACAACACGGGCGGCTCCAGCGTGGCCTATCTCAACATCACTGTCAACGACCAACTACCGACCAGCGTAACCTACACGCCCGAGAACCTGACCCTGACC
>FUFK010045378.1_pt1 | contig 18381 bp, 15 predicted proteins | sample 1021851 | NCBI WGS metagenome assembly FUFK01 (sample SAMEA51879418, study PRJEB19060) | metagenome
GATCTTTTTGAAGGAGCACCGAAAAATTTAAAATCTTATGATATCATTCCACTTTTATTTATTTCATTAACTATTATTGCAGGAACTTTTGTTTCGGGTATGGATGCAGGATTAGTTTACAATACTTTTCCGTATATGGGGGACGGCATTATACCAATTGAATATGGGAATTTGGGTTTTATTGATCCATTTGAAAATCCAGTAACAGCTCAGTTTCATCATAGATTGCTTGCATCAATAACGTTAATAATTATTATTATATATTCTATTCATTACATTATCAGTAATCCTAAAAATTTAAGAATACTTCTACTCTTGTTTGCAATAATATGCCAATTCATAATAGGCATTTTTACTTTATTATATTCTGTACCAATTACATTAGGTGCTATGCACCAGTTTGTTGGAGTTTTACTTTTTCTAAGCGCATTATGGGTTCTTCATTCTCCAAAAAAAAATACATTTTAAAATAAACAAATTTTTGTATTAATACTCTTTGTATGATTGAAGANAATTCAGACAGAAAAATAGCTGTTATATTTGNAACTGACGTTGTTGGTTACAGCAAGGCTATTGAGAATAATGAAAAACAGACACTCAAGAATTTGAAAGAATGTCGAAATATACTTGATAACTTAATATTAAAGCATAAAGGGAAAATATTTAATACTGCTGGCGATTCAGTTTTAGCAGAGTTTAGTAGTGCAGTTTCCGCAATAGAATGCGCAACTCTTTTCCAAAAAAAAATTAGAGATAGAAACTCCTCTGCAAAAGATTCAGAAATTATGGAGTTTCGTATTGGTATCAACTTAGGTGATGTAGTTATTGATGGAAAGAATTTGTATGGTGAAGGCGTTAACATTGCAGCAAGATTAGAGTCTTTTGCACAACCCAACGGTTTATCTATTTCAAAAAGCCTTTTTGATCTCATTGAGGGGAAAACTCAGAATAAATTTAGAGATTTAGGAATTCAAAAGATAAAAAATAATTCTATTCATACTTTTGATTTATTAAATGAAGGAATTTTAAAAAAAAGAAAAATAAAAAAAAATTATAACTATTTATATTTTATAAGTTTAGGCTTGCTTCTTACAATAATAGTTTCGCTGTCGACAATTTTGATTTTTAATAATGATAACAAAGGCATAAAAAATATTGATTATAATAATACTATGCTAATAGCTCCATTTGAGATAAGAGCCCCAGACAATTCATATGATTATCTCAGTCAAGGGATNTTAGAATATTTAGTAGCAAATTTAACTGGTGTTAAAGATTTTAAAGTTCTTTCTTCTTCATTTTCAAATGAAATTTTGCAAAAAGATTATTCAGATAAAGAAATACTTCAAGAATTTGATGCAAATTTTATTTTGAGAGGAAGTTTACAAATTTTAAACGATAACATCAGAATGAACCTTACCTTAAAAGATATTGCCCAAGANAANCAAATTTGGACTCAAACTAAAACCACTGAATTAGAAAATATATTCGATACACAAGATGAAATTGTAATAGATATTTTAGGGTTTTTGGGATTAGGTGTTAGAGATACTTCAAAAGCTACAGTTTTTACAAGTATAGATAAACCTAAAGAACTTCAATTAATACTAAAATGGCTTGAAATTCAAAGAGGCTTTAGTAAAGATGTTTGGTATCAAATGGCTGATATTTCCAATCAGCTTTATGAAATGAANCCTGATGGTTTAGTGCATAATACAATAAAAGCTTGGGACTATCACTGGAAAATAACTTGGGGTGTTTCACAAGATGTTAAAAGTGATTTTCAAAAAGGCATTCAATATGCAAATACAGTTATTGATTTACAAAAAGATTCTTTACAAAAAATACCAGATCCATATTTAGCAAAAGCTTTTCTTTACATGCGACAAGGTAATGTAGAGGAAGCTATGAAAAATGCAAATTTAGGAAAAAAATATATTATAAACAATCCTGAATCATGGGGAGGATTAGGCGTAATTTACCACTTCAACAATGAACACGAGCAAGCAATAGAAGCCCTAGAAATTTATCAATCTCAAACTATCAAACCAAACGATTTATTTATGGAGATACTAGGATGGGCTTATACCTTTGAAAACAACTATGAAAAAGCAAGGTCTACTTGGGAATATATAGCCAATAAAGATAAACATTACCAAAAAAAGATGAAATCTAAGATTTATTTATCTTTATCTTATTTATCTAGCTTAGAAGGAAAAATGAAAAAGTCACAAGAATATTTTGATCTACATGATGCTTTACAACATAAGGCATCTCTTGAAAATTTTTCTAGAGGTGCTTTTGGAAAAGTAAACTTAATGAAAAAACCATTAAAATTCTGGAAAAAAATGGGATTAAAATAAATTTTATTTAATAATTTTATTTTTTTTAATATTCAACTCTTTTAATTGATCATCTGATACTTCAGATGGTGCACCCATCATTAGATCTTCTGCCTTACCATTCATTGGAAATAAAATTACTTCTCGAATGTTAGGCTCATTAGCAATAAGCATAACTATTCGGTCAATACCAGGTGCAAAACCTCCATGAGGAGGGGCACCAAATTTAAAAGCACTAATCATGCCTGAAAAATTAGAATCGACTGTTTCCTTTGAATAACCTGCTATTTCAAATGCTTTATACATTACTTCTGGTAAATGATTTCTTATTGCACCAGACGAAAGCTCTACACCATTGCATACTAAATCATACTGCCAAGCTTTGATATCTAATGGATTTTGGTTATTGAGTGCCTCTAAGCCGCCTTGAGGCATAGAAAATGGGTTATGTGAAAATTCGATTTTTCCTTTTTCATCTAACTCATACATAGGAAAATCAATTATCCAACAAAATTTATAACCATCAGTTTCAGAAATTCCTTGATCTATACCAATTTTAACTCTTGCTTTTCCAGCTAAATCAGCCGCATCCTTTTCATTTGAACAAGAAAAAAATGCAGCATCACCATCTTGAAGCCCTAACCTGTTTTTTATTTCGTCACATTTTTCTTTTCCAAGTGCTCCAGCAACTGGCCCTTTAGCCTCGCCATCACCATAGATTATATACCCCATTCCCGGAGCACCCTCTCCTTGAGCCCAACTATTCATTCTGTCAGCAACAGACCTGCTCCCACATTTTGGTCCTGGAACAGCTCTTACAACTGCATTTTTACTAGCAATTAAAGTTGCAAATAGTGAAAAGCCACTTCCATCAAAAACATCTGTAACATCTACAATCTTTATAGGATTTCTTAGATCTGGTTTGTCAGTTCCGTAGAGCAACATGGCTTCAGCGTAAGTCAATCTTNTGAAAGGTTTTTCTAGTTTTGCATTGGTAAACTCTTCAAAAACTCCCCCTATAACTGGTTCAACAGCATTAAAGACGTCTTCTTGCTCAACAAAACTCATTTCAAGATCTAATTGATAAAATTCTCCAGGACTTCTGTCAGCTCTACTGTCTTCATCTCGAAAACAAGGCGCAATTTGAAAATATTTGTCAAAACCTGAAACCATTATTAATTGCTTAAATTGCTGTGGAGCTTGCGGAAGAGCATAAAACTTTCCAGGATGAAGCCTTGCTGGAACCAAAAAATCTCTTGCACCTTCAGGACTTGAAGCTGTCAATATAGGTGTTTGAAATTCCATAAATCCTTGATCAATCATTCTCCTTCTTATTGATTGAATCACTGAAGACCTTAAAATTATATTATTATGTAGGCGATTTCTTCTTAAATCTAAATATCTGTAACGAAGTCTTATTTCTTCTCCTGCATCATCATCTGAGTTCACTTGTAAAGGAAGTGTTTCAGCTGTTGATAAAATTTCCAAATCATTGATTTTAATCTCAATTTCACCAGTTGGTATTTTTGAGTTGATGGTATCATCTGACCTTTTCACTAACTCACCGTTTACTTTAATAACAGACTCAACTTTTAATGGCTCAACAAGTTTAAATACTTCTGACTCCATATCAGTTACACATTGGGTTATTCCAAAATGATCTCTTACATCTATAAAAAGCAAACCTCCATGATCTCTTTTGCGATGAACCCAGCCAGAGATTTTTACAATTTCACCTACGTTACTTGCTCTTAATTCTGAGCAATTATGAGACCTGTAATGATTCATTTGTATTCCTAATTTTTATTAATTTTTTTTATGCTTCTTCTGTTAACTCTTCTTTTGAGACCTTGTCTTTCCCTAAGTATAGGTAATAAAGATAATCTTTCATCATTATTCATAGAGGGCCAAAGAGCAATTTCATTTTCAGTTCTAAAACATCCTTCACAAAATCCAGTTGATTTGTTTAATTTACAAATACTAACACAAGGTGACGGTAGATTTTTCATTTAGGCTCATAATTAATTATTTTTTCAGTTACTATCAAGATAAATTTTAAATTATAATCTTAAATTAAAGGTTAATTTAATCAATTTGGAGATTTCAAATTGGAGACACAAAATGCTCTAGTCATAGGAATTGGTTATGTTGGAATAAGACTAGTAGAAAAAATTAATAGTCTTGGCATAAAAGTGTTTGGATTAAGTAGGAATGAAAAAAGTCTAGAAAAATTAGAAAGATATGATGCTCAAAAAATTTATTGGGATGAAAAAAGTTTATTAAATTTTAGTTTAGTAGATAATAAGATAAATTTTGTTCTTTCTACAGTTCCACCTAACAGCATAGGAAATGATCCTGTTTTAAACATATTTAATAAAAAATTATCACAATACAAAGGATGGCTCGGATATATATCTTCTACATCTGTATATGGAGGTGAAAATAATCAAATTATTGATGAAAGTTCAGAATGTTCACCACAAACTAGTAGGGGAATTACAAGGCTTAAAGTTGAGAAAGCATGGCTTAACTTTGGTTCAGAAATTTTTAGAGTTGCTGGAATATATGGTNATAAAAGATCACCTTTTGAGAAATTANNAGATAAAAAAACTTATTTANTTGATAAAGAAAATCATGTTTTTAACAGAATTCACATTGATGATTTAGTTGAAATCATTATCAAGTCCTATACAAATCCTAGGCCGCAAAGAATTATAAACATATCAGATGGCAATCCTTGCAACCAAATTGAATTCTACAGAGAGGCTTGTAGAATATCTAACTCTAAAATGCCAAAAATTTATAAAATAAATGAAATTAAAATGTCAGATAAGCAAAAAAGTTTTTGGCTATCATCTAAACACATAGTTTCTTCAATTCTCAAAAATGAATTCAATTATAANTTTATTCATCCNGATTATAAGTCAGGTTTNAAAGCGATTTGGAAAATGAAAAATTAAATTTTTGATGAAATAAATTTGTAAAAACTTTCTTCATTTTTACTTTTCATAAATTTATTATTCCAAATAATTTTATTCTGTAATACTCGAATAATTTGNATATTAGTAAAACTATTTTCGACTTTAAGTTCTTTAAAATAATAATGCCGCCAATATTTATAAGAATTGTCAACGAGTTTACTGAAATCCTTTTGAAATGTTTTACTCTTTTCATTGAGCCAAATTTGATATTTGGAATGTGAAGGAATTTTAGATCTGTAAGGGATTTTTTTTAGTAAATTTATGCAATGAATTACATCTTGCGATGCACCATCTGGGAATGGTCCTGCAAGTTTTTTTAAAACTAGAGGATGAAAACTACCGGGAAGAAGACCAAAATGTTTTATTTCAAAATTATAACCTGGGTCTAATGTAAAAAGGTGATTTCCATTTTGATTTAAAATTTCTGTTTTAGTGATAGCCATCCCATATCTCATGGCAATAGGTTTAAGTTCACACAAGTAATTTGAAGACCAGGTGTCATCGGCATCTAGAAATCCTATTATTTTCCCGCGAGCAATTTTGATGCCACGATTTCTTGCTTCACCCGCACCAGTTNTTAANTTTCCTGAAGGATTTAAGATGCGAATGTTTTTATTTAATAACTTAAAATGATCATATTTAGAATTGTCATCTACTGATAATATGATTTCTATTTTATCTTGGTCATAAAGCTGATTATTTATTGAAGAAATAGCACGCTCTAAGGTAGAATGGGCTTTATAAACAGGTATTATTACTGATATTTCAGGAGTAATTATTTTCATTAAATGCTATAAGAGGGTTATTAACTAACTTAATAAAAAAATATAAATTAAGTTATAATATTTGGAAGTTAAAATGAATACTTTTTCGCCTGATTATAATGAGAATAAAATAAATAATATTTTGTTATCCTTATCTAAAGAGATATCATCATTTAGTAATTTAAAAAATCCTTCAATCAACCTAAAAAAAAGAAGAGAGTTTTTTATTAAAGAGTTAGAGGACCTAACTTTTGATGCNTCTAGGCATAATATTTCCATTAAAACAATTGAACTATCAAAAAAGTTANTTCAGGAAATGAAAACAAATCAGTTCCTTGAAGCTATGTGGAGCGGGAAAGTTGTAAATATCACGGAAAACAGACAAGCGTTACATCCAGCGCTGAGAGGCTCAAGAGATAGTTTTTTTCCTAAAGATATTATGAATGAAGTTACAAAACAAAAAAAACAAATGCTTAAAATTGCTGAAGGTGTAAGAAATGGTAATATTAAAAGTCATAGTGGTAAAAAGTATACATCTGTTTTAGCTATAGGAATTGGGGGCTCTGACCTTGGTCCAAGAATGTCAGTCAAAGCATTAACCCCTTTTAAAAGTAACATTGATGTGAGATTTGTATCAAATATTGATCCAAGCGATTTAATTAATGTAACTGCTGACTTAGATCCCTCAAAAACTCTTATTATTGTCTCATCAAAAACNTTTACTACTNTAGAAACATTANCCAACGCAAAAGCTGCTTTTAACTGGTTGGCAAAAAATATTGGTGAAATTGGAGCAAAAAATCAACAATATGCAATTACTTCAAATTTTGATAATGCAAAAANATTTGGATTTGACGCCACCAAGATACTTCTTTTTTCAGAGTGGGTAGGAGGACGAACTTCAATCTGGTCAAGTGTTGGCCTTCCTCTAGCGATATCTATAGGAGAAAAACTTTTTAAAGAATTTCTTTTAGGTGGGCATTCTGTGGACAAGCATATGAAAAACGAAATGACTAATTCAATACCTTCTCTAATGGCAGTTTTAGGATATATACATAGAAATCAACTTGGGGCAGGCAGCCATTGCATTATACCTTATGACGCTAACCTTTCATATTTTCCTTCATATTTACAACAACTTGAAATGGAATCGAATGGTAAAAGTGTTTCTATCAAGGGTGATTACATAAAATCTTCATCAGTCCCAGTCGTTTGGGGTTTGGTTGGAACAGATGCCCAGCATTCATTTTTTCAGATGTTGCATCAAGGCACTGATAAAATTCCCTTGGATATTTTAGTTGCAAGAGAGAGTGCTTATGCTGACAAAAATAAAGATATAATTGAAAGACACCGAATGTTAGTTGCTAATGCTCTCGGACAAGTAGAGGCTCTTCACAAGGGAAGTAAAAATATATCCAAACATAAAAACTTTGATGGCGGCAGATCAATTTCGTTGATTTCTTATAATAAACTAACTCCTTATACACTTGGCTCTTTAATAGCTATTTATGAATATAAAGTGATTGTTCAATCAACTTTGTGGAGAGTAAATCCATTTGATCAGTTCGGTGTTGAATTAGGAAAAAAATACGCTAATAATTTGATAGAAGGCAATGAGACAATTTTTACAAACGAACCAAATAAGTTAGAAAATTTTTTAAATTTGAAATAGCTATATTTTAAACTGAGGGACATATGAAAGATAAATACAGAGCGGTTATTATTGGTGGAGGAGTAGTAGGGTGTTCAGTTCTATACCATCTTGCTAAAGCAGGTTGGAAGGATATTTTACTTGTTGAAAGATCAGAGCTTACTTCTGGCTCATCATGGCATGCNGCAGGTGGTTTTCANACACTAAATGGTGATCCTAATGTAGCAAAACTTCAAGCTTACACGGTATCTCTTTACAAAGAGTTAGAGGAATTAAGTGGCCAAAAATGTGGTCTCCATCTAACAGGTGGTGCCATGATGGCAGATACCCCAGAGAGAATGGATTTCCTAAAGCACACTCACGCAAAAGGACGATACTTAGGTATGAGTACTGAAATCATTACTCCAAGTGATGTAAAAAAAATGTTTCCATTAATCGATGAAAGTCATTTTGTTGGCGCTTTGTGGGATCCAGTTGAAGGGCATTTGGACCCTTCGGGAACAACTCATGCATATGCTAAGTCAGCAAAAATCTTAGGCGCGGAAATATCTCTTCGGAACAGGGTAGTTGAATTAAATCAGAACTCAGACGGAATATGGAATGTTGTAACAGAAAAAGGCACTATCAAAACTGAACATGTTGTTAACGCTGGAGGTTTATGGGCCAGAGAAGTTGGCCGAATGGTTGGTCTGGAATTACCGTTNTTAGCTATGGAACATCATTATCTATTAACTGATGAAGTTCCAGAAATAGTTGAATTTAATGAAAAAACTGGGAAAGAGCTTATACATGTTATCGACTTCAAAGGTGAGATTTATACAAGGCAGGAGCAAAAGGGTGTTTTGCTCGGAACTTATGAACAAGCGTGTGAGCCTTGGTCACCACTTGAAACCCCATGGTCTTTTGGGCACGAGTTATTAGAACCAAATCTTGAAAGAATTTCTCCCTCTCTTGAAATAGGATTTAAACATTTTCCTCCTCTTGAGAAAGCAGGGATCAGAAAAATGATAAACGGCCCTTTTACATTTGCACCTGATGGAAATCCTTTAATTGGTCCTGTTCCAGGTTTAACAAATTATTGGTCAGCTTGTGCTGTAATGGCTGGATTTAGCCAAGGAGGAGGCGTTGGGCTTGCTTTGTCTAACTGGATGATAGAAGGCGACCCTGGACATGATGTCTTCGGAATGGATATTGCTAGATTTGGAGACTTTGCCACCTTACGTTATACAAACGCAAAAGTCAGAGAAAATTACTCAAGAAGGTTTAGGATTTCTTTTCCAAATGAGGAGTTAGATGCAGGAAGACCACACCAAACCACTCCCATTTATGATCTATTAATAGAGCAAAATGCTGTTATGGGTAATTCTTGGGGCCTTGAAAATGCATTATGGTTTGCACCCAACAAAAAAGAGGCCAAAGATATTTTATCCTTTCACCGTTCAAATGATTTTAACTCAATTAAAAAAGAGGTTACTTCAGTTCGAAATAGTGTTGGAGTAACTGAGATCTCAAACTTTGCAAAATATATGGTTTCTGGGGCAGATGCAGAGAGTTGGTTATCTAATCTAATGACAAATAATATGCCAGAAGTTGGAAAGATGGTTTTAAGTCCAATGTTAAATGAATTTGGAAAAGTTATTGGTGATTTTACTATTGCTCAAGTTGACAAAAATAAATTTTACATTTGGGGCTCTCAAAATGCTCAAAAGCACCACATGCGATGGTTTCACAAGCATCTAAATAAAGGAGAGGATGTTTCTATCGATTGTATCGATTTGAAAATGGTNGGCTTATCAGTTGCNGGACCAAAGTCTCGAGACACGCTTCAAAAATTAATAGACAAAGATATATCAAATAATAGTTTTAAATTCATGAATTCCCAAAGAATGGATGTCGCTGGGGCACCATGCATTGTTAGCAGAATTACTTTTACAGGCAGTCTTGGTTTTGAAATCTGGATGGAACCGTCCTTCCAAAGAAAANTATATAAAGAAATAAAGTCAGCAGGTGAAGAGTATGGAATAGTTGATTTTGGAACCAGAGCATTACTCTCAATGAGACTAGAAAAAAACTTCCCAACCTGGGGACATGAACTACGGCCAATCTACGGTCCATATGAATGTTCATTAGACCGTTTTGTTAAACTTGATAAAAATAAATTTATTGGGAGTGATGCAGCAAGGAATGAAAAAGAAAATCTTCCAGCTCTCAAAAGAGTATCTCTTGTGATCAATACTGATGATGCCGATGTAATGGGCGATGAACCAATATGGGCAAATGTTCCTAAAGGTGAGTTTTCAAAAGCAATTACAGAAACACAATCAGATAATAAGCCTTGCAAATTTGATGAGAACGGAAAAGATTTTCCTAATATTAAAAGTAATACTTCAGATGGTGAATGGAATGTCATAGGATGGGTGACGTCNGGAGGATACGGTCATTATGTTGATTTGTCTCTTGCACAAGGTTATATACCTTTTTCTTTGTTTAAAGAGATAAAAAATACAAAATTTCAAGTTGAAATATTAGGCAAAAGATANGATGCAAGCATTGCTAATGATCCTCCTTTTGACCCTGCCGGTTCAGCAATGAGAAGTTAGATCAACTTTTCTTATATGGAAAATACAAACTTTTTAAATAGCAAAATTTTTTTTCCAACTGACTGGCAAGATTATGAATTAATTGACTTTGGGAATAATAAAAAACTTGAANGATTTGGAAATTATATATTCATTCGCCCTGATAACCAAGCTATATGTAAACCATGCCTGAGTAGAAAATTTTGGGGAAATGCAGATGGCGAATTTAGCTCTGAAATCAACAGTGACAAAGGAAATTGGAAATTTTATAGAAAAATTCCTGAATTTTGGGACATTAAATATAATAAATTAAATATAAAATCGCTTCCTACTCCTTTTAGGCATTTAGGTTTTTTTCCAGAACAATCAGTTCATTGGAAATGGTGTCGCGATCTTATTCAGTCCTCTCAAATTGATCAACCAAGAGTTTTGAATCTTTTTGGCTATAGTGGCATAGCTTCATTAGATGCCGCAATTGCTGGTGCATCTGTTACTCATATTGACGCATCCAAAAAAGCTATCAATCTAGCATTTGAAAACAGAAATAGAAATAATTTAGAAACTTTGCCAATAAGATATTTAGTTGAAGATGCAGTAAGCTTTGTAAAAAAAGAAATTAACAGAGAAAAAAAATATGATGGAATTATACTTGATCCTCCAAAATATGGTAGAGGGCCAAATGGTGAAATATGGAAAATTGAAGAAAATCTTTTAGACTTGATGCTCCTAATAAAAGAAATTTTATCAGAAAAACCTCTTTTTTTAGTTATAACCTCATATGCAATTAGATCATCTCATNTGTCTTTATATAATTTGCTGAAAAGTAGTTTGAATTTTGACTATGGCAAGTACAGTTCAGGTGAACTTGGAATAAGAGAAAGTGGGNAAAAAAGAAGGGTTTTATCCTGTGCAAACTTTGCCAGATGGGAAATAAAATAGAATTTATTTTTTTGTTTTTAAAATTTCATACAAAAAAATTCCTGTCGATACTGATAAATTAAGGCTATCTGAAGTACCCATCATTGGAAGCTTTATCAATTCTTCTGCACTACTCTCAATTTCTTTAGAAACTCCTGATTGTTCATTTCCCATTACAAGTATAGGTTTTTCACCCCAGTTGCATTCAGTATAGAATTTATTTGCTTTAAGACTTGTTACTATTAGCTTATTTTTTCTTTGATTACACCAAATAAGAAAATCATCTAAGCTTATACATAATATCTTTATAGAAAAAATTGCGCCCATGGACGCTCTTACACATTCTGGTGAAAATGGATCACAGCAATTACCTATAAGAATAACTGTCTTAATACCTGTAGCATTACAAGTTCTAAAAATAGTGCCTAGGTTTCCTGGATCTCTTACTCTATCAATAGCCAACCAAGCTATTGAACCGTCATCTATTAGATGCTCTTTATTAAATATTTTTTGTTCAAAGACACCCAGTATAGTTTGAGGGTTATCTTTTTTTGAAATTTTTCCAATAATTTTGGGAGTTACATTTAAAACTAAACCTTTATTTTTCTTACATTCAAAAATTAAATCATTGAAATTTATAGTTTGATTTTTTTCATTACTGTAAATTAAATATTTTGGGTTCCATCTATGCTCAATTGCCTCACGACAGGTTCTCTCACCTTCAGCTAAAAACAATCCTGTTTGATTTCTGTTTTTTCTTAAAAGTAAAGATTTTATATATTTAATTTTTGGATTTGAAATGCTTATAATTTTGTCTTTGTCAGAGATCACAAATACCAAATTAACCTAAAATAGTCCTTGAACCAAATTTTCTTTATCAATATGAATTTTCTCAGCTGCTGGTACACTTGGTAATCCTGGCATAGTCATTATATCGCCGCATATTACAACTATGAACCCAGCGCCAGCAGAAAGNCTAACTTCTCTTATTGGTATANTNTGCCCTTCTGGAGCACCNAGTAAATTTGGGTCAGCAGAGAATGAATACTGTGTTTTAGCCATACAAATTGGAAGATTTCCATAGCCCGCTTTCTCCCAGTCATTTAATTGATTAANTATTTTCTTATCAGCAGAAATATCTGCGGCNCTGTATATCTCTGTNGCTACACATTTTATTTTATCAATTAGAGGAAGATCATCTTTATAAAGGGGTTTAAAGTCTGCAGCATTTGAGTCACATATTTCAACTACTTTTTGTGCTAATTGTTTTGTTCCTTCTGATCCATCGGACCAATGCTTACATACTATAGCTTCTGATCCAGATGTTGACACTATATCAAGCAGTTTTTCAACCTCGTTATCAGTGTCTGAGACAAAGTGGTTAATGCCGACAATCGCGGGTAAATTAAATTTCTTGATATTTTCTATATGCCTAAGCAGATTGATAGAACCCTTCTCAAGCGCATCTACGTTTTCTTTTGAAAGCTGATCTTTTGGGATTCCACCATTCATTTTTAATGCCCTAATTGTAGCTACAATTACCACTGCATCAGGCTTCAGATTGGCTTTCCTGCATTTNATATTTAAAAATTTCTCTGCCCCTAAATCAGCACCAAAACCAGCTTCAGTTATTACATAATCCCCTAATTCAAGNCCTGCACGTGTTGCAACAACAGAATTACATCCATGGGCAATATTTGCAAAAGGACCGCCNTGAATGAAAGCTGGGTTATTTTCTAAAGTTTGTACTAAATTTGGCTGGAGTGCCTCCTTTAANAGGACTGTCATTGCNCCATCAGCACCAATATCTCTGCAAAATACAGGTGATTTATCTTTTCTATAACCTATAATTATATCACCAAGTCTTTTCTCTAAATCTTCAAGATTTTCTGATAAGCAAAATATGGCCATGATTTCAGATGCAACTGTAATATCAAAACCAGATTCTCTAGGAAAACCATTGCTAACGCCACCNAGAGAAACAACAATATTTCTTAATGCTCNATCATTCATATCCAAGACTCTTTTCCATGTCACTCTTCTTGGATCTATTTCTTGTTTATTGCCCCAGTAAATATGGTTATCTATCATAGCAGATAATAGATTATGTGCTGATGTAATAGCGTGAAAATCACCTGTGAAATGTAGGTTAATGTCTTCCATAGGTACAACTTGAGCATATCCTCCCCCAGCTGCACCTCCTTTCATACCAAAACAAGGGCCAAGAGATGGCTCTCTAAGACAAACTATAGATTTTTTTCCAATTGCATTTAAACCATCATTCAAACCAACTGAAGTGGTGGTTTTTCCTTCTCCTGCCGGTGTGGGATTAATTGCAGTAACTAAAATTAATTTAGCATTTTTTTTCTTGGATTGGTTTTGTAGCCATGTTGGTGATAATTTTGCCTTAAAATGCCCAAATGGTCTAAGTGCTTTGAAAGGAATATCTAACTTAGCTCCAATATCCAAAATTGGTTCCATGTTTGCTTTTCTTGCTATTTCAATATCACTGCTCATTTATTTGCCTTTAAGAAATTTAGGTAATTTAATTAATGTCGTGTTTAAGTTTTTTTTAATTCTCTTTACGACTTAATATTGTTGATTTTCGTCATAAAATATATTTATTTTAAATTTAGTTTAAACTTTTACACTCTCAAATAAGGACTTACAATTTCAAAGTGATAAATACTCAGAATAAGATTACAAAAATAAGCTTTTTACTAGTCGAAGAATTTTCTATGATTGCTTTTGCTTCAGCTCTAGAACCATTAAGGACTGCAAATAGAATTAGTAAGAAAAAATTATTTGAATGGGAATTTTTAAGCCTCAATAACCAAAAGGTGTTCTGCTCAAACGGAATATCAATTGATACAGAGAATTTAAATGAAGAAAAATTACAAACTGATATACTATTTGTTTGCAGCGGAATAAATATTAAAGATAAAATAAATAAAAAATTACTTGCTGCTCTTAGAAGAGTTAGCAGAAATGGAATTAGCTTAGGTTCATTATGCACAGCAAGTTATATATTAGCAAAAGCTGGCCTGCTTACGAATAAAAAAGCTACAATTCATTGGGAAAATTTATCTGGTGTTAGAGAAGAGTTTCCTGATTTGGTTTTCACAAATAATTTATATGAGATTGATATAGACAGATTTTCTTGTTCGGGTGGAACATCTTCACTTGATCTTATGCTTAATATTATCTCAGGAATGCATGGAAATAATTTAGCTAAAAGTATATCAGATCAGTTAATCCATGAAAGAATAAGGCTTCCTAATGATTTTCAAAGGATGAATCTTAGATCAAGATTAGGTGTCAGTCATCCTAAACTCTTAAATGCAGTATCTATTATGGAAGAAAATCTTGAAGAACCCCTGTCTCAAAAAGAGCTAGCTTTTAAATCAAATATTTCCCTTAGACAACTTGAAAGATTATTTAAAAAATATATCTCAAATACCCCTAATCAATACTATCTTAAATTAAGATTAGAAAGAGCCCAAAATTTATTAATGCAAACTTCAATGTCAATTTTGTCAGTTGCTTTAGCCAGCGGCTTTACCTCATCATCACACTTTTCAAAATGCTACAAGGTTCAATTTGGAATTTCACCTAGAGATACTAGATTTCAAGAATAAGAATTTTAAACCTTAGCAGCATTTTTTATGGCTGAAACCATTGATGAAAGACCATTTTTTCTAGTTACAGAAAGATGTTCATTTAAACCAATTTGAGAAATAAATTCTATTGGTGTACTTAAGATTTCAGAACTGCTTCTATTGTTATAGACTCTTAATAAAAGCGCTATAAGCCCTTGGACTATAGCTGCATCAGAAAAAGCCTTAAAATTAACTAACCCTTCATTACTTTTTTCAGAATAAAAATATACTGTAGACTGGCAACCTCTAAGTTTAGTTTCTTCCACTTTAAGTTCTTCATCCATTGGTTCAAGTTTTTTGCCCATATCAATTAAATATGCATACTTATCTTCCCAGTCATCAAAAAACCCAAATTCATCTATTATTGCATTAACTTCATCTACAATTTCATTATTTGAACTGTTCATTTGACACTCTTCATAATTTATTTTTTCTTTATAATAATTTATATAGTTTTAGATAGGTAACTTACAATTAATAAAAGATTATTAATGAAAAACATAATTCCTCAAAAATTTTTAATTAGTTCATTAATTATAATAGTTTTAACTTTTATCTTGTTGAGAGTTTTTGCAATTATTAGTACTCCATTAGAATTATCAGCTGATGAAGCTCAGTATTGGCTTTGGAGTAAAGAACTAAATTGGGGTTATTTTTCAAAACCTCCTATGATTGCATGGCTAATCCATGTTTCAAATAATATTTTTGGCGATTATGATTACTCAATAAGAATTTTCGCTCCTCTTATACATGGTATAAATGCTTTGGTAATTTTTAGATTATCACAAGAAATTAATGATAATTATTTAGCTCATTTTTTATCCTCTTTAATATGGTTAACCTTGCCAATTGTTGGAGTTGGGTCATTTTTAATGTCTACAGATACACCATTAATGCTCATATGGACAACTTCACTGTTGGTAATAGTCAAAGCTTATAATTCAGACAATTTATTTCTATGGAATTTAGCAGGATTAATTGCAGGGTTAGCATTATATGCTAAATATGCAGCTTTATATTTACCTTTAGGCTTAATTATTTTTTATATTATTAATTTTCAGAATGAAAAAAATATTAAATTAAGAGGTTTATTCTTATTCGTATTAAATTTTATTATTGTTTCTTTACCAAATGTAATTTGGAATTATTTTAATAATTTTCAAACAATTAACCATCTCTCGTCAAATGCTGTCATTGATGCTCCAAGTTACTCTCTATTCGGTNCATTNACATTCCTGATNGCTCAANTAGCAATATTAGGACCATTACTTTTNATTGTATTTNTACTCACAGCNTACAATATTAAAAAATTAAATAAATTATCTATATTTTTATTATATTTCATTTTTCCAGTTTATATCTTAATGTTTATCCAAGGTTTTTTCTCAGAAGCAAATGCAAATTGGGCAGCTTCTGCATTACCTGCAATAACTATTTTATGTGGTTATTTCTTAAGTAAGCGGATCAAATTTGCAGTGCTTACAATTTTATCAAATCTTTTAATTTGTATTTTTATTTTAATTGTTTCATTCAATGGCAATCTTATTTTCCTTGATGTAAAATCAGATCCATTAAGAAAATTAAAGGGGTGGAGTATTTTAAGTGAGGATTTAAAAGATACAATATCAAAGGAAAAAAGTGATGTAGTCTTAGTTGATAGACGTGGTATTGCAGCTGAATTAATTTATTACCTAAGAAATGAAAATATTAAAATTAGAGTTCCAGAAAGCTCAAAATCTCCTTCCAACCACTACCAACTTCATTATCCATTAACGGATAAAGAAAATAAAATTTTTTATTATGCTTCAGAAAATACAAAAATTCCTGAAAGTTATAAAGTTGGTTACAACGCAGTTAAAGTTGGAGTTTCAGATGTTCAAATTTCTAAGAAAAAAAATAGGAAAATCAATATTTATCTGATTGAAAAATGATGAATGTAATCTTTTATTTTATATAATTTTTAAATGCTTCAAGAGTTTCTATGCTTACATGATGCTCAAGACCTTCAGCGTCACTATGAGCTACTTCAGGAGCAACACCAATGTTTAATAAGAACTTATAGACAATTTCATGCCTATTTTTACAAAATTTTGCTAGTTCCTCACCCTTTTTAGTAAGAAAAATTGATCTATAAGGCATTGTTTGAACTAGTCCATCTTTTTGAAGCCTTTGTATTGAAGCATTAACCGTTGGATTACTAACACCAAACCGTTCTGCTAAATCAACAGACCTTGCCTCTCCTTTTTCATTGATTAGTTCATAAATCATTTCCACGTAATCTTCGGCAAGTTCAGTTTGATGGGCTGCCCTTAATTTATTAAATCTATGGCTTGTGACATCAGGATTTAAAATTTTTTTTACTTCAGACAAAGCGCTTTAATATTTTTTAAGAATACGTACTAGACTAGTATTTTTTTTTTTAATTGCAATAACTAATATTTAGATTGGATTGAGACAATGATTGTATTAAGTTATTTGATAAATAATATTCGAAGGATTGTAATGAAAAGCTCACTAGAAAATGAAATAGAAGCAGCCACGCTTAAGAGACTACTATCACATTTAGATGAAAGAAAAGATGTTCAAAATATTGATTTGATGAATTTAGCTGGTTTCTGTAGAAACTGCCTTTCAAGATGGTATAGGGAAGAAAGTATTAAATTAAATTTAGATATNTCAGATAAAGAGGCTAGAGAGAAAATCTATGGAATGCCTTATGATGANTGGAAACAGAAATATCAAAAAGAAGCATCACAAGATCAAAAGGATAAATTTAAAAAAAACCATAATCATTAATTGTGCATTTTGCAGATAAAATTACAGAAAAAACAAGAGAAACAGGCTCCCCACTCTGCTTAGGCCTAGACCCACACAAAAACTTAATACCAGATTTATTTAAAAAAAAATCAAGTCAATTGCANNTNNCTGATATTGAAGATTTTTTGTTTGAAATAATTAATNTTGCAAAAGGAAAAGTAGCAGCATTGAAACCTCAAGTNGCTTTCTTTGAGGANTGGGGACCNGAAGGATTNTCTCTTTTAGCAAAAATTTCAANNTTTGNNAAAGATTTNGATTTTCCAATNATCATGGATGCAAAAAGAGGTGACATAGGTTCTACTTCTGAAGCTTATGCAAATGCNTGGTTGGGNGATAATTCTCATTTTTATGCAGATGCATTAACTGTTAATCCATGGATGGGACTAGAAACTATAGATCCTTTTATTAAAATAGCTAGAGAAAAGGGAAAAGGTGTTTTCATTTTACTAAAAACATCTAACCCAGGATCAAAAGATATTCAGAGCCTTGAAGTAAATGGTGAAAGTGTATTTTTAAAAATATCAAAATTAATAAAAGAANAATTACCACTTAATNTAGGAAAATCTGGTTATAGNAATATTGGTATAGTAGTTGGTGCAACNAAACCTAANGAGGCANAGTTGATAAGGAAAATTCTTCCTAATCATTTATTTTTAGTTCCAGGTTTTGG
>FUFK010043676.1_pt1 | contig 18380 bp, 29 predicted proteins | sample 1021851 | NCBI WGS metagenome assembly FUFK01 (sample SAMEA51879418, study PRJEB19060) | metagenome
GGATAGAGAAAAAACGTCAGAAAACTTTGTGCCAAGAATAGGTAGGATTTAGNATGCCAAGTAAATTTGCATCAGGCAGAAACGCTTTAGCAGAGTGCGATATATGCGGATTTAGATTTTATTTAAGAGAGTTAAGAAGTTTAATTAGAAGAGGTAATGATACAAATATAAAAGCATGCCCACAGTGTTGGAATCCTGACCATCCACAAAATGAATTAGGTAGATATCCTGTGCATGATCCACAAGCTATACGTAATCCTAGACCAGATTTTACTGGATACCCTAAAAGTAGAGCGTTAATATATTCTGGTTCTGAGTTTAATAAATTAAGTTTTGCCACGTCTGTGGTTGTGGGGCAAGTAACAGTTAGTACAAGTTAGAGGTAATTATGAATTATACATCTTTAAAAGCAAACATATTAGATATATGTGAAACAACATTTACAGATGACCAACTCGCTATGTTTACCCAACAGGCAGAACAAAAAATATTTAATACTGTAGAGTTAGCAGCAATGCGTAATGTTGATAGTAGTAGTTTAACCGCTGGTAATGAGCTGTATACTACACCTGATGGGTATTTGTATACTTATAGTTTAGCAATAGTAAATAATGATACTCAGACTTTTTTATTAAATAAAGATTCTAATTTTTTAAGAGAAGCGTACCCCGTAACTACAACTGCTAAACGTGGACTACCAAAGTTTTATGCTTATCATAGCACTTCAGGCAATAAAATAAAATTTATGTTTTCTCCAATCCCAGATGCTAATTATACATTAGAACACATATATGCAAAGTACCCTACATCTATTGTGACTGCAGGAGGCACATATTTAGGGGATAATTTTGATTCAGCATTGTTAAATGGTGCTTTGGTAGAAGCTATACGGTTTATGAAAGGAGAGCCTGACTTGGTTGCTCTATATGAAAAGTATTATTTACAAGCTATAACTTTATTAAAACAATTTGGTGATGGTAAACTAAGACAAGATTACTATCGTTCTGGTCAACAAAGAGTTAATGTGGGGTAATGTAAATGGCTATAACACAAGCTACATGCACATCCTTTAAAGTAGCTCTACTAAATGGCGAGATGGATTTTAGTAGTGATACATCTCAATCTTTTAAAATAGCTTTGTTTACATCTAGTGCTACTTTAAACGCTGATACTACAGCGTATAGCACAACAAATGAAGTGTCAGGTACAGGTTANGATGCAGGAGGTAAAGCTCTTACCATAGCAACAAACCCTACGTCATCAGGCACTACAGCGTTATTAGATTTTTCTGATGTAACTTGGAGTTCTTCTTCAATTACAGCCAGAGGAGCTTTGATATATAAGAGTGCAACAGGTAATCCTGCCGTTGCAGTAATTGACTTTGGAGAGGATAAACAATCTAGTTCAGGAAACTTTCAAATAAGTTTTCCTGCTGCAAACTCGGAAAACGCTATAATACGTATAATATAATGTTTTGTTGCTGTTTTTCGTTTATTGATGTATTAATAAGTATAGAGGAATTATAAATGGCTACAGCGTATACTACATCTTTAAAATTAGCGTTACCTACTCAAGGTGAATTAACAGGTGTTTGGGGAGACACACTTAATAATCAAGTAACTTCCATGATAGAAGAAGCTGTTGCTGGGTTAAAGACTATAAACACTTGGAGCACAAACTCTGCTACATTGTCCACAGCAAACGGTACAACCTCCGAATCACGAGCAGCCATATTAAATTTAACAGACACAACCTCTGATTTAAGTGGTGCAGCAACATTAATATGCCCTGCAGCAAGTAAGGTTTATATAGTTAAAAATGCTACTGGGCAGGCAGTTACAGTTAAAACAGCATCTGGTACAGGTATAGCTATACCAGATGGCACTACTGGGTTTGTGTATTGTGATGGCACAAACGTATTAGAAGCACTAACAAACGTAACTGGTAATTTAGTAGTTGGTGGTAATACCTCTATAGGTGGTAATCTTACTGTAACAGGCACAACCACATTTAATGGTGGCACACTTACTCTTGGTGATGCTAACACAGATAACATTGTGTTTGGTGGTGAAGTGGATTCTAACATCATACCTGACGATGATGATACACATGATTTAGGATCGTCCAGTAAGAAATGGAAAGATATATACATTGATGGCATAGCATATTTAGATGCTATTAATTTTAATGGCACAGCAATTACTTCTACAGCCGCAGAATTAAACATACTTGATGGTGTTACATCCACGGCTGCAGAACTTAATATATTAGATGGTGTAACGTCTACAGCCGCAGAATTAAACATACTTGATGGTGTTACATCCACAGCCGCAGAACTTAATATATTGGATGGTGTAACATCTACAACAGCAGAATTAAATATACTTGATGGTGTGACAGCTAGTGCAGCAGATATAAATTTAATTGATGGTATTACAAATGGGACAGTCATAGCTAGTAAAGCCATAATAACAGATTCTAATAAAGACATTACTGGTGGTAGAAATATAACAATATCAGGTGAGTTAAATGCAGCTAGTTTAACAATATCTGGCGATGCAGATATTGACGGCACACTTGAAGCTGATGCTATAACAGTTAATGGCACAGCTCTTAATACAGTAATCGCAGGAGTTACAACAGCAAATTCTACGTTAGCAGCTACAGTAACAGTTGCAGATAGTACTGCTAATACAAATTTTCCTGTAGTATTTCATGATGAATCAAATGGCTTGCTTGATGACACAGGAGCATTAAGATATAATCCAAGTACAGGTGAGTTACTTGTACCTAAATTAACTGTAGCAGGAACAACAACCACTGTAGATACAGTTACAATGAATGCAGCAAACGCTATAGTGTTTGAAGGTGCTACTGCTGATGCTCACGAGACTACACTTACTATTGTAGATCCAACAGCAGATAGAACAATTAATCTACCCAATCAATCAGGTACAATACCTTTATTAGCTGCCGCAAGCACCACACAAATAACATCAACCCCTGAAGAATTAAATATATTAGATGGGGTAACTTCTACTGCTACAGAGTTAAATATTCTTGATGGAGTAACATCAACTACCGCAGAGTTAAATATTCTTGATGGGGTAACATCTACAGCAGCAGAACTTAATTTAGTTGATGGTTCATCTGCAGGTACAATAGTTAACAGTAAAGCAGTTATATATGGTTCTAGTGGTGAAGTAAATGCGACAACATTGCAAATAGCAGGAACTTCTATTACATCCACAGCCGCAGAACTTAATATATTGGATGGTGTTACTTCAACAACGGCAGAACTTAACATATTAGATGGTGTAACATCTACAACAGCAGAATTAAATTTATTAGACGGTTCAGCAAAATCAACATCATCTATTACAATAGCCGACTCAGACGGATTTCTAGTGATTGATGGGACAACCACAAAACAGATACCTGCTTCAGATATAAAAACATATGCAGCAGGGAGTTCTGCAACAAAAGGTTTCGCTGTGGCGATGGCTATAGCTTTATAGGAGTAAAATATGGCACAAGATTTTGAAAGAAGCATTGCAAGAAATGTAGGAACTAGTGAAGTAGTTTTGCGAACTGCAAATTCTGATGATGCGTTAATTGGTATTAATATTGCTAATGTTACAACCTCACAAATTTTAATAGATGTTTACATTACTGGAACAGGTGCTACTGATGATTACTACATTGTTAAATCTGCTCCCATTCCAGTGGGTTCAAGTCTGCAAGTATTGGATGGTGGTGCAAAGATTGTAATGATATCTGGCGATATACTTAATGTCAAAAGTGATACTGCAAGTAGTGCAGATGTTTGGGTCTCTGTAGTAGATACAATTAGCGAGTAGGAGATAAAATGGCATACATAGGAAATGACGTACCTGCTAACTTTCAATCTCTACCATCTGTTGTAAGATTCAATGGCGATGGTTCAACATTAACATTTGCATTAGGTAGAACAATATCTAATGTGCAATCAATAATTGTATCAGTAGATGGTGTTGTACAAGACAGTTCTACGTATACTGTTCCTGATGGGTCTACTCTTACTTTTGGTTCAGGTGATGCACCTTCAAGTGGAACAGGTAATGTCTTCGTATACTTTCTCGGATTAGCAGCAGGAAATGTAACACCTGCCGCAGAGAATAAAGGTAACTTTAAAAATGGTGGTATGTTTAGACTAAACGCACAAAGTTTATCTACAAACATAACAATACTTGCTACAGAAAATGCAAATGTTACAGGAGACCTTACAGTTAACAGTGGTGTTACATTAACTATAAATAGTGGTGGAAGGTTGGCAGTATTATGAGTAGTTTAAAAGTAGACAATATAACAGGTCGTGGTAGTGCAGGTTTTACTGGCTCTGTAAAAACTGAAGGTGGTAATACTACTACGGATTTACAACAAGGGTTGTGTAAAGTTTGGGTTAGTTATGAACAAGATGATGATAGCTCACCCGGCAATACAACTCATGGTAGTTTTAATTTATCTACACAAACAGACGTAGCTGCAGGAAGAACAAGAACAAATTTTAATAATAATTTTTCAGATGCTGGTTATAGTTTTACTAGTACAGTTTTTGATGGAAGTGGTCGTAATGATTTAAGGAATATTGGTCACGACAGAAATAATGATACCTATACCTCCTCTGCATTAGAATATTATTGTTGGAATTATGCTGCTACAACTTTAGATGATGCTTTTAGATACTTTGGACAATTTATGGGAGACCTTGCATGAGTACGTTATCAGTAGATACAATCACAGGTAAATCTACCTCAACAAACTTAACCGTTGGCTCAACACCTGTAGTTAGTGCGAGTGCAAACTCATTGACTATTAGAGGTGAGGGTAGTAATCAGACAAGTGTTCAACAAGGGTTATGCAAGGCTTGGGTAAATATGAACGGCACTGGAACTATAGCTAACCGAGATAGTTTTAATATGTCATCATCACCACAAGATAATGCAGCAGGTGATTATACATTAATTATGACTACAGCAATGGGTAATGTGAATTACGCACAAACTTGTGGAGCAGGTGATGTGGATCATGGTGCTAAAATAAATATAGCTTTTACAGATGCTAATACTACAACTAATATGAGGATAAGACTTGCTGCGGCAGTAAGTGGTAATGGTGATAGTTCAATAGTGACAAACAAAGTACACGGAGATCTTGCATAATGGCAAACGGAACAATAGCATTTGATACACTATCAACAAGTGGACAGATAACAAGTGTAGCTAAGTCTTTAGATACAGATTATATTTTAAGTGGTGTGCCTAAAGCTACATTACATTTAAATTCTCAGACAACACCACCAACAGAATCTGAATCACTCAATATTTCTAGTGTTGATGATGATAATGCAGGAGACTTTGGACTACATTTTTCTTCCAGTTTTAATACTGCAAATTATATTATGACAACTGGAACAAATGATGGTGGAGCAAGTACAGCGGTTTTTACTATAGATATAACTTATGGAACAAATACTACTGCTGCTACAGATGTAGAAGCTAATTATGTAACAGCAGGAGATAACAGAAGTGCTGCTGATGGATATGGACATATGATGACTTTTTGTGGACAATTAGCATGAGAATAGAAACACCTGAATTTCAAGGCACACATCTTTGGGATAGATTGTGTTGGGCAAAAGAAAAGCTAGAACCTTACAGAACAGAATATTGTGTTGTATGGGAAGACCCTAAAGAGCCTGATTCACCTGCAAAGATTACGCATCCTGATCCTAATTGGATGGCTTGTGCATTGCAGGGTGGTATATTACCACCAGTTGAGGCATACTGGGAGTTAGCAAAGGATGAGGCAAAGCCAGACTTTGTAAAGCATACAAGAGGTTACTTGTTGCATAACACAAAGCCTGTTGAGGCAATGACAGAAGAACGAGCTATAGAATATTTAATTATGAAAGATATTCCACAGCATGTGTGGAAAGATTATGATAAGGCAAATAAACCTAGAATGGTAATTTGTACTAAGTCACAGCTACCAAGCACGAGAGTATGGCGAAATGCTTGGAGGATTAACGAAGAACTAACCATACAGAAAGATGAGGTGGCTTAAATGGCAACAACAATCGTAGATAAAGATGGCAACAGGATATCTGCTTCAGATGCAACTGTGCCATCAGATAGACACTTTAGAAATGCTTGGACATTATCAGGCAAGACTATTACAGAAGATTTAGCAACTGCTAAGAATATATTCAAAGACAAGATAAGGCAAGTAAGAAAGCCTTTACTTGATGAAGAAGATGTGGTGTACATGAAAGCACTTGAAGCAGGTGACAGTTCTGCTCAAGCTGCAAGTGTAGCAAAGAAGAAAGCTCTTAGAGATGCACCTGCTGCGAAAGCAATAACAGATGCAGACACTATAGCTAAACTCAAGGCTGCTTGGGATACATCTGTTTTAGGTGACAGTCCATACGCATAGGAGTAATGAATGGCATTAACAAAAGTAAGAGCAGGTGGGTTATCTAATAATCTTGTAAAAAATATAGTACATGTACCAATAAATCCAATAACACCTTCAGGTGGCACTGCTGCAATTCCAGTTGATAATACTTTACCTCAAATTGGAGAAGGACAACAAGTCTTACAATATGATTACACACCAGTTTCTTCAAGTAGCACAATTTTTGTTCATGCGTATTTTATAGTGGCAGAAAATGCTAATCACAGTAATGCACATCAATCTGCAATGTTTTTTAATGATGCTTGTGTTAATGCTAGAGCATTTTTTGCTTTGCCATCAGGTGATGGTGGAATGGCTCACATGAGTTTACAAGCATCATTTAGTAATTCTAGCACTAGTGCTTTAGATATTGAATTAAGAATAAGCCAAGCATCTTCTGCACATTCAGTTAATGGACAGAGTTTAAGTGTTGGAAGTACAAATTTTACCGAAGGTGGTAGTGCATTTGGTGGAGCAAATGCTACTAATTGTACTTACATGACTATAATGGAGTTTTAGATGGCATATATAGGCAAGTCACCCTCTAAAGGTGTTAGAAACAGATTCCAATATCAAGCCACTGCAGGTCAACAGACTTTTAGTAATGCTGATGCCAATGGTTTGACATTAACCTACACAGATAGCTTGTATATGGATGTATATCAAAACGGAATATTACTTGTCCCTGGGGATGACTATACTGCAACTACAGGCACAACTGTTGTACTAGTTCAGGCAGCTAGTGTAGATGATATAGTTGAAATGGTAGTTTACGATGTATTCTCAGTTAATGATTCTGTGAGTGCAAGTAGTGGTGGTACGTTTAGTGGTAATGTTGTTATGGGTGGCACTCTTAATGTTACAGGTGCAGCAACTTTGTCAGATAATTTAGTTATAGGCACTGCAGGAAAAGGAATAGATTTTAGTGCCAACAGTAATGCAAGTGGTATGTCAAGTGAACTACTTGACCATTACGAGGAAGGAACATTTGATATAACTATAGCAGATGCAAGTAGTGGTGGAAATACTGGCTCTGTGACACAAACTAATAAATATATAAGAATTGGAAATACAGTTTGGTTAAATTTTAATTTGATAAATATTAATTATACTGGCTTAACCACTTCTAATGTTTTATTTTTGCAAGGATTACCTTTTACACCTACAAGCGGATCAAATGGTGCAGGAAGTGCATCAACAGATAGAGTTGATACGGAAACTGGTTGTTTTAATCATGCTTTATTTGTTAATGCAGGACAAAACTATGCTTCTTTTTATCAATCATTAGATGGTGCAGAATCGGAGAGCACAAAGGTAAGTGCTTTTAACAATGGTGTTTCTGATGTGTTTGCAACAGTTATGTTTATGGTTTGAGGAGATATAAATGGCAATAACAAAAACTGAAGAAATTGTAAGTATAGAAGTTGTACATACTTGCATTGTCTTAGTTGCTTTAAATGTTACATATAAAGAAGATGGCAAAGAAACAGATAAAATTAGAAAAAGATATAGTTTAGCACCTTGTGGTTATACAAGAAAACCAGATGATACTCCAGATAAGTGGGTTTGGCATGACACGGATATAAATGACCAACCACAACAAGTTAAAGATATTTGTAAAACAGTTTGGACAGATAAAGTAAAAACAGATTATAGAGCAAAAATTACAGCACAGGGGTAAGCATGACAAAAGCAGCAGAATTAGCAAAAATGGGTGAAGTCCTCACCAATTCACAGATTGGTGGGCGAAGGAATATTATCATTAATGGTGCTATGAACGTATTCCAAAGAAGTTCGTCAGCAGTTACAGGATTAGGAGATGGTAACGAGGGATATGTGGTGCATGACAGAATAAGTCATACTGTTGTTGCAGGAGCAGGAAGGTTTACTGTAACACCTGCTTCAATAACAGACTTGCCCGGCTTTGCAAATGCTCTTCAAGTCACTTGCACAACAGCAGATACTTCTATAGCAGCAACAGAACTTTATCAGTTACAATATAAAATTGAAGGGCAAGATCTACAACAACTAAAAAAAGGCACATCTGATGCAGAAAAAGTTACTGTTTCTTTTTATGTAAAAGGACATGATTCTGCTACATATACTTGTGAATTATTTGATGTAGATAATTCAAGACAAATTAGTCAAACTTTTAGCGTGACAACATCTTGGAATAGAGTTGAGTTGACATTTAATGCTGATACCACTGGTGCATTTAATGACGATAATGGTGAAAGTTTACAGTTAAATATATTTTTACACGCAGGAAGTAACTACACAAGTGGTACTTTTACCTCTAATACTTGGGCAAGTAACACAAATGCAAACAGAGTTAATAGTAGTAGTAATTCTATATTTGAAAGCGATTCAGCGTCTTTTTCATTAACTGGCTTACAGATGGAAGTAGGCGAACAAGCCACACCATTTGAGCATAGGTCATTTGGGGAAGAACTAGTTTTATGTCAAAGATACTGTAATGCTCTTTTAGAATATGGAACTGGTGATACTGATAATAACAGAATTTATAATGCAGACTATGCAAATGCTAATGGAATGGCAAGAATGGGATACCCAAAAATGAGAGAGAGACCAAATTTAACTTATAGTATTGCTAATGGAACAATAAGTAACGACTTTAGTTCCAATGGTTTAGTGCAACTAATGGATAGTGGAGATACTAATTTTTATATTTATGACATTATAGCAGAGAAAGAATTATGATGAAAATTAATAGTGCAAAATATTTGTATGATATGGAAGGTGTTAACAAAACACATATTCAGCTTAACTTAGGAAATAATAGATATAAGCACGTTCTTATAGACCCTAATAGCGAAGATTATCAAGCAATCCAAGAATGGGTCAAGGAAGGCAACAAGATAGAGGATGCCGATTAGTGAAAGTATCAGACGTGAAGGCACAAATAGACACACATGAAGCTGTTTGTGCAGAAAGATGGAAAGAGACTATATTAAGAATAAAACGTATCGAACATATAATGATAGGTACTGCAGGAACAACAATTATCCTATTAGTGGGGTTATTAGTAAGGTGAGTATATATGGATCCTGTAACAATATCATTAGCTATGGGCGTAGCGTCAAAAGCATTTGATGCAATTAAAAAAGGATTTGCGGTCGGGCGTGATATAGAACAAATGTCTGGAGATATCGGACGATGGATGGGAGCTGTATCCGATGTTGACAATGCTGAGAAACAAGCAAAAAATCCTCCGTTGTTTGGTAAACTTTTCAAAGCTGGGTCTATTGAGGAGGCAGCTCTCTCTGCTTATGCAGCCAAAAAGAAACTTGAGGAACAAAGATACGAACTCAAGATGTTTTTAAACATGACTTATGGGCCTCAAGCCTATAATGACCTTTTAGCTATGGAAGGTCAAATTAGAAAACAAAGACAAGAAACAATTTACAAACAACAACAGTTAAGAAGACAAATAGGCGAGGCTATTACTTGGTTTATTGTGATTGCTATAATTGGTGGATTTTGTGTATTAGTTGCAGGTATTTGGATGAAACAAGCACGAGCTGACGGTAAAATATATAACGCACCAAAGGATTACACACACAAACAAAAGGTTTGGCAAGGTAAAATTACAGAAAAAAAATATACAACTTGTAGACTAAAGAAAAGAATTACGTCAAAATATACGGATAAAAGAGCATGTATCTATCAAGGAGGTAACAGAACTTTTACAATGTTGATTGAGAGTTGGTGTCCTAAAAAGTATAAATGTGTATATGACCCAAATGGCACTGAGCCAGATATAGATAAAGTTATGGAGAGTCTTAGAAGTATAGGTAAAAAATAATGGCAGCAAAAAAATTACAAGTAAAAAGTAAATACAACGAATATGATTTAGATGGTGATGGCATAGTTTCTGATGAAGAACTTGCTAACATGAAAGAAATAAAAGAAACAGAAACCGCTCTTCGCAAAAATCTTGCACAACTACGTATGGCTAGATACACGTTAATAGCTATGGGTGCGTTTACTTTAGCTATGTTTTTTGTTGACGTAGAACGTGTTAAGGCGTTAGCTGACATAAGTAATTTGTTTTATTTGTCAGGAGCTGGTATAGTAGGAGCATACATGGGAACAACTGCTTGGATGAATAAAAAATGACGGCATTTATGTTAGCATGTTATCTTAACGGGGTCGCACAAGGTGCAATATATTTCAAATCTGTTAATGATTGCATGTATTATACTAAGTATTTAAGTGAACAAGAATTTGATAGTGAAACAGGTCAAACACAGATATACAAGTGTATGTGTAAACTTGTGCCACAAGTTAATGAAAAGAAAGTGAGGGTATATTAATGTTACAAGCACTTATAGGCCCTGTTACAGGGCTATTAGATAAGTTTATACCTGATGCAGATCAAAAGGCAAAGCTCGCTCACGAGATAGCCACTATGTCTGAAAAACATACGCAGGAAGCACTGCTTGCTCAGTTAGAAATAAACAAAGCAGAGGCAGCAAGTGGTTCTATATTTAAGGGCGGCTGGCGACCAGCCGTTGGATGGGTCTGTGCGATTGCTTTTGCCTATCACTTTATCGTAAAAGATCTAATTATATTTGGTGCAAGTTTCGCTGGTGCAGAACTACCAGAGCTGCCTGAATTTGATATGGGTACACTTTTAACTGTCCTTGGCGGCATGCTCGGAATCGGAGGACTTAGGACATATGAAAAGCAGAAAGGTTTAACAAAATAACACAAGATCTATTTAGACACTTAAGGATACATACAATGAAAAGAAAAGTTAAAAAAGTTATGAAAGGGCTGCAGAAGGCCAGTAAGACACATGCAGCACAGGCTAAGATGTTAAAGAGTGTTTTAAAAAACGGTAAGAAAAAGAGGTCAAAATGAGTTTATATAGAAACATACAAGCAAAAAGAAAAAGAATAAAAGCTGGTAGCGGAGAAAAGATGCGAAAACCAGGCACAAAGGGTGCTCCTACCAAAAAACAATTTGCTTTGGCAAAACGAAAAAGAAAAGTAAAAAAAGTATAATGGCAAAGAAAAGAGATCCAAAAGTCGGGACAGGTAAAAAACCAAAGGGTTCTGGGAGACGACTATANACAGATGAGAACCCAAAAGANACCGTTGGTATCAAGTTTGCCACAGAAGCAGACGCAAGAGCTACGGTTGCAAAAGTTAAGAGAGTCAGTAAACCTTTTGCGAGAAAGATACAGATACTTACAGTTGGTGAACAAAGAGCAAAAGTGATGGGTAAAGACAAAATTGCCAGTATATTTAAAAGAGGTAAAGAAGCTATTAGAAAGGCTAGAAAAAAATGACATGGACTTGGTTAAAGTTGTCCATATTTTTCAATAAGATAGGTAATTATTTTTATTATAGACATGTGCGATGTGTTAAAAGAAACCAAAGGAAATAATCATGGATGTTGACAAGTTAAAAGAAGAAATTAAAACCGATGAAGGTGTTATTTACGAAGTGTATTTAGACCATCTCGGCTATAAAACTTGTGGTGTGGGTCATTTGTGTAGAGCCACAGATCCAGAGAATAAGCTAGAAGTAGGTGATCCAGTATCTGTAGAAAGAGTTGACGTCTTATTTGCAGAAGATTTGGAAACTACAATAGATGAGTGTAAACTTCTTTATAATAATTTTGATGACCTACCAGAAGAAGTACAAAGAATCATAGCTAATATGATGTTTAATATGGGCAGACCTCGCTTATCTCGTTTTCACAAAATGAAAAAAGCTGTGGATAATAAAGATTGGGTAGAGGCATCTGTCCAAATGAAAGATTCTCTTTGGGCAAGACAAGTGCCAAATAGAGCTGATAGATTAGTAAAAAGAATGGAGGCTGTTACATAATGCCTTTACAAAAAGTATTATTAAAGGGTGGTATAAACCGAGAAGGCACTAGATATACTAACGAAGGTGGTTGGTATGATGGTGATAAAATACGTTTTAGACAGGGTACACCTGAAAAAATAGGTGGTTGGGAGCGTATAGGTGAAAACACGTTCTTAGGCACATGTAGATCTTTGCACAACTGGGTAAGTTTAGCAGGNGCAAACTTTGTAGGTGTGGGTACTAATTTAAAATATTATATAGAATTAGGTGGAGCATTTAATGATATTACACCTTTACGTGCTACTCAATCATTGACTAATCCTTTTACTACCACAAGTGGATCAACAACTGTATTAGTGACAGATGCAAATGGTGGGTTTNTAGANGANGATTTTGTAACATTTAGTGGTNGNAGTGCAGTTGGTGGTTTAACTATAACTGGCGAATTTCAAATAGATATAGTGNCTTCAACNNCATATAACATAACAGTATCTTCTGCTGCCTCATCCTCTGCTACAGGTGGAGGTTCTGTGTCAGCAGCATATCAAGTAAATGTTGGTTCTGCTTTTGCTATACCTCTTACAGGTTGGGGTGCTGGTGCTTGGGGTGCTGGTCAATGGGGTGTGGGAGAGGCATCTGTTAACGAAGTGCGTATATGGAGTCACTCTAATTTTGGNGANGATTTAATATTTGGGCCAAATGCAGGTAGTATATATCTTTGGGATGCTACAAATGGTGTAACCACTAGAGCTGTAGAATTATCTAGTGTATCTGGAGCGTCAGATGTCCCTGTATTACAAAATTTAATTTTAGTATCAGATATAAGCCGTTTTGTATTTTGTATGGGTACAAACCCCATAGGTAGTAGTGCCATTGACCCCACTTTGATTAGATGGTCTGATCAAGAAGATGCAACAAACTGGACACCTTCTATAGAAAATCAAGCAGGTAGTTTAAGATTATCTCGTGGTACTAAAATAGTTGCAGCCTCTCAAGCCCGACAAGAGGTGCTTGTATGGACAGATTCTTCTTTATATTCCTTGCAATATGTTGGTGCACCTGCTGTATGGACAGCTACGTTAGTTGGTGAAAACATATCTATATCTTCACAATTATCTGTATCTTATGCAAATGGTATAGCTTATTGGATGGGCATAGATAAATTTTATTTATATGATGGTAGAGTACAGCCGTTAAAATGTGATGTAAGGAAGTATGTATTTAACGATTTTAACACATTACAATACGATCAAGTGTTTTCTGGCACTAATGAGTCTTTTCACGAGATATGGTGGTATTATTGCACCAGCAACTCTAATAACATAGACAGATATGTTATATATAATTACATGGAAAAAACTTGGTATTATGGTTCATTGGGTAGAACAGCATGGTTAGACTCTGGACTAAGAAACAATCCTTTAGCAGCAACATATAATAACGTGTTAGTGAATCATGAATTAGGTGTAGATGATAAAGAAACAGCTACAACAGCAGCTATAGCCGCACACATAGTATCTGCAGAATTTGACTTACAAGATGGACATCAATTCTCATTTGTTAATAAAATAATACCTGATATAACTTTTGATGGTTCTACCGCAGATAGTCCCGTGGTTACCATGACNTTAAATCCATTAACAAGTTCTGGTTCTGGATATAAAACAGTTACATCAGAAGGCGGATCAAATAATGCAACAATAACAAGGACATCTGCTGCAGATATAGAAAAATACACAGAACAATTACATGTTAGAATACGTGCTAGACAGATGTCTATGCGTATAGAATCAAGTGCCGAAGGGGTTACATGGCAATTAGGTTCACCTAGATTAGATATGCGACCAGACGGGAGACGATAATGGTAGATACTACGAGATATGGTATAGGGTTTAAAACACCTGCATTACCTTATCCACCAGACGATTATGAACAACAAGCGTTTATACAATTAAATAACGTATTACGTTTGTATTTTTTACAAGTAGACACAGCTTTAAGGAATGCCAGTATATCTGACAGAGCTGAAGCTACATCTTGGTTTTTAAGCTAATGCCTAATAAATATGTAAATGCAAAGAAAGACCTTACAGGTACAAGTGAAACAACGTTATACACTGCACCTGCACTAACCACAGCTATTGTTAAATCTATATTAGTATCAGAGGATTCAGGAAACGCTGACACTATAACTGTTACTATAACTGATGCAGAGTCATCTCCTGCTACTTTTAGTTTATTTAAAACAAAATCTATTAGTGCAAATGCTACAGCAGAATTATTAACAGCTCCCTTAGTTGTAGAAACTGGAGAGATACTAAAAGTTACGGCTGCTACAGCTAACAGATTACATGTTGTTGCTAGTATATTGGAGATTAGTTGATGCCAGTTGTTGATAGTAATACACAATTATTAGATACTTCTACAGTTATTGCTAATAGATTAGCTATGTCAATGGAAGAGAACCCAAATACAAAATTTCCTTTACAAGCTCGATTATTAGCTGCGGCTAGAGAGTCTAGCATGGATGACGCAGATGTTACGCAAATTGGTAATACTGTGTTTGTAGGACACAGAGGAAAAGGTAAAGCTAGTAAAGCCATGTCAGGGTCTGTTTATAACTCAGATACAGGCAGAAATTTTGTAAATAATTCTATAAAATATCTTGCTTATTTACAAGATAAGGGGATAAACAGATACTCTACTCCTATATCTAAACAAGCTAGACCAGTGCATGAAATTATAAAAAGAAAGTTAATGAATACAGATACAGAGATGTTTGCAAAATTTTATAAAGATAGAACTTATTTATTTATTAGAATAGGTGAAGATTCGTTAAAGGGTATGGTGTAATGTCTTTTGTTATTGAAGCTATTGATGACGCTAAAGATTTTGTTCTTGATGATGTTCCAGATTATGTAGCTGACGTTGCTGATTTTTTTGTTGATGAGATAATTAATCCTGTTGTTGGTGTTGTAGAAAATGTTGTCGATGCAGCTTTAGACGATCCTATAAAAACCATAGCTACAATTGCCGCCATAGCTACAGGTAACGCTTGGGCTATACCTCTTATAGAGGGTGCAGACGTTGCTATAGAAGGTGGTGATATTGGTGATATATTAGAGGCCACAGCAAAAGCATATGTAGCACAACAGGTTGGAGCAAAAGTAGGGACTTATGCTGGATCAGAAGCAGCAGCATCAGCAGCAGAAGCAGGTGCATCAGCAGGGCAACAAGCTGTAGCACGAGCAGTTATAGGAACAGGTAGTCAAAGAGCCACTCAAGCCATAGTATATGGACAAGATCCTGTAGAGGCTTTTGCAAAAGGTGGTATATCTGGAGGTATAAGTGCATCTTTAGGTCAGTTAGAAGAAAACTCAGCGTATAAAGATTTACCACAAGCAGCAAAAAATGTTATATCTGATACCTTGACGGCTACTCTTTCAGGAGGAGAAGTCACTCCAGAGTTAATNACTAGTGCTATAGTTAGAGGGACTGTCACAGCAGATTTAGTAGCAGAACAATTAGATCCTGTGCAATATAACGAGTTTGGAGATGAGTTACCTCAAAAATATACTGACGGGCAGATTGCAGCTATAACTAATGCTATAGTTAACACAACAACTGCAGCATTTACTGGTAAAGATATAACACCAGCTTTAATGAAATCTATTCTAAAATATGGTTCTGAAGAATTAAATAAATCTATAGATAAAAATGTACGGAACACTATAGATAAAGTTTCTGGTGACTACGAAGCGTTAGAAAATAAAGCAGGTCAGATAGATGATGCTGTGGCTGATTACGAGACTGCAGCGGCTAATTATAATGCTGTGGCTGATGGAATGACTCCTAGGTTTGAAACTCGTGACCAGTTAAAAAGTAAAGTAGATTCTTTAAGAGCAACTTTTGAGGGTGATCCATCTCAAGGCAATGCAGATAACTTAAACGCTGCTATTAAAGAATATAATGAGTATACCACAGCGTTAGATAAAGATTATGCAGACAACCTTAAACCTTTATTAGATAAATATAAAGCTGAGTCTGAAGCAGCTTTAAATAGCGTAGATACATTTCGTAGTGAGTACAACACGTTAAAAGATACTTTAGTATCAAGTGGTGAACAACTAGATGATGCTTTAGTACCTATACAACAAAGTGTAGATAGAGGTATTGTTAGAGCATTGACAGACGATGCTTTTGTGCCTGATGAATATATATTTTTCAATGGATTAGAAGACGATGCAATGGCTGCGGGAGAAGAATTTGATGCACATTATCATTGGCTTACAGAGGGTAAAGATAAGTATTTTGTTACAAATGAAGAAGAATACAACAAAGCATTTACATTAGAAAAAGAAAATTTTTTAAATAGAGCTCTAAATGCTGCAAATTTAAATTTAACTCATTTAACTAAAGAACAACGTAAGGACGCAGTTGCACAGGTTGAGAAAATAGCAACAGAACAATACGAAAATAATCTCACAGCGTTTAGAAATGCAGATGTTACTAATTATGCAGAAAAAGTGGCTCAAGATTATTTAAGAAGTCAAGATCTTGTTATGGATGTGTTAAAAGAACAAGGGAAAACAGACGCTGAAATAGATCAATATATAGGTAATCAAAAATTTGTTAGTTCGGTTCATCATGCTTTGTCTAAATATGAAAATGATGACATAGATAAAAGCGGAGTAACTGATGCTGATATTGTTAGTAACAATGTAAAAGTTGTTACAAATGAAAATGGGTCTCTTAGTTATAAAAAATCGGGTACAGATAATATTACTTATTTTGACCCTAAAGAAAATAAGATGGTGCAAAATGTAGCCATGGAGAATGGCTACGAAGTACAAGATTTAGATGGTAATTTTATAAAAATGGCATCAGGAGAAGGTGGTTCTGGTTATTATGAAAATAACATGCTTCGTATAACTATTCATCCAAGCAGAGTATTTGAAACAAATACCGAAGCAGGNATAAAAACATATGCAGANATACAAGATGAAGACTCAAAAAAATTTTTAGAGGCTGGTCTAGGTAGCGTTACATGGACATTTATACAACAAGCATATGAATATGCAAAAACAGAAGATGCACCAGACTTTTTAAAAGATGGTGCAGGGGTGCTATTGAGTGCTGGTGGAGAACTTATACAAAGTTTTAATGGTCTATTAGTATTAGCAAATGTAAACCCTGAAACTACTAAGATAGGGCAAGTTGCTAGAGACCTAATAAAAATGGCTGATGATGTTAAGACTGAAGAGTATAAAAATAATGTAGAAAAAATACAAAATACAATAACTGCATTAAGAGAAGATATAGACCCTAATGCACCTTGGTTTGAAAGGGCATGGGAGACCACAAAAGCTATATATGGAGGTGCATCTGAAGCACCACTAACTTTTGCAGCAGAATACATAGCAAAAGAAGTTATACAAGAAGTACCTTTGTTATTATTAAGTGGCGGAACAGCTAATGTTGCTAAAAAGGTCTTAATGGAAGGTGGTGAGGCTTACGCTAAAAACATAGCTATGAAAGTTGGTGTTGGCACATCTGTTACCACGAGTATGGCAGAAGGTTTTGGTGGCACAGCAGTAGAAACTTTTGATGAAGCCTACAGAACAGCTATGAAATCAGGCATGAATGAAGAACAAGCAACAGAATATGCGTTTGATTTAGCAAAAGAAGCAGGGACTATATCTGCTATAACAACTTTAGCTACAGGTAAAGTATTAAAAGGTAATGATTTTGAGAAGGCTTTATTTGGTGGTAAGAAAAAAGGCAATATATCAGAAGCATTTGAGGTAATAGGCAAAGAAACTGTGCAAGAGGGTTTTGAAGAGGGATTACCTAAAGCATGGTCAGAAAGCAAATTAGTACAAATAGACCCTGAAAGAGATACAGTCGGTAATGTAACAGCAAATACTGTATTGGGCATGATTTCTGGTGGTGGTACGTCTGCTACCATATATGGCACTGTAGAGGGTTATAATGCAGTAGAAAATAAATTAAATGTTATTACAACTGGAGATTTTGTATCTAG
>FUFK010062092.1_pt1 | contig 18378 bp, 32 predicted proteins | sample 1021851 | NCBI WGS metagenome assembly FUFK01 (sample SAMEA51879418, study PRJEB19060) | metagenome
TCCGTCAAACGTACTTACTGTAAAATAACCACGAAAATCAAACCGAGGTATCAAATAACACTTAGCAACCTTCTCATCATTGTCATAATACGTTTCTCCCGCATCTACTGTCTTAAATTTGTTCTCCTTTATCAATTCTTTAAGCTTGTCCATGCGAATTATCCATAAATGATTCTTACTTAAGTTAGGAAAGTAGTATGCAAACCAATCTGCCATGGTTGTCCTGATACCACTCGGCTTACCACGACACTTGTACTCGATTGCCATGTTACCTGTACCACCCTTATCCCAATCTTTCTCAAACAAATCTGTCTTTACCTCAAAAAATACAGGATTCTGACGATTATTTTGAAACATAATGTCAAAAGCCGAAGTGTTACCATATGTGATAAACTTCTTGTTCCATCGGGTCTCGACAAAATGTCTAACCGCCTTTTCGCCTAATTGCCCATCAGCTAAATCTTCTTCAAAATTGTTGTTCATAGTAACATCTTCTCCTCAAAATCTACATTTGCATCTATAAAACGAACCTCTAGTGGATAGTTCTGTGCCTTACGTACCAAACTGTCAGCCGGCTCTGTATTATGCACTTCATACACAATACCTGTGTCCGCATCTATTACATCTGCCCGTAATCCTGACGGCTCAAATATTGCCTCTGTGTAAAACTCGTGACCCCATTCCTTTAACTGCATACATATCTCAAACTTAGTATATATGTGGTTTCTAGTCTCACCCTTACCCCAACGTAACACGTTGCGATTCCTGTTGCTTGTTCTTAACATTCTACTTATTTTGTTTCTCTGTTCCTGTTTACTCATCTATAAACCTCCTGCAAGCCAAACAGTTTACCTCATGGTCCTTGTCTGTTGCTGTCACATTCATCAATCCTTCTGTCGTATCCACATAACGACCACACATCGTCCAAAACGAACGACCCATGTACTTGTGAATCACTCTAACTCGATAATCACCCACGGTTACCAACTATCTCCCCCATCAATGGCGTATATATCATGTCCATCTTACATCGATAACAATCTAACATAGGACGTCCTTCCTTCTTTTTACTAAATATAAAATGCTCCTCATCAATATTACGATGTTCCTGTTCCCATCGCTCACCACACAAAAAACAATTAAATCTCCATTTCATTTTAACAACCCCAAACAATGCTTACAATTTATGTACTTCGGGTCCATCTCCTGCATCTTGCGAAACTCTTGCGGAGTTGCCTCATGACCACACAATGTCATGTGATGTACCTTACTAGGTGCGTGTTTTTTTCTCATAATTGCTTCTTCAACTGCTCCCTATATGTATTTACCCCAAGCCAAAAACCTGCGATAAATGCAACCACTATCAAAAATAATGCCAGAAAACTATTCATTGCGACACTCCTTGCAAAATCCACCATGTTCTTCTACATCCACTGGAGTTACTACCATGCCACAAGCCTTACACCTCCACATTCTCAGGCTCCCTATTGATGTCCTCTATCATGTTCTTGCAAAGAATACTTACCATGCCTAAACCTGTTGTGTACGCTTTCATCTCCTTACCCTTGTACTCCATAGGATTATCATCAACAAACTTTTGAATGTGCATCATTAACTCATGCAAAACAACTGTCCACACATCTGCACTCGTTGCACTACTCATTATCTATCCTCCCTTCACACCAACCAAGAAAATCCTCGCAAGCATCAAAAATACCCTGCATATATATCCTAGTATTGTAATCCGTCATCGTCCAATGCTTATCCCTAAACTCCTGAGTATTCTGCATCTTCCTTAAACAATACTTGCGTATCTCCATATACCTAATCTCTCTGTCTATGTCCGCCCGCGTAAACGTGTGCTTGCGCTTTCCAGCAACATGACTGTCACTCAAACCATTACGCTTCTTCATCCTCTTCCTCCTCATCATCCATTACTATTACTTTCATCTTTTTATCCTTACTAAAAAAATCTATCATATCCATTATACTAAAGTCTTCAGGCATCGTCACCTCGCAACTTAGCTATGTAAACTCGCAAAAACTGCTGCTTACTCCTCCTGTCATACTCCAACGTATCTAACGTATCATTTATGCACTTGTTAATGTGTGTAACCATGTCCTGCTTCTCTGCCTCTACATCCTGCAACTTGCCCAACATCTCAGTCATCTTAACAAACTCATGACCGCGTATCTCCGTGCGACCATCACGCAAATTCTTCAAAAACTCCTGACGTACCTCTTCTAACTCATGCATATTCTTAGCCATATCACTAACAACCGTGTTCTTAGTGTGCTCTATCAAATCTATCTCTACCTGACTGCGATACTCATCCCAACCTCCCTTATCTGCCCAACGCTTTACCGTCTCTCCTGTAAGTTTGTAATTGTAACGCTTATTCATCTTCCTTGCGATGTCGGCGTTTGCATGGCCGCGTAGGTATAACCCCATCGCTTCCTGCTTGTCCTCCGTCGTGTAACTCTTCCCTTCTTTGCTCATCTCTTTCTATAATGTCCAAACATATCGCTAGTTGCCATTCTTCTGACGTCGGAACGCTCCTCACTAACTACCTCCTCTACCTCTTCCTCCGTAGCCTCGTGTACCGCTTCCTCCACTATCTTATCAAACACATTGTCTGTGCTCTCCTCAACCTTTGCCTTAGGCCTTGGCATATGTATCCTGCCATCTCCACCATCATCCATCTTGTCCAATGCCTTCTTGGTCTTTATTGCAATGTCATTGTTCTGCCTCTCCGCATAAGCCCGTACGTGCATATCCAATGCCTGCCATATCTCATCTGCCATAGGTGTGCCCTCTATTGCACAAATGTCCTTGATGCTCTCCCAAGTCTCTCGCCTAAATCTATTGTTCCCAACCTGTAACATGTACCGATTGGAATCACTTGTTCTTCCTGTCATGTTATACACATATATGCACCCCCTTATATACTTACTCATGCAAAAATATAAAAAATTTATAGACTAACTACCCTAGATAAAAAAAAGGGGTACCCCTCCACATAAAGTGGGGGGATACTTTGGGCGGGATAACATGAGCTACTAACCCGCCCTTCATTGTCTTACTGATTACTCAAATTTTTGTTTTAAGTATTCGTAGTCTTTCATAATATTAATGAAAGTCTTTTTGTCTAGACCTGCCAATTCTCTAGCCATTGGGTCAAACATATTTACCATGCCTGACCTTCTGACTCCTTCATAGGCATCGAAGTCTTCTTTGGTTATCATTCCCATCTCTCCTCAAATTCTGCTAAGTAATCCTGCCATTCATACTCAGGCTCCCAACCAGTCTTTCTAAGGGCTTGATAATCCTTTAAGGGTATTTCGCCGCCTTCTAAATCGTACCCATCAGCGAAACAATCTAAGAACATCTCATCAATGCGTTTTTGCATTGCTTTATATGATGATTTAGACACTTTACCATATTCGCCCATTTGAATATTGGTAAGGCTGCATATCTCATCATAATGATAATGTTCATCCCAAAACTTTTTTCTCATAATCCATACCTCCTTAAACAAAAGGTACAAAGTAATTTCTTACCGCTAGTGTAATAATTTACCTTGTCAGGATTACAGTTAAGGCAGGCGTTCATAATTGATAACCTGCCTTGCCTTTCATGTTTTTTGCAATATCTAACAATTTAGCTAATTGATTTTGAGCTTCTTCGGTTCTACCTGAGCCCATACATATCGCCATGAATCCTAGGTGAAACTCTATTCTGTCACCTAGAGCTGAAACTTCATCGGGTTTCAATTCCTCTGCAAAATTCAAATAATATCCGCGTTTAACGGTCTCTGTTTTTGACATTTTTTTTACTCCGTTTTTTTTGCCTTTATTTTCCGGTTTAGCAGGTCACTAGGGGTTTAAGGATTGCTGCCTCCATCGCTGGCGTATGTTAGTGTGCCGGTGCCATGTTACCTATTACCCGGGAATAACCCGAACCACACTAGGCAATAGGTAGTAAGCACTATCCTTTATAAGGATATGCCTTATCCTATATATCTATAATATTAGGCATATTTGCCTATTTTTTGCGGAAAGGCCAGCTATTTAACCCGTAGGATTCTTGTCAAAAAAGTGCGAGCGGAATTGAAAAATGCTAAAAAAGTCGAACTAGTATATAAAGTACTCGACATAGATTTATATATATCCCACGTTTCTGTGCTCAGTAATGAGCACAAGCACAGAGACCACAGAGGGTAGTCCTAACGGAACTACCAGAGTAAACACAAAAAACGGTAGGTTCACTATCGTAGCAAGTGTGAGAATGCACAGCGACGGCGGTCATAGAGGAGTCGAAGAAGACAGAATGATTTGCTTAGCTGTGGACGACAAAACTGGAGAGCTAGTATCTTGGGATGCATATTGGGTCGAAGATACAATGAAAGCTGGTCGTTTCGGCTGGTCTGGTGGTTATTATCAACCATACAGAGAGAATCAGCACAGAGACGAAAACACCGCTGTAGATGGCTTTAGAAGGCGCATAAAGCACGAAACTGACAAATGTATATCCAGAGCATTTGGAAGGCAAAGAAACGCCGTAAACAAGCACTATACGCAAAAAGACAAAGGAGGTGAAGAAGAGTAATGGAATATTCCGTATACGTAGGCGGTTCAGTTTTTCCACGATTTTGTGGAAAATATGAATCGTACGAATTGGCTAAACAAAAAGCTGATTCGTGTTTGTCTACTATCGTTTGGATAGTGGACGAAAACGGGCAGACGGTAGAATAAATCCATCTGGGGAGGTGGGAAAGGGGGGTGGGACCCTTTTTCCTATTTTTGTCATGATAANGCNNATATTTAACCCATACGATTTCTGGTAATTTACAGTCACCGACAAGCTTATAAAGGAGTATGCCTAACCACATATATGGTAAACATCTTTGAGGCTGGCCCTGCTACTGGCAGGGACATAAACAGAGCTAGAATAAAGCAAATAGGTGCTAAGATTAGGAACAACATGGAACTAATGGCACTCTGTTTAGCTACAAATAGAAGCGAAGACGCCGCTAAATATGGGCAAAAGGTCCTAGACATAGCCTACGATTTAGAGGAAGGAAAAGAAGTGATACTATGATGACAAGAAAACACTTTGTCAGAATAGCTGAGATACTCTTAGAGAATGGAGTTGATGAGGTAACTATAGAGGACTTCTGTAATTACTTTGTTGAGGAGAACCCTAATTTTGATGTAATCAAATTTAGGAAAGCAGCAGGTATAATCTAAGGGAATCAAAAGGGGGAGGTGGGGCCGTAAGGCCCTATTATCCTTTTTTACAAAGAGGATGAGCGGTATTTAACCCATACACTTTTCTGCTCTGGAGGCCCAGCAGGTCAGGCAACCTAGTATATAAAGGTTTCTACATATTTGTATATGGGCAAAAGTATATATACTAGCTCCGTCTATCCTAAAATATGAGCAAAGGAGACCGAAAAGACTGCACTATTTGTGGGCGTACTATAGACTGGTTACGCAACTCAGATGGTGAAGTATATTGGAAAGAAGGACACAATGCGTGGCCACTAACTAACGGCAAGTGCTGTAGCACCTGTAACGAAACCAAAGTGATTCCTACAAGGTTTATGAACCTTAGAGATAACGGGGCCGTAGACTGGTAAAGTAGGAAAGAAACTGGGAGGTGGGGCCGAAAGGCCTTTCCACCTTTTTATAAGGAAAGGGATGATTATTTAACCCATGAGACTTTCTTATTTCTGAGTAGCTCCTACCCATTTTTAGGTAGCATACGCAAGTATATATAGGAGCCCCGTAGTCCTACGCGCGCCTGCGAGGCTTACCTATGTATATATATGCCAAAATGCTTTATCTATTCTTGTTCTTGAACCTCCAACATCGTATGTTTTGCACTTAGATAACTAAGTGATTTGTTTACCTTCTTCCATGCATCCCAACAATCTTTTTGAGTATCTAAACTATCGGTTAAGTCTATTACTATGTCTCTTACTAAATTTATCCTTGTCGCGATGTCTTCTGGCAATGGTTGTACTAATTTATTCCTCATTAATCGCTCCTGACTTGTTAAAAGCCCCGTTATTGTTGTGTCTAACAATCATGTTAATAACTTTAGGCGCTAGATTGTCGCCCCTCCATGATTCCATAGGCTCATCTATGTCTATGGCTCTACAGCTTGATTGATTCCACGTATCGTGTATTACACTTGATGGCGCTTCGATTGTGGTCAACATACGACGCTCTATGCCGTCATAGTCTGCCCAGTCATAACGAACTGAGTAAAATCCTATACCACTGATTCCGTTGCGGTGGTAAGTAACATCGTGTACTTTTCTTAACTCGTTTTTTGCGAAAGCTGGCTTATGTTTTTGTGTTGTCTGGTTTTCTGACATATACCTTAAGCTATCAGGTAGTATATAATAACTACTATGAGATTCTATGCTTAAATTAGCATATTGTCTATTTCTGTAGAGTTTTTCTAAATCCCGCTTAGCACTTTTCCACGCCATTTTACCGCCCATTTATTCAGCATCCTCTAAAATATATTCTTCTAATGCCTGTAGGCGGAGATAAGAATTATTTATTTGTTTTGTTATCTTTTCAAACTGCATTCTTATATATTTCTTATGAAAGTCCTTCATTTATTCCACCTCTCTAATCCCATGTGATGTAAATGTCCTTCTATTTTCTTTAATACTTTGGTACTGTCATCTATTGCGGATTCTATTACGCTTGTCGCATCTACTAAAGAGTAAAGCGCGTATGCCAATATGTATGTATCCGGCTGAAGCTCCCTAGAATCTAAAGAATCCTCCGCCATTTTTCTTAACTTACTAAATCTATCTAACTCCATCGGCGTCCTCCCCTGTAATATTGTAATATATATTATCAACTATATACTCCTCATCAATAAACGCTCCATTAGCTTGTATATTAATTTCTCCACTACTGCCAGTATCATGAAATTCTAAATATGGTTCTTCGTCGTATATTTTATATTCGTCCTTCATGTATGACACCGTGTCATACACTACATCAGATATTAATTTTAGTAATTTCTTTTTATCCATTTATTCACCTCTTATTGCTCTTAAGGTATTCTCAAATTCTGCTTCTATCTCTTCTTCTGTTTGGAAGTGTTGTTTTAACTGAGTCCAGTCTATACTATGGAAGCTTACCATATCGCCCCAAAAGCCCTCGATGTCATTATACTCTTCTTCTAATACATCCTTAATTACATCAACATCTTCTATTGACTCAGGATTGTACCAAAGATTAACTAACCATGTTTCTCTATTTGTCCATCCGTTATATGACATCTAAATATCTCCATACATATATTTGCCATTGTGACACCAATTACACTTACCGTTAATCTCGTTGTCCTCGTCTACTCTCTCACCACAGTCAGGACACATATGGCTGCTCATTTTTTGAACTCCTTATTGATGTTAATATTATCGCAATTATTACACCAAGTATAGCGCCCATTAGTACGCTCTATTTTTGAAGGGCAATATTTACAATTCATATATTGAACTCCTCTTTTAATGATTCTATAAGGTCATACTGATAATCAATATAACAGTCTTGCCGAGTGTCGGCCAATTCTTGCTTATCTATTGTCTCTAGTTGCCTAGTCATAACCCTACATTCGCGGGGCCTCTATATAATATTATGCATAAATCTAAACATATACGCAAATATAAGCATTTACTCATTTTTGGGTATGTAGGCGATTTAATTAACCCTTAGAAACATACTGCCCATATGCTTATATATACACTCATATGTGCTAAAATATGTTAAAAAACGTAACTATCAAGCTAGGGGCCACGTCTCCTACGAGCAAGCAGTACGAATCAGCCAGAGCTGATATAGAAACAACCTATACCATATCTGATGAAGATGCATTGGATTTAGATAAGGTCATGGAAGTACATGAGTATGAGCTAAGACGCGCAAGGATAATGCTTAAAGACGCATTAAGAACCGTTAAAGACGAGTTGGCAGGGGTAGTACCTAAAGACACTGGCAAGGCCTTAAACGCGTCAGAAGCTAAGAAACTCAAAGAACTACTAAGACAGTATGGAGATGACTAATGATTAAGATAGCAGTTATTCATCATATGTTAGGTTATGCAGATGGTAAGAAATTAATTAGAACTTTAATAAGAGAAGATTATAAAACAGGTTATGAAAACTATAGATTTACAGATAAAGATATAGAAGATACTCTTAATGCTTTAGCAAAAATGGATGACGAAGAATACGGACATTGTGATTGGGAAGAAGATTTGCCGTGGTATGTGGAGGAAGACAATGAGTAAGATAGAAGTAGACAGGCAAAAGTATTTGCTTATGTGTATTGATATTCTAAAGTCTCCTGATGGTATGGTTAATCCTATGACAAAAGAATTTGCTGAAGAAGAGATATTGAGGTTGTCCCAATAATGCCAACAAGACTAGTCAAAGTAAACTCGTTAGCAGTTGCTAAACGTTGGAAGAATCAAATGATTAAAGAACGAAGTCCTAACATGGAGGGTGCAGACAAACGCATCGCCATCTTTGAGTTACCATATCAATGCACTAAAATCCGTGGACGTTATGCCTATACAGAAAACACTAGATATGTTGTAGGTAATGTTCAATCTATTAGGGCTAGAATAAGTCACTTAGGTGAGAGGATAGGTTAGTTTATAAGTAAAGGACACATATACTGATAGGGAGAATAGAGTCGTAGGAGAACTACGGACAGGCCGTATTATCGATTTTTTGTCGGTCTCTGGTTGGGCCTCATTGAACACTCCCATACCCACACACACCTTTGTTTCCACTGGAACTTTCTACTAATGTCTAAAACAACCAGAAACGATTCGACGGCTTATTATCATATCTGAGAATATACTTAGATATGTATTATAATCTCCAGTGGAAATGAAGGTGTCTGTGTCTAGCCTATAATGCTTTAGCAATAGTTTCAATTAAAGTAAATCTTTTCTTTCCTAAAGTTATCTCTGCTACTAAACCTTCGTTAAATGATAAATTATATTCTGATATAGGTAAAGCTATGTTACGCTCTGTTAATGGATGAGTAACTTCTACTAAATCTCCTAAACCTAAATGCTCTACATTGCGTATTGTAAATACATAATTAAAAGAAGGATATTTATTTTTGTCAACATAAGACTGTGCTATACTTACTAACGTTGGATAGTCTGCAATATCTAAAGTTACACTTTCTGCTTTTAATCCATATCGTTTTATAGAATCTAAATGTTCACGTTTAAAAACTACTTTGTCTTCTTTATTAGTTACACTGTATGAATTAATTAAATTAGTTGTATCTATTCTAGCTTTAAGATTCTCAATCGTATTGTTGTTTTTAGAGATGCTAATGGAAGGTTTTATGTGTACGTTAGTTTCATCTTTTAACATAATATCCATTTTATTTGAAATATGTATTGCATACTCATAACGCACTACGTTTAACTTACCATGATATTTTGTTGAATCTTCTACAAATTTAAACATATTTTCAAAACATTTATCTATAAATTCTTTCCGCGTTTGCACTCCCGATAGATTCATTTCTTTTGTTGCTCTTATCTCACTGCCGCCAACTAAACCTGAAGTATCTATTTCTGGTATGTTCATTGCATCTGCTGCTAATACATATAAATCTCTGCCAAGAATATCTTCGTCCTTATAATTAATTTTAGATGAAGTAGCTAATAATGTAATATAATCCATTGCAACAATCTCTGCACCTGCATTGTTTGGATTTATTTCTCTTATCAATCCCATAAAATGCAAATTAGTTATTGCTCGGTCTGGACCTGATTTAATTTCTACCTTTGCTCCTAAATGACATAGCTGTACGAACTCATCGCCAACTACAAAAAAACGAACTTCGCGTGCCGTATTAATTGCTGCTTTGTACCCTAATGATATAATAGGAACTGTCTTATCGTCAACCAACACTGAAACACTTAGAGTGTCTGCTAAAACTTCAGATACAGCAAGACCCATTAAGTTATTTCCTCGCCCAAAATTAATAAGTTCAAAGATGCAGTGTACTGTGAACTCAAATCTGTGCTTTTAGAAATCTCTCCTGAATTTACTTTCATACGGAATGATTTGTATGAGTTAGTTGGAGTATCTACATCATTACTCTGTAAAAATACATAATCATACCTATCGCCTTCTATTAATGAATATATTTGCCTATAACCTGCCTGAGTTAAAATCCTAAGCTGCACATTCATAGTTACAGTACCAAGCCTTGAATTTGTACTGCTTATAGGATAACGCCTGTCACCTAAAGGCATAGTTGCAGATGCACCGCCACTTCGTCCAATCCTGTAATTGCTTATTGCAATGTCCCCATTAGATGCCAACGTATCTAAATCTAATGTACTTACATTTACAGCTCTAACTAAAGTAGTGTCTGTAGCGTTATTTAGTATAAAACTTGTCGTATCGTCATCTATAACTATTCCTTCAAATTTAATTACATCGCTTGTACCTACATATACATCAGAACCTGCATTATAATTATACAATGAACAAGAAATAGTTGGTATTCCTGCATTATCATATCTTATAATGTCTGCAGTTTTAGTTGTACCTCCTGTAATGCTTGTCGAAACATACAACTTTTCATCATCAGTTAACATATTAGTATGTTCTGCTAAATAGACATAATCAAAATCTCCAGAATCTGGGGGGCCAGTAGATTCTCTAATATCCATTATTTTGTAATACTTTGGAGCTGCATAAGTTCCATTAGCAGTTTCATTACTCTTTACCTTAATTATATCTCCTATAGCAAAACCATTGTCATACCAATCCTCGTTATTTACAGAAGATGCAGAAGTAACTGAATCTAAATACATTAAATTGTATGTAGCATCAAAATCTATATCGTCTGCTATTATCTGAGCAAAACCGCCCCACATATATTTTGTAGCAAGGTTTGCAGAGGAATAGTTAGACTTTGCACGCAACTCTCTATTAATAAATAAATTATCTTTTTCATCTCTATCTACTAATAAGATTGATTGCGTATCATTGTAAGTTGCTGCTGTAGTAAATAAATAACCTCTACGTACTGTAATCGCAACACCAGAATCAACACTTTCTACTAAACATAATTCAGTTCCTATTTTGACTATATCTCCAGCTTCATAGTAACTACTATCTACAACAGTAACTCCAGTTTCACTAACTGTCAAATCAACGCCTACATCTCCTTCGTTTAATGTACTTGCAGACGATGTATTCAAACTTGCAGTTGATGCCATTAACAAGAACCTGTTGCCCGTATCATGAGTGTCTATTTCTTCACATACTACATTTTCTATGTTTTTCCAATAGTTAGTAGATAAAGTATGTGTTAATCGTGCACCTACTGTTATTTGTTCTGACACATATTTGTAATGTGAAAAGGAGGGTTCCCTATCCGCTATTGCTGAATCACTTGAATTAAATGATGCTAAACCAAATATTCTCCAAGTAGAATCTCCTAAATTGCCTGAGCCCGTAGAAATTAAAGATACTCGTTTAGAACCGCTATCAAAAATAGCATTGTTATTTAACGTTGCATTTGCTGTAGCAACTGTATTAGAACTTGTAGGTTCATATGAATAGCCATAATGAACTAACTGTCGATTACTTCCAACTGCATGAGAGTTTGTTAAAGAAAAAGATACGTTAGAAGTACGGTCACCATATCTTGCATAAGGAACTTTAGTTCTGCTTGAGGTTATTCTAGCAACAGGATTTGATTCTGCAACAGTTATTCCTGTTGTAGCATTTAAAGACTTTAAATCAGATGCAAAACCTGAAGCATTTTTAATTACAACTGCAACATGATTAGTGTGTACATCTGTTGAAGCTTTAGTAAACGTATGTTTAAAACTATGAATAGGTGTAGCAGATTTAAGCTTAGTAAAAATAACATCATCATAATTTATTTTATATATTTTTGTAGTATCTGCAAGACCGGTATGGTTAACGGCGGCAGTATTCATTTGAGCGCGTTCAACAACTGTAAAACCAGAATCATGCCCAACTACTTTCATAAATTCTGTACCTGCTCCACTTGTTATCTTAAGCATATCTCCAAGCAACAAACCATCTGGGTCGCTGTTGTACAGTTTAGTATATGCTGCATTGCTGGCTGTGTTTGTCATAGTAGAGCCGCCAACATCATCTTCCCAAGTAATTCCTGTATCTATCAAAGAAGCTTCTACGTCAAACAATACTCCAAACTCCGTAAACTCCTTTGTATCGGCTATAGTTAATGTCATTTCTTCACCAATAGCTGGAGCTTGGTCTTCAGCTCCTGCTGCATTATAACTTTTAAAAGTACTAATTCCCGGACGTATTGGGATTGCTCCTGTAGCTGCCATACCTGCAACGTTACTTTTTGCTGAACCTGTGCCTGTGTTAAAACTATCTTCAGAAAACAATGCAAACGATAATGTCTCATTAAATGCTAATGGCCATCGTTTAGTATATGCTGGAGTACCTGTCTTTGCTTCTTGTGGCAAATCAGAAAGTAATATACTTTTAATTCCTGTATCTGTAATTGTATAAGTGTTATCTGTTTGAACTACTGTGTTACCCGTATCCCATGCAAGATGATATTTTTGTAAATCTTTGTCGGTTGTACCTTTGTCTATTTCAATAGTACCATTCAATCCATATGCATCTGGCTTAAGTGAAATTGTAGCAGGGTCAGGTAATGGCTTTCTAAAATATACTTTTAGATTTGGTTTATTTGAACTATCTTCTATACTATCAAAACTAAATTGAGTACTAGAAAGTACATAATATATTATTTGAAAATTACTGCCAAATTCAATTTTATTTTTGCTAAGATTAGAAAATGTAAAAGTAACGTAACCTGAAGAACCAGTTCCAATAACTGGAGACCTGCATATCTCATCAGTGTGTACTATTGCTTCAGTACCATCACCAAATAAATCTGGATACCATGCACTAGTACCATCATTTGCATTCCAAGTTACATTAGCAATAACTGCAGCTTTTGCTAATAAAAATCCATAAACTGTACAATCTTGACTTGGTGCAGAGTCTAAATGCATACGCAATTCTATTTTAGAAAAAACTGCATCTGAGGGTAAAGGATTTCCATTTGAATCCACTAACTCATCTTTAGCAGGAATTGTTACGTCTTGTATAATTGCTTGTACATTGCCACTAGTACTATCTAATAAAATAGGATTGCCAGTATCAAAATTAAGAGTAGGTTGTGCTTCATCAATAAACGTATCTGTAAATATAGCATTGTTAGATTCATCTTGATGTATCCAATCCGTATTGCCTTGTGCGCTCATGATAATACCTCTCTTTCAACAATTTTTTGTACATCTTCTGCAAAGTCGGAGATTCCTTCTGTCATGTCACCTACGTTATCTCCAACCCACTCAATATATCCTTTAAATTTATCAAATTCATTGTTAACCCCTTTTAAAATATAATCAAGCGTACCAAACTTTTCCATCAATTTAGCTAACGAGTAAATAAGTAATGCTACACCAGCAACAATAGCTGCTATACCTATGTACAAGGGGTTAGCATACCAAGCAACGTTATTGGCCACTACAGCCGTTGTATTGGCATTTACCGCAGCAGTTTCAGCAGTAACCATTGCTGCACTTACAGTTTTGTATGTAGCATACAAAGTAGTTAAAGATAATGCAGTTTCTAGAGGACCTGTAAAACCTTCCATAACAAATATACTTTTTTCCATCTTTTCATGGAATTCTTCTGAACCTACATTTAATCCTCTCATCGAAGCTTGAAACTTACGTAATCCACCAGTCATTTGATTCAAAGCCGAAGCAGTACCTTGAGTAGCAATAATAAATGTTGCTAGTTCTTTACTTAATTCGCCTGTATCTTTTTTAGCATTTTTAACCTCTTTAGCCATTTCAAAATTGCCGTCAGCAAAATTACGAACTATAGGAGTACCGTCATCTAATTTATCAGTATAAGCTGCAGCCGCATTTTCCATTTGATTAAAGCCATGAACTGTGTCTTCCCACAATTCTAATGAAGTAACAACTCGCACAGTTGCATCTCTTGCTCCCGGTGTTTTTTGTCTGCCACTTCCCGGACCGCCCATTAAATTGCTCCTGTACTACTTAATCCAGTCATTTCTGCAGTGCGTTGTTCGTACACATATTTCAAAGCACGAGCTTTTTCAGAAGTCATTGCATTTACAATTGCATACAAAGAATTAGAATCAAAATCGTTCAAACAAGCCATCATGTCGTTTACTTCATCATAACTCATTTTAGGTTCAATAATCATTTTACTAAGCATAGCATTCATGTAAGGCACCATTTGCAAAGATGCATCAATAACAAAAATATTTTCTTTATCTGAAACTTCTTTGCCCTGCATAATTTTATTTGTAATCTGAGTTAAACGAGGTCCGTTTTTCATCATCTTAGTTTTTAGTTCTATAAACTCTGCATCTACTTTTTCAAACTCGTCTTTGCCTAACCTAGTCAACACTACTTTAGGAACTTGTTCTTTTTTAAACCAGCTAAGCCAACCTTTAGGTTTATGAAATCTAGCTAGACTAGGAAGTTTTATTTCTTTACGTTCCCAATAACCTTCCCTAACGGCTCCTATGTCTACTAGGGGGGCGTCTAACTGACCTCTTACTCTTACCATCAGCCTACCTATAGTGTCCAGTCTGCGCTTATCGCGTATGCACTGAAATCTTTGTAATCTCCAGCACCTCTAAATTTAATAGTCATTGTATCAACAATTTCTCCGCCCGGTGAAATAGGCCTAGAGAAAGCTGTAATAGTTCCGTTTGTCAATGCAATGCTTCCTACAGAAGCACCAAAGTCTAATCTAATTAATGGAATAGTTGTCCCATCTTTATACATAGTATAGAAATCTTCATTTTCAGCAGTCATAGATATATCTAAAGTAACGTCAGCTTTACCACGTGCTATCTTATGATGTTGCAACCATGTAGAACTAGTTATACCCGGAATCGGTGTATTGTTATTTGCTATTTTTAATGCTACTGTTTTAAGATTTGGAAATATACTTGTCATGTTTGTAACTGCAAATATGTCTCTAGCTACACCAGTTTTGTAAACTCCTTTTAATAAATTTACTGCAGGCTCAGAACCACCAGTTATACTACTTGTAGTCCAACTACCGTCGCCATCTATAGTTCCTGCTAATGAAGTAATGTCTACAGATGCTATGTCAATAACTCCATTAGTTCCAACTCCGTCATCAATTCCATCTGTTCCTGTAACTCCATCAAATACTCTAACGTATCTTTCTCCAACTTCTAAATATCCTTGAGTGTGTGAATCTGAATGCACATTAAAATGATTTGTAGCTGCTGCAGTTCCAATAGTTACATCTAAGTTAGAAGGCAAAAGTGGTTGGTCTGTAATTGCTGCAGGAAATGGTGTGCTACTATAATTATCAGAATAAAAACCTGAGAAATTGCCATCAGCATCATCTTGTGTAAATTGTGCTGTACAATTTGCTTCTAATGTAATGTAACCTCCAGTAGTGTAATCTGCATTTAATGTTACTTCGTTAGGCACAACTCCTCCAACTAATGTAAATCCTGTTGTACTTCCATCATCTTCTTTAGCTAACAATGACAAAGAATCTACGCTGTTTGTAAGTTTAATAGGACTTTTTGTAGCTGCGTGACCTGTACCATCTAAATCAGTCCCACCAATTGCTCGACCTAATATGGCTTTCCAACCATCACCTTGACAAGCAACCTTTAGCGGAAGCGTTACAGCAAGAGGTCCACGTGCATGAAATGCATCTGTTGACTGACCTATGCTAGGAACAGGAGTAATGTTCATCTCTACCGCTCTAGGGTCGAATGTGTCCAGTAGACCTAAATGCAACAAAGTACCGTTTGGGGGGTCCCCATAATTTGTTTCGGCTTCGTAAGCTACCTGAATGTTTTGTGCTATTTTTACCATTTCTAATTTACCACCTCATAACTTGTGACTTCACAGTTAAGAACGTAACGATACCAGCGACGATTACGGTCAGACTGGTCTGTGCGACTTAGCAATCTTATGCTTGCATAAGCCGAGTTTAAAGGTGCGGTAGTTGCACTTCTTGAATGCGCCGCGTGAATTATGTGAACAACGCCATGATAAAGTTTCCTTAATCGTTCTCTGCTCACAGATGTTGCTATATCTATTGCTATTGATGCTACGTGTCTGTCTAAACCTTTACCTACCCCTAACATTTCATGCCCGCCAGACGTTTCATAACATCTTATAATATCATTGTTTTTTAAATTGTATTTTCCTAAATCCCAAGATTCGTCTATTTTTAATGTGCCACTTCCTACTCCAACTAAGCTGTTGCCAACTCCATCATCAACATCTACCCAGTTGCCGTTTAATAAATCAACCACTGCTTTTACAGGGTCAACCATTAACGTGCCGTAGGTTGCAGTCATTATATTGTAGACCTCCCTACGCCAAATCCACCAATAGCTCTTGACATCGTAAACTTACGGTCAAGTCTTTTGTTGTCTTTAAGAACCTTCATTGCCATTTCTTCAAATCTTTCTGCTTTTGTAGCATTATCCATAGAATCATCGCCTTCTGCCATCAAATTCAAATCATCGTTCATTGCAATCATAGAAGCTGTAAAATAAATAGTTGCTAGTTTTATGTCCTCTGGAGTAGTTGCAGTTGCATATCTGTATGTTACATAAGCATCTACATCACTAGGACTACCAAGTAAATTGTTTACAGTATTGTAATCATTAATGTAAATAGTTCCCCTTTGTGTGTCTTGCCAATAATCTTTGTTAACTACATCAGTAGGACTAGCTCCGCCAGTTTTACCTGAAGAGCCATGCAGGTAATCGAGATATTCGCCTCCAGTCCATATTTTCATTATATCTCCTTGACCTGTATCTAATGCAATTATAGGAAAATGTCTAAGTTGTAATCTTCCTCTTACATTGACAAAACCCCTATCTACTCTCTGTATTCTTACTCTTTCTTCTGTAACATTACCTCTTGTAGCTGCATTATCATTCCATGCGTGGTCTGTAAGTTGATTTATTCTTTCCTGAGACATTTCTATAAATGACTCTACAACTGCACTTGTCGGTGTAGTAGAACCGCTAAAATTAGCTACTTGAAGAAACTCTGCTACTTGTGATGCCGTACAGTATATTGCTGCCATTATAGTATCCTACTGAGTGCCGTATTCATCAACTTTTCGCCAGTAGTTGCTACAACCATACCATTCATGTCGATAGGTTGTCCTGCCATATTCCAGCCGATTGCACCGACTGGTAACGTAAGGTATCCTTGCTGTTGTGCCAATGGTGGAGGCCCTCCGCCATTTGCTGTGTAAAATTGTTCTCCATTAGATAGTGTATCTATCTGTGGAGGTGGTAACTGCCAAGCCTGTGGTTGGGCGGCTGCTGTACCGACTCCGAACCATGTCCACGGTTTGAACATACTTGCGCCGCCCTGCATAGGCATCTGCTGCTGCATATATGGGTTTTGCATCATTGGTTGTTGAGTCACGGCAGGAGCTTGCTGGAGTTGACCGTCGCTTCCGTAAGGATTTTGCCAGTTAAGAACGCTATGATGTGCATTGTCCTCGGTAGCCCACTCCTCATGCAAGGTGAGACGAGCATTAAGCTCCTCCGCGGCCTCGTCACCATACATAGTTCTAGGATGCCAGTCTATCTGTGTGTTATAGACTTTCTTTAAAAATTCCATGTTGTCTGCTAAATCTGTAGGAACTTGTACATCAGTCTCCTTACAAAGTGCTTCTAACATCTCTACAGAGTTCTTAATAACTGGATACAAATATTGTACCATTCTCATTGTTGTATTCTCTGCCGCCTTCGCATCGTAATCTGGATGCTGTATTTTATCTACCGCTACAGGATTCAAATATCCTGATGGGCTTCCTGCATATCCGCTCATAATTTCCTCCAATATATTTCGTGTACCACTCCGTCAACCGTAAGTGAATAACCGTAAGTCTGTGGGACGTTCATAGTCCAAACCTCCTATTCTGACGGGTTGACAAAGCCGAGAGATACTCATCGTAATCGCGTTGGTGTAATTTACAGAATCCGCCTCCTGTAGTCATGCCACAATAAGGACACTCGTCTTTGCCATGTTTCCGCCTTAACCCCCACCACTTTCGTGATAGCCTTTTGTGTCTCATTGTGAGACGTTTCACATATAAGTCCAATTCATCATCAGACATTGCTTCCGCTGTTGGCATCATCTGTTGTTGTACTGGTTGTCTTGTAAGAACATTAGGGGCTGGAGCCACCTCTCGTGCTGGTTCCTCTGTT